>Ga0315284_10010049_pt1 | contig 13470 bp, 15 predicted proteins | sample YL17G09_16_MG_FD_203696 | JGI IMG/M metagenome (GOLD analysis project Ga0315284, IMG submission 203696) | Sediment microbial communities from Yellowstone Lake, YNP, Wyoming, USA - YL17G09_16 | ecosystem: Environmental > Aquatic > Freshwater > Lake > Sediment | place: USA: Wyoming | collected...
ACAAAGTCGCTTGGAGATTAGGGGGGGACAAAGTCGCTTGGAGATTTCAACATGTCACACCCACGAACCGCCCAAATCGTCGCCGAAGGACCTGGTAATCTCCCAAAGATCCACGCTTTTTGCGGTCCCCACCGCAGGCGCTAAAGTTTTGCCCCGCGCGTACCGATACAACGACAGCGCTCTCGCTCCGCCCTTTCACCGACCCACGCGAGGACAACACCCGCATGAACAGACGAAGCCAAAGAAACACCATCGTCGCCAGCCTTTGGTTCGGTCTAGCGGCGCTGTCTGCCATTGGATGCGACGATACCAAAAAGCCAGACCCACCACCAAAGGCAGCAACATCGGGAGTTCAGGCCGGGCCCACCTTTCCTCCGGCCACGACGCCCCTAGTCGCAGCGCCGCAGACGCAGACGACCTGCCCGACTACCACGCCCATGTTTGGCCAACCTGCGGGAACGGTGGCGAACGGCGTCGCTAGCACCAACGGCGTCGCTAGCACCAACGGCGTCGCTAGCACCAACGGCGTCGCTAGCACCAACGGCGTCGCTAGCACCAACGGCGGCAATACCAACAACGGAACCGGCATCGGCTCGCTTCAGTCCACTTCCACCTGCATTCCCACCTCAATCCCCGATCCGGGCCTTTACACGAGTGGCAACAACACAGGCAGTATGCTCACCGCAGGCCTAGGTGTACTTAGTCCGTTGATCAGCCTGATCCCTGGTATGGGTGCCGGCTCTACAGGCAGTACCATTCTGAGCGCCATCACCGGCCTCATCCCGCTCCTGACCGGCGGCAGCTCGGTCACGCCCCAATCTGGCGGCGGCTTAAGCTCGACCAATCAATTCGGAACGGCGGCAGCTCAAGGTGGCACTCCAGTGACGCCACTACAGCAGCTTACACCGACCCCCATGCGTTAGTGTCTTTGGGTCCCATGGCTGCAACAGGAGAATTCAAAGTGATTCAGACGATGAAAGTCACCAGTAAAGGAAAGCCGCCGATGAAAAGCCGCACAGCACTGATGATCAACCTCGCCTGTCTCACCGTGGGCAGCACGCTGCTATGGCAATGCAAACCGCACACCGAGTCAAGCATTCAAACCCTCGACGATGCGGCCACTGGCAGCACGGACATCAACACCGCCAATCTTTGCGGTGCAGACCGACCGAGTCAAACGAAGCTTCCAGACTACATCACCGCGCTTTCGACCAGCAAAGCCATCGTCAATATGACCAACAACACCGCCGCACGCGACGCCGTATTGACCACCCTCGCAGTGGTGCCGAAGGGCCTGCTGCAGCTGTTCTTCGTCGTTGGGAACGGTCAGATCATCATCGGTGGCGGCAGCGAAGCCTGCGCCAGCACTCCGTTCACCAAGACGGAACGGGCGATCTTTGGGGCCAATGCGAAGGTACCTTCTTGCTGGATCGGTCCGACTAGCAGCTTACCACTGCGCCTAGTGCTAGACGCGGATCCGAAACTTATTCGATTTAGTCTGCTGCGTCTTTTGGCCTACGTCCAAGCCGAGTACTTTATCACGCGACTGCAGTCACCGGACCTGCCAGCGCCGCTTTCCACGCCCGAGTGGAAGACCTACGCGACTGCCTTTGCGGCGTCCCGCGATCGCCTCGCCAACGGCTTCCTTGCGGACATGAAGGCGGCTGGAAACACCAAGGTCGTAGAGATGGCGCAACACTTCGCCACCGACCCGGTGCGCTTTGGCAATATGGTCTACGCCAATGCCGTCGATAGCTTCTACTGCTCGGCCACGACCCATCGCACGTTCCAGTCGTCGTTCGCCAACACCTGGAAGGTCTATACCGATCCTGCAGATGCGCAGTCGCCGCTGGCTTATCTAGGGCCAGCGGCCAACTAGCATCAATGCGCCATCAGCGTGCCAGCGCGTCTAATGATCACCACAGCCTTGCCCGGCCCACCTTTATCGCGCAGGACCCTACCGATCTCTGCCGCGACCTGATCATTGGCATCACCCAGGCGGCCCTCGCCTTTGACCTTGGCGTCGTCGGTATTAAACAGACGACCCATCCAGCTGACACTTTCCGCCATAGTGTAGGTCTCGAAGGACGACACACCTAGATTGATCAACAGGTCTTTGACCGCTGCGACCCGTTCATCGGCCAGGCGTCGTTCGGAGGTGCTCAGCTGCTGGCCTTTGTTGCCCGGAAAATCCTTATCGGACCACGCGCCCACAACCGCCGACGCGATGGTGGCGTCTGCCCTGACCGCAGAAACCACTGCGGCGAGATTACGGCGCTCCTCCTCGCTGATATTGGCCCTACCAGACTCAAACGACACCGTCGCGGTGTCCTTGCCAAAGAGTTCATACACCTTGGTCCGTACGTCTTGAACGGCAGCGGACATGGAGGGCTCGGCCATGGCAGGACCCGAAGTCCATGAGCCGAAGCTCGCAGCTACGAACAGTAAATACGCTGACAGTTTCATGACCGAGCACCTCCCAAAAAAGTCTAGATCAATGTTTCATGTTCACATTCGCGATAAATTTATCCAGCTCCGCCTCGGCGGCTTCCTTTTTATGGCCGTAGAGAGTTTGTATTTTGCCGAGCAGTCGGTCCTTTTTACCAGCGATAGCCGTCAAGTCGTCGTCGGTGATCTTGCCCCATTTCTCGCGAACCAATCCTTTAACTTCTTTCCACTGTCCTTCAATTTGTTCCCAATTCATAAAGCACCCTCCGCTAGTGGTAACATAACCCAACCCATTGCAAAAACAGCGACTTAAATCGGCCGCTTGCCGCGCAAAGCATTAGCTAAAACCGACACGATCAAGGCGACCAGGAACACGGCAAAGAGGACCTGAGCTATCCACGCTGAAGCTCCAGCGATCCCGGCAAAGCCAAACACGCCAGCCACGATGGCGAGCACAAGAAACACCAATGCGTAATAAAGCATGTTGCAATCCTCCAGGATAATGCATGCGCCACGTTCGACGCTGTTGCAACATCTTAAGCAAGCTTCGTGCCAGATACGATGCGCGGCTTAGAGTTCGGCAATCGTTGGGCATCAACGCGGTCGTCGTTTGCTGAGCGCTGTCGCAGATAAGCTACAGTCGGTCGAGCAGTTGTGTGAAAGTTGAGAATAGTACTACGTGACGCGAGACGGTAAATCGTCCCATCCGTATGCAAGCTCCTTAAGGGACTTGCCGCCGATCTCCTCCATCTTTTCGCCGATGAGCTGTCCACCCATCCGCTGATAAAATCGACAGGCCGAGTTGTCAGCATGGCGGATATCGATCTTCATCGAGGCGGCCCTTACCTGGAAATCACTCGTCGTCAACCACAGATGCACGAAGATCAGGTTGTAAGCAGACCTATTCGACCTTTAAACTTCCAATAGCACGCAACCCCTCTCGCCAGGGGAGCACGCGAACTCCGGATGGCAAATCATAAGCTCTGGGCGTGTGACAAAAGCAGAAGAGCGGCACCGTAGGGTAGTCTTCGCCGAAGGCAATGAGCCCTGCCAGATCATGATCCTGCGGATCCGTAGCTGACTTCATCTCTACGGCCGCGACCGGCCTGGCTGATGAACGCGCGACGATCAGATCGACTTCCAGGCCGTTCTTGTCCCGCCAGTAAAAAAAACGAAAACCGCGTTCAAAGTAATCGTTATGCCGGATGACCTCTTGGGTAAGATAGGTTTCAAACAACCGGCCATAACGAAACGATGACCGCTTCAGATCGACATCGAGTTCGCCGTTCAGCGCGTTGAGTACACCGCAATCAAACCAATAATATTTGGGCGCTTGCAGCAACTGTCGTTTAATCGATTCGGACCAGCCATCAAGGCGGTGGCAGAGTAGTGTATCGACCAATATCGAAAAATACTCTTGAACTGTGTTCGATGTCGTCTTTAATGTGCGCGCCAGCTTTGAGTGATTGATCGGCTCACCGTTGAGCTGTCCTGCAAGGTCCAAAAAGCGCGCGAAGCGATCAATCTTACGCACAAGGGCTTCTTCCTGGATTTCCTCCTTGATGTAGGTACCAATATAGGAACGCAGGCGATGCTTGGCAAAATCCTGATCGAGATAGACACCCGGCAAACTGCCAATAGACAAGACCGTGTCGATGTCTAACTCAATTTCCAAGATGGAAAGCGGATGCAAGTAGGTCGTCAAGGCTCTAGCGGCAAGTAGATTGCCCCCCGAGCGCTTGAGCTTGCGAGCGCTGGAACCGGTTAGGACGAACACAATACGACCCTTGTACTTTTCGATCAGAAAATGCACTTCATCAAGCAGTATCGGAAGCTTCTGCACCTCATCGATGGCGACTACCAGCGTCCTATGAGCTGGCTGCGACATCATTCGCTTGACGATTTCCCTAGAGAACAGCGAGGGCTCTGCCAGGTAGCGCTGGAAATTCTCTGATTCAAGGAGGGATATCACCAGCGCATGTTCCGGCAAGGTCGCCTCAAGCAACCTAGTTTTGCCTGTGCCGCGGGGGCCGAATAGCAGCAAGCTCTGATTTTTATCAATAAATCTAGACAGTCGCAAATTTCTTGTAATCATACTTAAAATTTATATCTAAATTCGAAGTACAAGTCAACCGACTAGGCGCCTGGTTTGGTAGGGCATGGTATGGTGACCCCCAAATCTTGCTGAGGTCGCCATGGTTGTGTCGCACAATGTTAAAATGTCCCTGCCGCGTTGGATGCCATGGTCCCTAGGGTGCCTACTGTCCCTTGTGTCCTTGCTACCCGTTTTCTGTCTTGCATCGTTGCCGTTTACGGCCATGGCGGATACGGCGATGCCGATCGACTTTCGCCGGGAGACGATCTACTTCGTCTTGACCGCCCGATTTGCCGACGGGGATCCAAGCAACAACTTCTACAACCGCGACCGCATCAAGCTGGGTGATCCGCAGTGGCGCGGTGACTTTAAGGGCCTCATAAACCACCTTGACTACATCAAGGACCTAGGCTTTACGGCGATCTGGATCTCGCCGCCGGTGGAAAACCGTAGTGGCCTTGACTACCACGGCTATCATGCCTATGACTGGACGCGCGTCGATCCTCGTTTAGAATCTCCCGGTGCGACCTACCAAGATTTGATTGATGCGGCGCATGCCAACGGTCTCAAGGTGATTCAAGACGTTGTCATCAACCACTCCAGCAACTACGGCATCCGCAATCAAGTGTGGATAGACCGCCTCCCGCACAAGTATTTCCGACCAGCCCACGCTGCCTTCACCGCACCTTACGCGCTGAATCTCGGCAATTACCTGGCCCCCTACCACGAGGACAACGACAACCCGGTGGCTCCAGCTTGGTTTCGCGAGCGCCAGCACCAGGACGACGCGGGTGACGTGCCATTCATCGATCCAACCACGGGTCTAAGTTTGGCTCAATTTAAGCAGAATCCAAACCGCTTCTTCAACACCGATGTCGCGCATCTACCGACCCAGTGGTACCACCCCGACGGCTATATGGCCGGCGGTGATTGGGAAAACCCGAACAGTCTACAGCGCAAACACCTGAGTGGCGACTGCATGGACCTTGCCACCGAACGACCCATCGTTAAGGCCTATCTTAACTCTGCAATCCTTAGCTACCTCAACATGGGTGTTGATGCCATCCGCCTTGACACCGCCAAGCACGTCGAGCGCGACGAACTCCTCACCTACGTGCACACCTGGCAAGAGCACCGCCCAGGATTGTTTGTCTTTGCTGAGGTCATGGTCAAGGGCTTGGGCTACGGTGATCTAGAGGGTAACGACAACGGCCCGTCTGCTATCCGTCCGTGGTGGTATACTCGCAACGGTCATGACGCAAAGGACCCGCATTCCGGCGGCGATTCGGGACTTTCGGTGATTGATTTCGCCCTTTTTTCGACCTTTCGCGACAACCTGACCAAAGGCAATTTTGACGGCTTAGGCGGCGTCTTTGCCCATGACTGGATCTACGGCGATGCAACTAAGCTGGTGACGTTCTTTCAAAATCACGATGTCGGCCCCGACAATGATTTCAAATATCGCTTCGGTGCCGAATCCTGGCGTGCCGCAGTGGCGTACAACCTGCTTTGGACCGCTCGCGGTATTCCAGCGCTTTACTACGGCGAAGAAATCGAATTCATGAAAGGAGCACCGCAGGATATCGCCGGCGAGCATGACACCCTGGATCAAACCGGACGCGCCTATTTTGGTGAGCACCTCACACCTGAAGGGCAGCGTGCGAGTAGGATGCACCCGATGTATCGCCATATCCAACGCCTAAACCTCATCCGTCAACGCATCCCGGCGTTGCAGACAGGGGCGATGAGTCAGGTCCATGAGTTTGGCTCGGGCATCTCTTACGTACGCGAAGATGCGGGCAGTGACAGCTATGTGGTCGTCGGTTTAGCGGCTGACAGGCGTACCGGATTTACCGTTGCGCCGGTACGCAACGGGACCTACGTCGACGCCGTGTCCGGATGTAGCCGAACGGTCCACGATGGTCGCCTGATCTTTGGCGTTAAAGCTCATTCGGCAGGGATTTGGGTGCTAGGTGGTACGAGTAAGATCGGGGACGATGGGGCCTTTTTACAGAGCGACGGCTGCTGAATCGGCCTCAGCCGATGAACCGACGTCAGCGCCCCCTCACCTGACCATATGGCCGAAAGCTTTACTAAGGTTTGATCACTCGCAGGCGGCAACGTCGCCGGTAAGGATTTCGCCGATCTTAGCCATTTGCTCCGCGGTTGCCACCCGGTGATAACGACCGACGTGTTTAGGATTGACGACCCCTGGGTTGGGTAAGGCCATGCCTTGAAGCACTTTCTCCCCATTGGCCGATACTCCCGTCCCGGTACCAAGCATGATCATGGCCGCACCCCGAGTCGTCGTCAACGCGGCCGTCGCGGCATTGATCTGGATGAGGGTCCCTGGGCCGTTTGGTTCGCCATCGGTCATGAAGATGACAAAGGTTCGCGTCGTCTTGTCGGTGGCACTGGCGTTTATCTTTGCCAAGAGTTGGTCAGTCGCAGTGAGTGCGGCGAGATAGTGTGTGCCGGCGGACTCTTTGGCGGTAACCTTGTCGATATCTAGAGTCAGATCCGCAAGAGTTGTTTTGTTTAGTGCCTCCCAGCCGTGCGCTCCAAAGGTTGCGTCCGACGCAAAGCCGGTGATAGAGACGTTAAACTTGCTGGCCGGGTTGGCATCCGCAAAGCTAGAGAGTTTGGTCAGAAAATCCTTGGCACCGCTTACGCGCAGTTTGGTCGGGTCTGTTTGCGCCTGTGAGCCGGAAACGTCAAAGACCATGACGACGTTGTAGAGGGCGGATTTACGCAGGCAGCTGGCCTCGGTTGCACCCAACAGTCCTGGGCCACCAGCGACATCGCCTGTCGTTCCGTTGCCGTTGCCCGTTCCGCCGCCATGGTCTGGAGCTGCCATTTGGACGGCGTCGGATGAGGCGTCGGAGGAGGTGCCGGGCGCATTGGCGGTTGCAGGAGGAGTGTCGCCGCCGGTCTGAACTTTGCCGTTCACCTCGACCTTTCTGGCAGGCGAGGCACCAAAGTTACTTGAGCTGCAGCCTGTCACGGTCGCCGTGACGGTGGCAGCGAGCAAAAGCATGACGGCGGTCGACGGAACGCGTTGGTGTACCATGGAATCTCCTCACACATAAAAGGTCCAATAAAGGTATCGGACTAGTTGCTGTGGTTCTTTAGCAAAAACCAATGACTTAGAAAAATATTCGCTAAATCTGGCGGTTAAAGGACAGCGAGGCCTTCTAAATCTTGGTATTTACGAATTTCCGCAATTTAGGAGTGCCGCATGGGGTTGCCCCGTAGTCCGAGTAGGCCCGGCGCTTTAGAACGCACTACAGTCCCTTTTCTAAAATAAAAATGTGCGTACGGCCTTATCCATTTAGCAAACTGACGCCTGGTTGCCAGATGCGACCGGATTGGCTCCGACTTGGACTGGCGCTGGATCTGGTATAGGCTCCATAGACGGCCGCTCTCTTCGGAAGCAACAATGGACTCCGCTTATGAGGTTTAGGCTTGCCATCGACACCTATCGTAGCTTTTTAACATCGTACATGGATGACCCACTTTAACTTGCTTGAGCAAAGATTAACTTTACGATTTTATAGGCACACCACTTCAGTTCGTCGATCACTCATTCCACTTGCGAGACTCCTCTATGATTTTTGCCAACAACCGTCGCCTCACTCTTCTAGCCGCGATTACCCTATCGACCGTCACAGGTGCATGCCGTCGCGCCAACAGTGCCAGCGGCACGAGTAGTGATTCCTCCTCATCGGCAAATGCCTCTGGTAGCGCTAGCGCCGCTGGTGGTGTCTTGGTCGGCACGCATTGGACGCAGTGCAAGGCTGCGGCTGGATTAGGAACGAAAGTGCTCTATCTTCGCGATAAGGTCCGCTTTGGCGACGACGGCAGGATCGTGTTCGAGGGTGACACCTTTGCCACCGATGCTGATTGCCAAAACGCGATATCCGAGGCCACAGCCAAAAGCGAGTTCCCGACGAAGGTCTCTGCGACCCGTACGTTCAATGTCGGATACAAACTCGGTGCCGAGACCTCGCAGTCTGGTGTTTACCCCATCGACGTCATTTACGGGGACGGCAGTAACGGTTCCACCGTCTATACGACTGCGGCTGTGAGCAAGGATCGCCTGACTATTTCGGCTGCTTGCGGCGTCGAGCAAGTCTACACCGGGGAATGCAAGACGGTCACCGGTCAGTCTGCTGATGCACGTGCGAACCGGCTGAGTGACGAAGCGTATCTGTTTGATCTTAGGGCTCGTCCTTAAAAACGTGAGTCACTTTGTTCCATTCGTTGGTGAGTGCCGCGGCGAACCAAAGGCTGCGCTGTATGCACTTTTAGGCTGCGCGAATTCTTGTGAAAGACCGTGGCCAGCCTATCCTCGTCGTAACGACGATGGCCACCAAGGGTGCGATGGTCGGGTAGCAGACGACCGCTCTTAGCCCACCTTCGCATTGTGACAACCGATACACCTATGGCCAACGCGGCAGCACCGATTGATAAGTACATATCGTATTCTCCAGTCAGTCCGTTGATTGGAGCCATACAAATGTATTAAATGATCAGGTTTGTCAAATAATTTCTTCGGCAGCTAGAAACCCTAAAGTCATTGCCGCAACATCACTCGATCAGCTGTTAAAGCGGCGCACCAATTGGATCGCAGGTGCGCGTAAAAACCGCACCGTATCGCCATAAGCCAGCTCGATGCAGCCGTGTTGTCCATCGGTCGCTAGGATTGCCTGGGGACAGCGATTCTCGATCTCCAGGGACTCGTGGTCAGGATCAAACAAGCCACCTTCAATGACCGGGATATCGAGACCGAGTTTGTACAATTCGCGAAAGCGAAACTGAAACGCGGCTTCGCCAGCGGGCCGACGCTCACCGCCAGCGGCCAGAATGGCTGCCGTGGACCCCGTGGCGGTGGCCACCCATAGCCCACTGGAACGGTGCGCTTCACGGCCGCCCTTAAAATCGACCTGGTAGCGCGTCGTCGCGGCGGGACTGGCGTTGGCATAGAGAAAATCATTGAGCACCGGCTCGGTCTCAAACGTGCCGCCGCCATCGCTGCGCGTCACCTGCGCCTTGACCCGGTGTGCCGCGGAGGCGTCGAGTTTACCCGTGGCAATGGCCTTGACGAGAGCGCCGACCTCGGCCGGGCTGGCACAGCACAAAAAGCCGACGCTGGACAGCGACGAGCGGATGCCGGCGACAAGACCGCCGGCGGGCATTTGATGCGTGGCGGCTAGCAAGGTGCCATCACCACCGACGGTGAGCACCAAATCGTAGGCCTTGCTCCATGGACGGGGAAAGTCCCGGCTGACCTCATCCCAAGCCACGCCATTGCTGGCAAGGGCCTTATGCAAGGAAGCTAGCGAGGCATAGTGGTCGTCATGCGCCACCTTTAGCCGCGTCAGGGCATCGGGGTGCACCCGACCCTGCGCCACCTTGGCCTCAACCACCGCGCCGTGGAGTTCGTAATTGGTCGTCTTCGTAACGATCAGGACGACCATGTTCAGCCCCCGGCGCCGTCCTTTGTTTTTGGCTCATCGAGGGCCAACAGATCTGGGTTCAACCAGACCTTCTTCTGCAGATTCACATCAGCAAGGAATTGCTTTTGGTAAGTAGAGAACAGGCTTTGACCCTGTGCATACTGCTGGGTCTGCTCGGCCTCACGGCGCTTGTCCTGATCAAACTTCGCCATATCCGGCTCGCGGCGCGACTTTAGCCGCAAAATGTAGAGGTTGCCACGGACATCGACCACCTTTGGATAGAGCTGCCCCGGCTTGCTGAGGGCCACGAGCGCATCGCTGACGTCCTTGCTGGACCCGATGCCGGGCAAATAGCGAGCGTCGGCCTGGATCTCGCCGGTGCTAGCCCAGGTCGTTTTAGCAGCTGCGAGAAGGGGCGCTGTCGGCTGGTTGGCCTGGAGCGCGGTCATGAGTTGCTGCGCTTGGGCCTGCAGCAGCTCGGGCCGCTTGTCCTTAGCCAACAGCGTTTCGGCGATACTGCGCTGCACCTGCTCCAAGGTCTGCTTCAGCTCTGGCTTCTTGTCTTGGACCCGGATGATATGAAAGCCAAAAGGCGTCTCGACGATGCCGCTGATCTGCCCCTTGGTCAGGGCAAAGGCGGCGTCGCTAAAGGCTTTATCCATGGCTTCGCGGCTGAACCAGCCGAGTGCACCGGCCTTGGTCTTACCGGCAGGCTCGTCGGTGTTGGCCGTGGCGAGCGCCGAGAAGTCGGCGCCAGGCTTACTGACCTGAGCCAGGACCTCATCCGCCTTTTTGCGCGCTGCGACCTTGTCGCGCTTTGCGGCGTCGGCGGTGGCGTTGCGCGCGCCTTTGAAGCTGATCAAGATATGCTGAGCATCGACCTGCTCCGGCCGGTTGTAATCCTTGCTGTTGGCGGTAAAGGCCTCTTTCACCCGGGCTTGGCCCTTGGCGTCGGCCAACAGTTTGTCGATGTCGGCGGCGGCCACGGCGACCGTGAGGGTCTGCGGGTCGAGTTTGAGGTATTCCAGATCTAGCTTAGTTTCCGCCATCTTATAGTCGAGCTCGGCAGCCTTATCAGAGACCACGGCGGTTTCTGCGACGAAGCGGCGAAACTTCTGCAAGGTCACGCTGCGGCGGATCTCGTCCATGAACGAGGCCTCGGTGTAGGCATTGCTCTCGAGGTAGCGGTTAAAGATCTCCTCCGAGAACTTGCCGTTTTCACCCTTAAAGCTTTCCTCCTTGGTCAGGAGCTGAACGATCTCGGTGTCGGAAGCACGGAGGCCAAGCTCCACAGCTTTGTTGTATAAGACATGGTCCTCGACCAGCTGGCTCAACACCGAGTGGGCCAGGCGCATCTGCGCTGGATCAAAGGCGTCTTGATACATCCGCTGGTACTGCTGATAGATCCGGCCATAGGCCCGCTGGAACTCGTTGCGACTGATGCTATCGCCGCTGACCGTCGCGGCCGCCCCGCTGGATGAGCCTCCACGGCCGAACTTCTTGCCGGTGGGATCGCAGACGCCAAAAAAGGTCATCGCCCCGAGGGCCGACAATAGGACCGCGTAGGTCCAGAAATTCTTTGACAACTTATCGCCGTCGACACCGGCGCTGAGTTTTCTATTCAACCCGACCATAGCTGCCGCCTCTCTTCCGTGAGAAAAACTTATGTCTTGCGGCCGCGACCAAGCCGGGCCCTTAAGGATGCTATGCTTATCCTGTAGCACAATTGCTTGGTGGTGATAAAGTGAAAGGCCTAGGCCGATCATAAAGACCGTGAGGACCGCCGTGGGCGACCGCTCCAAAAAACTTTTGGGACTGGTGCTACTTGTTAGCGCATTGCTGGCGCCGTTCGTGTTTTTCTCGACCTCGCTGCGGGCTTGGCAGAACCCAAGACCCGTGCTGCTCCTGCTCCAGGATGCCCTGTATCCGGCTGAGCGCTTGTGGCATGGGCTGGCGAGTGGGCTGAACAAGACCTGGCGGCACTACATCAACCTCAGCACGGCAGCCGATGAGAACCACATGCTCCGGGGGCATCTGGCCAGCCTGCAGTCGCGCATCCTCGACTACGACGAGCAGGTCCAGGAGAACGATCGCCTGCGCCGCCTCCTCGGCTTCTCCGGTCGCTCCGAGAAGAAGCTGCTGGCGGCCGAGGTGATCGGACATGATGACCTGTCGCAATTCGAATCGATCCGCATCACCCGGGGTAAGGGCGACGGCGTTCGCGTCGGCATGCCCGTGGTCGCCGCCGATGGCGTCGTCGGCAAGATCATTCGCGTCGGGCAGCACTTCGCCGATGTGCAGTTGCTGGTAGACTCCGACTTTCACCTGGACGTGTTGCTGCAGCGCACCCGGGTGCGCGGCGTCTTGTCTGGATTTGCCCACAGCCAGTGCACGCTGCAGCTGCACAAACGCGTCGAAATTCGCATCGGCGACACGCTGATCACCTCGGGCATCGTCGGCGGCTTCCCTAAAGGCCTACCGGTCGGTCGGGTCATGCGCATCACCTACGAGACTGAAAACGTCGCGCAATCCGTCACCGTCGAGCCTTGGGTGGACCACCGCCGGCTCGAAGAGGTCATGGTCATCCTGAATCTTGATCCAGAGCTGGAGAAGATCGCCGCCATCGCCGGTCCTGAATGGACGGAGCGGGCGATCGACATGCAAACCCGATGATCGACCTGTCCACGGATAGTTTGCGGTTGAATTGGGCCCAGGTGCGCAGCTATCTACGCTTTCGCCCGCACACCGGCCGGCTGTGGTGGGATGTCCTGCTGCTACTCTTTATCGGCGCCCTCCACGGCACGGTGCTACCGAGTATCACCGGCTCCCTGGTGGCGATCGATCTGATGACCCCGTGGCTGGTGACCATCCTGGTCGTCGAAAAGATGCCGCGGGCGATGATTTTCGTCGCTACCTCTGCGCTGATGCTAGAAACCCACACCACAGCCCCGGCCGGCCTGTACCTGTGCGTCTACTGGGTCATTGCCTGCGTCATCTACCTAACGCGGGGGACCCTGTCCTGGCGCCACGGCCTGCCCTGGTTACTCACCTACACCGGCGCCCAACTCGGCGTCATCGGCTTTGAAACCTTTGTCTTGGCGATCAATGCTGGCAGCCGTCCATTCAACTGGACCTACCTCTTTGTCCAATTGTGCCGACTGCCGCTAGCGGTGGCGATTGGCATGCTGCTATGCCGACGCTATATCGGCAGCGGCATTGACGCTGAGGACGATTAATGCGGCGCATCTTTCAAGCCGAGCGGCGCATCGTCGAAAGCCGTTTTCTCTGGGCCAATTGCGCTTTTCTCTTGGTCACCAGCTTGCTGATGATCCGCCTTTGGTATGTCCAGATCTACAAAGGTGAACAATACAAGCAGATCGCCGAAAACAACCGCATCCAGCCGATCGAGATTCCCGCCCCGCGCGGCCTCATCTTTGACCGCAATGGTCAGGTGGTGCTCGGCAACCG
>Ga0315284_10010050_pt1 | contig 13469 bp, 11 predicted proteins | sample YL17G09_16_MG_FD_203696 | JGI IMG/M metagenome (GOLD analysis project Ga0315284, IMG submission 203696) | Sediment microbial communities from Yellowstone Lake, YNP, Wyoming, USA - YL17G09_16 | ecosystem: Environmental > Aquatic > Freshwater > Lake > Sediment | place: USA: Wyoming | collected...
AAACCTGTTTCATCTGCCAAACCTGGGCCCTGCCGTTTTCTTTCAAGAAAGTCAGAATCTTCTCCTGTCTTTCCGTGCGCTCCGAAACTGTTTGCATCGAAAGCGTTTTAGGCCGAACTTCAATCATTGGATTCTCTACAGGGTTGTCCTTGCTCTCCGCCTCGCCCGTGGCCGGGCTACAGCCAAGGGTAGCTTTGACGAAGGAGGGTTTTTTTAATTCTCCCCTTAAATTAGCATATTCTTCTTGGATTGCCAACATGTCGGAAGGACTTACCCAGTTCTGGGCTTTCGCTATTTCGAAAAAGCTGTCTAAAATCTCCAAATCTTTTTCGCTGGGTTTTACTAAAATGCAATCGCCCAACTCCCTCATTTTATATCTCAAAGGCTCTTTTTTCGGAAAAAGCAAAGTTAAGCGATAAAGAGTATTTGTTAGTTGAATTAAAAATTCCCTGTCCATACCCCGTAGTGAAATTTCAAATAAATTTCTTCGAAATTTTTCGTTGCCCCGTATGAGCTTTGAAATTCTACTACGGGGCATATAGACGTTTTTTTAATATACCAGAAAAAATAATCGGGGTCAAAAGAAAAAGCCACTCTGTTTTCTTTTAAAAACCTGCAGAGTGGCCCTTATTCCTCCTGAAGAGAAGCCGCTTCAACAAATATCTCTATTTCCGATTCGGATTCAATAACGGCGAATTTCAATCCCAGCCCTTCCAGATATTGTTTCAGCGCATCTGCTTCTTTTACAGCGGCATTACCGCCAATCTTGTCTTTCTTGAAAGTTCTAATGCAGACGGGATTTCCGAGTTCTTCTCTCGCCACTCGATATTTCAGCGTCTCCATTCTCCACCTCCTTAAGAACTATAATCCTATACTATTGTCTTAAATAAAAAAATAAGCCCTACGGATTGCAGTTATTACTCGTCGACGTCGCCAAATATCCTTTTTAAATTAAGGGCAAAGACTATCCGAACAAATATTCATTTGTTGATTGCAAACGGCATTTGAGGAATAGCTTCTATAGGTATTTCCTTCAAAAATTAGATTTTCAGTTTGGGGACAAACGCCAATTATATAAATACCATAAAGATTATTTTTAAGGGAGGCGTTTTTGATAATTGATTCTGAATTTTTAAAATAAAGACCTGCTTCCGAACCATACTCGATAGCCACCTGATCGAATTCAACTTTGCTATCTTGAACCGAAACCAAACCCTGTTCATCCCAATAAGGATTCCAAGCTCCTCCATAACTCACGATAACATTTTTTAAAATCGAACCTTCGCTTCCCGAAACAAAAGTTAATCCTCCCCAACTTCCGGCGTCCGGAAAAGAAGTAAAAACGATAGGATTATCAACCGTTCCTTCCGCTATTAACTTTCCCTCCATTCTCAAATAAGCTGCGTAAAACCCGACATTTTGTCCTTTTATGATTACGCCGGGGTTGATTGTTAAAGTATAACCCGAATTAATAATTACGAAATTTTCTATAAGATAAGGAATGTCATTTTTAAACCAAGTGAGATTTTGAGAAATAGTCCCGGAAACCAAAATTCCATTAATTTGATTATCTTCTCTTTCTGCTCGATTGTTTTTAAAAACAATATTCGGGCTTAATGTATAAATCGCATTTTCATTTCCCTCAAAATTATTCCCTTCAATATGCGGCAAATCTCCTTCTGCTAAAAAATCGACGAAGATACCGTGTTTATTATTTTGAATCAAATCGCAATCCTTTATCACCGGACTCCCTCCTTCAATTTCTATTCCAACAGTTGAAACAGCAATTCCACTACCTAAAAAATTGGTATTTTCAACAGTCGAACTTGAATTAACCAATTTCAATCCTCTATCTGTATAATTTTCTAAAATTGAATTTTTAAAAATAATCGAACTATTTTCTACTAAAATAGCCGGCGGCTCTCCGCACCCCCAACCAAGACATCTTCTCCCATATTTAACCTCGGTCCAATTAAGTTCCGAATTAGCACTGGAAGCAGTAAAATAAATTCCACTCCAATAATTTGGTTCGTTTGAAGATGTAAAAATAATTTTATTATTCTCTTCTCCAATTGCTTTCAAGGTTCCGTTAACCTCTAAGCCAGTACTGTCGTTAAATTTTAAATTTACACCCGGTTCAACAGTTAGAGTATTTCCATAAAGAATAATCAAAGTATTAGTAATAATATAGGGGCTGCCAAGGAAAGTTAAAACAGAATAATCCACTGTGCCGGAAATTTCTGTTTGAGATTTAGAAACGCTATTTTCCGCCTTTGGCGTTCCATTAATTTTGTTCCCGATAGCATCTAATCCGTTTCTGGTGATTAAGTTATTGCTCGCCCAATTAGTGAAGGCAGTGCCAATAGTGGTAGCGGAAATTCTTTCCATTGAAATATAATCAGGGCTAGCCTTCCCGGCAAACCAACCGGAAGAACAATCAACTGCATCAATTAAAGTACCTGAGGCATTTTTTAATTCCAATTTTTCTCCATCATTCCTTAAAACTCCGACATAAACTTGATCTTCAACTAAATCAGTAGTATTAGAAGCTGTTCTTTCTAATAAATAGAAGCCGTTCGCCAGAATTGTCGAGGTGGATAATTTAATAAATTCTTCGCCGTTTTTCGATATTCCCCAACCAGTTAAATCAATTGTTAATGTTGTGTTGTTGTATAATTCAATCCACTCGTCGTTAGCTGAAGATTCCGTTCCCATCCAAGCAATCTCGTTAATCACTACTTCTAAGGTCGGGGTTTCGGGAGTGAATATAGTAATAGTTGTCGTGGCGCCGCCGGTCGCATTATTGCTATCAACCACAGTTAAACTAACCAGAAAATCGCTGGAAGTGGAATAATTATGAGTGGTTGTTGCTTTTATTTCGGTTGAGGTGGTGTTATCGCCAAAATCCCAAATATAGCTGGCGATAGTACCATCGGAGTCAGTTGAAGAAGAAGCGTCAAAAATAATTTCCTGGTTAACTATTGGATTTGCCGGAGAGTAAATAAACTGGGCAATGGGTAATTGATTTTCAGTTGGTTGAGGGCTCTGATTTTGTGCTTTCGGCGTTGGGCTTTGGATTTCAAAATCAGTTTGATTATTGTTGGTATCTATATAATTTTGGGCGGTAGATGACCACTTTCTTCCGATGCTTTCACCATCTTGGGGTTCTGGAGCCGGATTTCCTTCAGAAAAAACATTTTCTCCAAAGCCAACCATATTTATAATGTCGGCATCGGAAGCATTTTCTATTTTTTCCTGGTTTGCTGCCAAATAAATAGTATTATCGGGAGCTAAATTGAAAGTTTTATGAGTAAAGTCGGCTAAATTTAATAAATTCTGATCCGTGCTGCTCGCATAGACAATTAAAAAATATCCTTTTGCCGGAATTTTATTTCCGGTTTCAAAATTCTTTTTATAAACAACGGTGCTGGTTGAGTGTGATTTTTGAATTGACCAACTGGAAATATCGACTTCCTGATTATTGGGATTATAGAGTTCGATAAACTCATCATTGTTGGAAGAAACAGAAGCAATTTGAACTTCAGTAATTAATATCTGGGGCGAAGATGACGTTGAAGATGGGGCGGGTGTTTGTTGTGGCGGTGTAGAAACCGAGCCGCCGCCTCCGCCCCCTCCGGTAGTTTGTACGATATATCCAGAACTATTTTCTGTTTTTGGCGTACCGCCCGGATTTTGGCTTGTTTGCCAAATTAAATCATATTTTCTCTCCATTGTTCTTTTTGAAGAATTGTCTCCGGCCGGCCAATTGGGATTAGCCGAAACTTCGTCTTGCAACTGACAATTTTGGTCAAAAAAATAAAGGGTTTCATCAGTGTTATTAAGAATACCGGCATAAATCAAATCAGCCGTCACTCCCGGCACCGAATCGTCGTCCGTCCTCTCTAAAAGCAAAATTCCATTTGCGGAGAACAGTTTTCCGCTAGCGAAAATTACTTTTATTTGGTTTTCTTTATCTAAAATTTGCCAACTCGTTAAATCAATTGAAGTTCCTGAAATATTTTTTAATTCAATCCACTCGTCATTTGCCGAATTAACCCTTCCCATCCATGCAATCTCATTAAAAATGACTTTATTTCTCGCTGGCTGGCCAATTTTTTCACATAAAACTATTTTATCAACTTGCGCCGTCTCTTCCGCTAACTCAGATTCCTCAAGCTCTTCTATCTCTTCTACGTCTTCGATTTCCTCCGTCTCTTCTATCTCCTCAATTTTGGGGGCCCGTTGAAGTCTGACTTCAACTAAATCAGCAACTTGTTGATTGAGAATATCTATTCTTTCTGCGATATCATCAAGTATTTCCTGCATTTCCTCTAAAGTTAATTCCTGTTCCGGTTTTTGCTCTTGTTTTATCTCCGTTTCATTTGATTGAGATTCAACCTCGATCAGATTATCTGGAGAAAGTTTTTCGGTCTGCAGATTTAAAATATTAGAAATATTTTCGAGTCCGCCCCCTGAAGTTTCAACTAAACCTGCCGGCGAAAAAGATTTGATCTTTGAAATAAATGATTCTATTTCATTCCAAATATCAACTAATCCCAACGATTTCCCGGTAATTTTAGTGATAATAATCTCTATTTCTTTAATTGTTGTTTCTATCGGTTTTAAAATTTGCTTTTCCCAAAAACTAAGAGGTTTAATCCCCAAATCCGGCACCGGTGATGAAAAATCAATATTCATTGAGGGATTACCAACCCACTTATAGTCTTCTACGGTACCGCGGATATCAACAGTAAAGGGAGGAAGATCATGAGTAAGTTCGGTATACATACCCACCGCCATTCCATAACTTCCTTTATTTATTGGTGGTTCAAGAAAATTTAGGGAATAAAATCTTATTAAAATTTTTCCATTTTTATTATCAATTAGTTGATAGATTATCACATATTGAAAAAACGCTATTTTCTCTTCTCCTTTTTGTGAAGTATATTTAAATTCTATTGCGCCAGGAGTTACCCTTATTTCATTTTCAATTAGAAAATTCATCCCGTATTCAATTGCTCTTTGAACGGTTTCTTTCTCAATTTTATCTAAAACGTCACCGACATCTTTCATTAGGACTATTTTGGCTATTTCTACTGCAGTTTTCACTATTCCTTTTACGATTTCTATTGGAGCATCTACTAAAAGATGACTCAACGCCTGCACTCTTATCGCTTCTCGCATAATTATCGGTACTGCCATTTGTTCGGCAGTAGAATAGCCGGAACCCTCTAAATTTATCCATTCAGAATAAAAGATATTAATTAAAGAATGTAATAATTGTTCAACTTTTTCATCTGGTAATTCCAAATATTTCCCCAATTCTTCTATATTAATTTCTTCAAAATTATCCGCTAAACAAAAACTTGGAAAATATAAAAATCCCGCCAATAAAATTAGCGTTAAAATATAAAAAAATCGCCTTTCTTTGACTATTTTTTTCATTAAAGGACGAAGAGAACCTTGTTCTCTTCTCTACCTTCGCTTCCGCTGGAAGCTCAGTAATTGATAAAAAATCAATTTTCCTTATTAAGTTTTGATTTAATTTTTCAAAGAACTATATTTCACCCCTCTCAAGCCGAGGTTCGCTTTATTAAATTATGTGAAAGAACTATTGGATTGAAACTGTTTCTAAAAAACTATCAAATTCTTGAATACATCTTTCTTTTTCATTAAGACCCCAGTAAAGATAAAAGGCATATCCCTTATTATTTACAGGAATATAAATACCTATTCCCGGACCTGCTTTTTGGGTATCAAAAGTATTTTTTAAGGAAGAATAATTCTTCATGGTAATCTCTTTAAATTCTTCAGATATTTTACCCAACCAATAATGAGTATATTTTGCTTCTTCTTTTATTTGTTCGAAATCCATTTTTTTATACACTACGTTAGTCTGAATTAAACACCCGTTCTTTATTGGAAGCACTATTTTCCATTCTCGTAATTCTACTTCTGCATTTAGGGGAGAAAAATTTACTGCGCCTTCTTCAAATTCTACTCTTTTTACTTCCCATTCCTCCGGCGCTTTTACGGTTAATCCTGCCTTCTTGTTTTCCACAATCTTTCCCTCCGCAGTTTCTTTGATTACATAATCCGCCGGACTTCCTTTTATTTCTCTATTTTGCCACCAAAAAAATCCTCCGGCGCCGCAGAGGATTAAAACAATAACAAAAATAAAAATTACTTTCTTATTCAAAATTTTCCCCAAATTTAGCATATTTTTACATTTTACAACTCCAAAACTAAACAAACAACCCTTTCCCTGTGGAAAACCCCTCTGTCATAAATTCCCGCTGCAGCGGGAATTTATGATTGGTTGATTTATTATAAAAATTAAACGAAATTAAATATTTTCTTTAAATAGAGTTCGTTATCTATTTTTTCTAAAATTCCTATACGAACGTATTTCCGCAAATTAAAAAATTCAATGATAAATTCTATCTCATTTTGACATTCATAAGGAAAAATAAAAATACTTTCTTGTAATTTATGAAAGCCCAATTGTTTCAGTTTATCTCTTAAAATTTCTCTTCCTTGTTTTAATTTTTCCGGAATATCGAATAAAACAACCCGCCATTTGCCATCCCAATTTTTTCTCTCAAGTTTCATTTCCTGAAAATGATAGGTTAAAACCCTTAATTTTCCTTTATCGGTTAACAATATAGTATAAGAACCATCGGGATTTTCTTTTTTCTCAACCCATTTGTTTTGATAAAGCATTCTTATCTCTTGCTGCAGTTTTTTCTCATCAATTTTCTTCCATTCTTGGGATATTCCTCTTAAAATTCTCAATTGCCGCTGCGGAGTATAAGAATAACCAAAAGCTAGCCCGGACAATAAAAGCAACAATATTTTTTGTTTTGTCGGCGACATATTTTTATTTTATAAAAGATCAAGTAGTCCGTCAAGAATTCCCGCGGCAGCGGGAATTCTTGACGGATCAAAAAACGAACTAAACAACCGAAAAGCGGGGCGAAGCCCCGCTTTTCTAAATTCGTACCTAGCTATCAATTAGGGGCAAACAGTGCAAGCAAGAGTAGAAGAAACACAGGTTATCTTGGCTCCCTTTTCTGAAACGGCGAAAAAGGTAGAGTTAGCCGCACAAGTTCCAGCAGCATTTTCTAGTTGCGCATAAACACAGTACTGTTGACCGGTACAATTTGTTGTACCTATAGTATTAGCTACCCATCTAAAACTAGCATCAGTTGTAGTACCTAGATACGTTCCGATGGGTGGCATGTTAGTACTTACAGCAGTGCTTGTCACGTAAACACTATTGTCATTATAGAACATCTCTTGAGCGGTAACTATCTGTCTAAGGGTAGCTTGACGGCTTGCGTCTCTGGCTTTTGATCTCGCTCCACCCATAGAAACCAAAACAATCGAGGCTAAAATTCCAATAATGGCGATGACGACCAATAATTCAATCAGGGTGAAACCTTTTTTCTTAGTTAAAGTTTGCATCATATTTAAATTAAAATAATCAACAAAAGAATTCTCGACCTTTGATTTTTAAAAAAAATTCAGTATTTCTAATTAGTCAACGTCCATTCCGCAACAATCATCTTTTGTCGGAGGTCCGGAATAGGTCTTCTGCTTAACTCCTTTATTTGAGGCGCAGAACCAAGTGTCGGCTACTGCTTCTAATTTAGTATAAATACAATAATATTGTTCATTCCCGGCAACCCATGTATAAACTTGAGTACCGGAATTTATGGGATCTGTCGGGAAAGGATTTAAAAGTTTTGGATCGAAATCAGGATCAATCATGGTCCAAGTATTGGCTCCCGCAACATGTGTTTTATATTTCGCTCCTCCGCAATTTGCGTCATTATAACACAATTCCATAGCGGTGCTAATCTGCTTCATATCTGTTTGGCGTTTAGCGTCCCTGGCTTTTGCCCTGGCCGGACCCACCGAAACCAAAATAATGGAAGCAATTAAGGCGATTATGGAGATTACAACCAAAAGTTCAATCAAAGTGAAACCCCGGGATTTGTTGGTGAAAGCTTTTGACATATCAATTTTTAATATCAAATAAATTAAATCCGACCCTTTTTAAATTTTACCATAATATCAGTCAATGTAAAACTGTGGAAAACTTTTTATATCGCAATCATCTTATAAAGGGGCGCCAGAATGGAAAGCATGACTCCCGCGACAACCAGCCCCAAAATAACAATCAATACCGGTTCCAAGATGTTCAAGACGTTGTCAATCGCCCTGTCTATTTCTTTTTGGTAAAAATCAACGAGATTCATCAAGGTGACATCCAAGGTCCCGGTTTTTTCTCCAACCAAGGCCATCTGGATAAAGATGGGAGGGAAAACTTGAGGGGCTTTTGATAAAACCGAAGAAATTGGCACTCCTTTTCTTACTTCATCCCTGGCCTGAAGAATGATTTCCTTATAAGCGGTGTTGTCTATAATATCCCCCACCGTTTCCAGGCACTGGGCTATAGGCAAGCCTCCGGAAATCAACGTTGAAAAATTCTCGGCGAAACGGACAAGATTAATCATTTTCAGAAGAGAACCCATTATCGGCAATCTAAGAAATAATTTGTCGAAAAATTTTTTTCCCTTATCGATATGATAATATCTTAAGCCGGAAAATACAGCTAAAATTAATCCTAAAACTATAATCCAACCGAAACTCCTCAAAAAAGCGGCTGACGCTATTACTACCCTGGTTATAGGAGGCAAGGGCTCATTACCGGCTTCAAAAACCGCGGCCAATTGAGGAACGACGAAGAAAACCATTAAAGCTAAAACTATAATAACGACGAACACAATCAATAAAGGATAAATCAAAGCTCCTTTGGTTTTCGCCGCAAGATGATATTCTCTTTCCAAATGGTCGGCCAAATAGCCCAGAACTTCGGAAAGCTTGCCTGAAATTTCCCCGGATTTGATCATGGCGATAAAAAAAGAGGAAAAAATTTTGGGGTAGCGGGCGAGGGCCCGGGATAAAGGAGTCCCTGCCTCCACTTCCTCGGATATTTCGGCGATCTTTTCCCTGAAATCAAAATTTACGGTTTGGGATGACAATACCCTCAAGGATTCCACCAGGGGGACGTTGGATTTGAACATGATCGACAGCTGGCGGGAAAATAAAACAACTTCTTTTTGAGAAATTCTTTCAAAAATTTTTAACCTTTTCGCATAAAGGGGGTATCTTGCTTCCTCCAAAAAAGTTACATATAATCCGTTCTTTTGCAAAAGAGAAATCGCCCCCTCGTTGGAAGAGGCCTCGATCTGACCCGCACGAATCTCTCCTTGTTTAGTACGGCCTTGATAATTAAATTTCATTTACCGAGCCTGCAAAGCAGGCGAAGGTGGAGAAAGATGAAGTTAACCCCCAAAAAAGGGGAACTTCATCGATCGACCACGATTTTTATTTATCTGCGCCCCGTCTTACGGGGCTTGCTATCTGACTAGCATTTTTAGTTCAGCAGGGTCAAGAGAATAACTAAGAGCGTTTTCCAAAGAAATTTCCTTTCCCTTGACCAAATCCGCTAAGGCCCTGTTAAGGGAAATCATTCCCTTCTCGGCTGAAGTTTCAATGACCAGAGGCAGTTCGTGAATTTTATTTTCCCGGATTAAATTGGCGACTGCCGGAGTAGAAATCATTATTTCGCAGGCGGGAATCAGGCCTCCTTTAATTCTGGGGATCAAACGCTGGGAAACCACGCCAAGCAGGGAACCCGAAAGCTGGGCCCTGATTTGGTTTTGCTGTTCGGGAGGAAAAGAATCGACAACACGATGGATTGTCTGGCTGGCAGAATTAGTGTGCAAAGTGGCAAAAACCAGATGTCCCGTCTCGGCGGCGGTAATGGCGGTGGCGATGGTTTCGGAGTCTCTCATTTCTCCGACCATAATTACGTTGGGGTCCTGCCTGAAAGTGGAACGGAGAGCCTTGGCAAAACTTAAAGTATCCTGATAAACCTCGCGCTGGTCAACAATAGACCTGTCGTCTTCAAAAAGATATTCAATCGGGTCTTCAATCGTAACTATGTGGTCGGTCCGGGTATGATTTATTTCATCGATTAAAGCGGCCAGAGTGGTTGATTTGCCCTGACCGGAAGGACCGGTAATCAAAACAAACCCCTGGGAAGCCATCGCAAATTTATGCAGAAAAGGAGGAATATTCAATTCTTCAAGAGTTTTAATTTTCGCCGGTATCAATCTCAAAGCGATGGAAATTACTCCTTCCTGGAAAAATACATTTACTCTAAAGCGGGATTTCTCTTTAAATGAATAAGAGAAATCAATTTCTTTTCCTTTCAAAAATCTTTCGTTCTGTTCTTCGGTCATCAAAGCCCCGGATAAACCCCGGCTGTCTTCCGGAGAAAGTTTTTTCTTTTTTAATAAAGGAACCAATCTGCCGGATATTCTCAGCATCGGCGGATGGCCTACGGAAATGTGCAAATCGGACGCCTGCTCTTTAACGGTTATTTCGAGCAATTCTTTTAATTGGTCTTGATAATTATTGCCGTTGTTTGTCATATGGTTTTCTTTATTTCTTTTATCACCTGGCTCGGGGTGTAATGAGCCTTGATTAAATATTTTACCGCACCCAATTTTATTCCTTTTTCCACTTCTTCTTTTTGGCCGAGATTGGAAAGAATAATCACTTTCAAATTTTTAAATTCCGGTTCGGATTTGATTTTTCTGAGAATTTCCCAACCGTCAATCTGAGGCAAAACGATGTCCAAAATCACCAAATCGGGCTTGTTTTCTCTCGCTTTTTTCAAAGCGGCATCGCCATCGTTCGCCACCTCAACGGAAAAACCGCTTTCTTTGAGCTTGGTAGTGTATATATCGATTAAAAACGGATCGTCTTCCACCAATAAAATATTCTGCATAAATCAAGTTTTTTATTTTATAAAAAACGCGGATGGAAAAGAGATTTATCTCTTTGATCATTACTTCTCTTCGGAAACTCTTAAAATTTCTTCTATCGTGGTAACCCCCCTTAGAACTTTCAGAATGCCGTCTTGCTTCATCGTAATCATCCCCTGGCGTTTTGCTTCCTCCAAAATATTTATTTCCGAAGGTTCTTTTAAAATTATTCCGGCAAGAGAGTCAGTCATGGATAAAATTTCAAATACGGCGATCCGGCCGGAATAGCCCGCATTTCCGCATTTCTGGCAGCCCCGAGACGCGAATATTCCAAAAGAAGCGGGAAGCTTAATGTCTTTTTTGATTACGGACGGCAACCCGTCTATTTCTTTTAAAATCAAACTTTTAATTTCCGGCGTGGGTTTTATTTTTTTCTTGCAGCTGTCGCATAATTTTCTTACCAGCCTCTGAGCCATGGCCAGCTGAAGCACGGACGGAAGCAAATAAGGCTTGATTCCCATGTCAACCAATCGGGGAATTACTCCCAAGGCGTTTGAGGTATGGAGGGTGGATAAAACGACATGGCCCGTCAAAGCGGCGTGGATGACCAGGTTTGCGGTTTCTTCGTCCCGGATTTCTCCAACCATAATAATATCGGGGTCTTGCCTTAAAATATGGCGGAGACCGTTGACAAAATCATAACCAATTTCCGGTTTAATCTGGGATTGGTTAATGCCTTCAATAAAATATTCCACCGGATCTTCTATGGAAACGATGTTCACCCCTTCCTTGTTCAGTATCTGCAAAATCGCGTAAAGGGTCGTAGTTTTCCCGCAACCGGTGGGACCGGTAACCAAAATCAGACCATAGGGCTTTGAAATTCCTTCTTTTACTACTTTTAAATTTCTTTCCTCCAAACCCAAATCTTCAAAACTCTTTAACCCCGTAGCGGGATCCAATACTCTGATTGCCACTTTTTCTCCCAAAGTAGTGGGGAAGGTGGAAACACGAAAATCAATTGATTTTCCATCTACTTCGGTGGAGAATCTTCCATCCTGAGGAATCCTTGCTTCATCAATTTTTAAATTAGAAAGAATTTTTATTCTGGCTACCACTGCCGGCAGTATTCTCAAGGGCAAAAATATTGACGAGTGCAATTCTCCTAAAAATCTGAATCTGACTCTTAATTTTTCTCGAGTGGGCTCGATGTGGATATCCGAGGCCGAACCTTCCACCGCATGCCTTAAAATCACGGCGACAATTTTAGTAATGGGGGCCGCTTCGGCCATTCTTTCAAATTCGGCTGCCGTCGGGGATTTGGTTTTCATCCCTTCTTCTTTAAGTTCCGTTTCCAATTCCTCCAAGGCCAACCCCACCTCCCTTTTCAACGTACGATATTGTTTCAGAAGATTTTTGAAAGTATCGGGAGTAATCAAAAAAACTTTGTAATCGAATTTTCCCTGCCTGGCCAAAAAATTCAGAGCTTCTTGGGCCTTTAAATCTTCGGGATAAATCATCCCTATTTCCAAATATTTTTCAGATTTTTCCAAAGGAATCATTTGGTAGTATTTGGCTGTCTCTTCCGGAATCAATTCGAGGGTTTTCAGAAGGACCTGTTCTACGACCACTTCTTTCAGAGGTATCTTTAAGTTTTCGCTTTTCAGCCCGAATAAAACCGTTTCGGGGACAAGCCCGGTTTCTAAAATCACGTCTTCTTCTTTTCTGCCGGACTGTTTAATTTCAAATTCCAAGGAAAGAGCTTTTTCCTTATCTACGATTCCTTTTTCTATTAGTTGTTTAATCAGCGACATAAAAGCAATGCTCAGTAAGGCAAAAATGGATTTTCTCTGCCTAATTTTACCTCAGGTTTTTCCCCAGCTGGCGGGGTTGCCAGAAAAGGGCTTATCTCGGTAAATGGCTGGAGTTTTTCTAAAATAGGATTCTTAAAAATTTCAAAGTTTATTTTTACTTCTTTTTTAGAAAAAGTCCGGACTCCTTCGACAAATGAAGTTTCTTTTTCTTTTTTAAAAAAACCCTGCCAAATTACAAATACGGTGATTATCAATACGATACCGAAAATAAAAATTAAATTTTTTTGAGTTTTATTTTCTTGGAAAAAAACAATGGCCATTTTAGTAACTGTAAACTTTAATTCTTAAATTAAAAGTGAACAAATTGTCTTCCCGCGGCGATGCGAAGGAAATGTTTTCGACTTCAATTATTCTGGAGGATTTTTCCAGCGTCGAAATAAAATTTTTGGAAGAAGAATAGGGACCGACGACTTCCAGGCTTAATTGAATCTCTTTTATATTAGGGAACTCTCCAGAAGAAGAAATAGTAAAAGGGCTTATCCCCATCAAAACAAGGCCGGACTGAGAACTGGCTTTCTGAAGAAAGCTGAAAAGAGAAGGCAAGGAGGGATCATCCGGCAAGGACGAGCTGATTTTCGCCAATTCCTCTTTATATTGCTCCAGATCGGTTCCAATTTGCGAAAGGTTTGAAAAATAATCCTCTTGCCATTGAAATTCTTCTTTTATTACTTCGAGATTTTTCTGTAATTCGTTTAAATTCTGGTACCGCGGGTACAAAAAAACCGCTGAAAAAATCAAAACAATAAAAAGACAG
>Ga0315284_10010051_pt1 | contig 13467 bp, 10 predicted proteins | sample YL17G09_16_MG_FD_203696 | JGI IMG/M metagenome (GOLD analysis project Ga0315284, IMG submission 203696) | Sediment microbial communities from Yellowstone Lake, YNP, Wyoming, USA - YL17G09_16 | ecosystem: Environmental > Aquatic > Freshwater > Lake > Sediment | place: USA: Wyoming | collected...
CGTATCCAGGGCCACGTAGCCGATTTGCGCGAGGACCATGGCGAGGAGCAGCCAGACTGGGACGATGATGATATGAGGTCGGCGAGGACAGCGCCAGAATTGGATCGGTCGATCTTTGATGACGTGGACACTTGAGCAGGGTCGCGCAGAGTCTCTGAGAAGCGAGACTCTACGCGACCCGCTCGGTGCAGGCGCCGACCGCCGCTACAGTCGCACGGGCGGGCGCGAGGCCGCCCCTACACTCCGGGATTGCGGAAGCGGCGCATGGGGTCGGATGCTTCGCCGTTCCTGCCGCGGAGAAAATCGAAGTCGCAGCCTTCGTGCGCCTGGAGAATGTGGTCCAGATACATCCTGCCGTACCCGCGCGTGTAGTGGGGTGCAGGCGGCCGCCAGGCGGCCAGGCGCTTCTTCATTTCGGAATCGGAAATCAGAAGTTCCAACCTGCGCTCGGCAACGTTCATTTCAATTTCGTCGCCATCCTTGACGATTGCGAGCGGCCCGCCCACGGCCGCTTCCGGCGCAATGTGCACGACAATCGTTCCGAAGCTTGTGCCGCTGATGCGCGCGTCGCTCAGCCGCACCATATCTTTCACGCCGGCCTTGAGGAGCTTGGCGGGAATCGGAAGGTGGCCCCACTCGGGCATGCCCGGCGCTCCCTTGGGCCCGGCGTTTTTCAGAACCAGAATCGAGTTTTCATCCACGTCCAACTTGGGATCGTCGAGGCGTTCGATCAAGTCCTCGGCATTCTGAAACACCACGGCCCGGCTCTTGTGCTTGAGCAGGTGCGGCGATGCGGCCGACTGCTTGAGGACGGCGCCATGCGGGGAGAGGTTGCCTTTCAGGATTACCGTTCCGCCTTCCGGGCGAAGCGGCTGATCCAGCGTTTTGATGACGTCGCGGTTGTAGCATCCGGCGCGCGCGACGTTTTCTCCCAGGGTCTTGCCGTTGACCGTCAGGGCGTCGCGATGAAGCAACGCGCTGATTTCCTTCATGACCGCGGGCAGCCCGCCTGCGTAGTTGAAGTCCTCCATCAGGAATTCCCCCGAAGGCTTCAGATTGGCCACGACCGGGGTGGTGCGGGAGATTTCATCGAACTTGGAAAGCGGCAGGTCGAGGCCCACTCTTCCGGCAAGGGCCACCAGATGGACAATCGCATTCGTCGAGCCGCCGATCGCCATGTCCACGCGGATGGCGTTCTCGAAGGCTTCCGGCGTGAGCACGCGTGAAGGTCGCAGGCCTTCCAGCGCCATCTCCACGATCCGCCGCCCGCTTTCTTCCGCCATCACCATGCGGCGCGAATCCGAGGCGGGAATATCCGCGCAGCCAGGAAGCGTCATGCCCAGCGCTTCGGCAACGCACGCCATCGTGGACGCCGTGCCCATGACCGTGCAGTGCCCGGCGCTGCGCGAAACGCAGCTCTCGATTTCACACCACTCTTCCTCGCCCATGCGCCCGGCGCGGACTTCGTCCCAGAACCGTCGCACGTCGGTGCCCGAGCCGAGCTCCCGGCTGCGCCACATGCCGCGCAGCATCGGCCCTCCGGGAACCATGATGGCCGGGATGTCGGCGCTGGCCGCCCCCATCAGTTGCGCCGGAGTGGTCTTGTCGCAGCCGCAGAGCAACACGACACCGTCCAAGGGATAAGCGCGAATACACTCTTCTACATCCATCGCCATCAAGTTGCGATAGAGCATCGTCGTGGGCTTCATCAGCATTTCGCCCAGCGAAATGGTTGGAAACTCCAGGGGAAATCCGCCCGACGCCCAGACGCCGCGTTTGACGGCTTCCGCCACCTGGCGCAAGTGCGCATTGCAGTTGTTCAATTCGCTCCAGGAATTGCAGATCCCAATGACCGGCTTGCCGTCAAAAACTTTTTCGCTGAAGCCTTCCGCCCGCAGCCAGGCACGGTGGACCAAACCCCAGCGGTCGCGCTTGCCGAACCATTGGCGGCTGCGCAATCTGTTTAATCGGTCGTCGGAAGATGATTGCATCCGGTCTCCTCCTCGGTGATGAATGGCCGAGACTTGATTAGAACCCGCAATGGGCAGGTCCGCCAAAGATTATCACTACTTCGGCTGACTGCAGTGGGGAGAAAGACCTGCGAGAGCGAGGTGATGTCGCGGCACGTGTAGAGGCAACTGAAGGTTGTCAAACCTGATCAGCGTTCTAGGTTCCCGAGAGCTTTGACCATGGCCTCTGAGCGCGGTATAAGTGGCGTATGGAAAAAGTGACCATCTCCAAATTCAGGGCGACCTGTTGTGCGGTGTTCGAGCGAGTCCGCAGGACGCGAAAGCCGGTCTTGGTGACCCGGTTTGGCAAACCTTTCGCCACCATCCTTCCGCTGCCTCCCCGGCCCTTTCGGAGCCAATCGCCGCGTTGAGGCTACGCGTTGCCGAGGTGGAAGAGGGGCTCTGCGCCCGCGGCGCGCGCCATCAGGGTTTTCTCTTCCTCGGATTTGAGCGGCTCGAACTTCTGCGCCACGTCCATGGCCAGCCGGAAGTACTTTTCATCGCCGGGCGGGACCGCCGCAGTGATGGATTGCGACAGCGTCCAGCGCAGCGCCAGCGATGCTTCCTCGGGGAGCGCGGCAGGCTGGTACCAGCACTTGGGTTGCGGGCGGTCGCTTTCCTTCAGGTCTTTCGCCCACACCGTCTTGGCCATGGCTTTGAGCGCGAGGATTCCCATCCCCTTCTGCCGCGCGCGAGCCAGCACCTGCGGGCCGAAGTTGGCTTGCGAGAACAGCACGAAGTTGATGGGGAAGAGGATGGTGTCGAAGTTGTAGTGGTCGAGCATGGCCAGAGCGTTCTCGACGGAGTGCGCCGAGAAGCCCATGAACCGGATTTTGCCCGCCTGGCGCGCTGCCTGGAACGTTTCCATGGCGCCGTTCGGTCCGAAGATCTTTTCGACATCGTCTTTCTTCGTCACAGCGTGAAACTGGTAGAGGTCGACGTGGTCCGTGCGCAAGAGGCGCAGCGATTCCTCGAGTTCCTTCGCCGCGCCCTCCTTCGAGCGCTCGAGCGTCTTGCAGGCGAGAAATGATCTCTTCCGGAAAGGTTCGAGCGCTGGCCCCAGGCGCTCCTGCGCGTTGCCGTAACTCGGCGCAACATCGAAATAGTTGATCCCGCGGTCGAACGCCTCAGCGACGATATTGGCCGCGAATTTCGGTTCGGTGTCCGTCACCACGATGCCGCCCAGCGCGATGATGGAAAGCTTCTCGCCGGTCCTTCCGAGTTGGCGCTTCGGAAACGACGCGCTCGGCGCGGGGGCGTCTCCCGCAACCAAGGGTTGCAGACGTTTTTGCGATGCCGCCAGACCGGCGGCCACCGTTCCCTTCTTCAGAAATGCTCGGCGGTCCATATGATTACCTCCTCGCGTCAGCGGTCGGTCAGATCCCGGATTCCCCTCTAAGGCGCCTGGCAATTCTCACACTCCACGGTCCTGGCGTCAACGGCGACCCCAGCGTGTTCCAGGTTTGTTTTTGCGCCCGCACAAAAGTCGGATAAACTCCTGCACAAGATGCGCCTCTCAGCCATACGACTGCACTGGATCCGATTGCCGCTCCACGAGCCCTTTCGGATCTCGAGCGGCGCGGTTTCACTGAAGGACGCCATCCTAGTCGAATTGCAGGCGGAGGGGAAAGTCGGCTGGGGCGAGGCCTCGCCCATGGCGGGCGCTTTCTATTCTTCCGAGACGCCCGAAAGCACGTGGGCATTCTTGCGTGACCGGCTGCTGCCCAGTTTTGTTGAAAAACCGGAACTGGACCCTCGCCAATGTGCAGAGCGTCTGGCGGAGTTTCCTGGCGAACCTTTTGCCAAGGCGGGACTTGAGGGCGCAGTCTGGGACCTCCAGGCGCAGATCCAGGAGCAACCGCTCTGGGCGCTGCTCGGCGGCACGGCGCGCGCCATCCCATCGGGGGCCGCCATCGGGCTGATGCCGACGGTTTCCGATCTTTTGGCCCGCGTGGGGAGATTCCTTCGCGAAGGCTATCGCCGCATCAAGATTAAGATCGAGCCGGGGTCCGACGTCGAACTGGTGCAGGCGATTCGCGGCCGTTTCGGCAATATTCCCCTCATGGTGGATGCGAACGCCGCGTACCGCCGCGAGCACTTTCCCATTTTCGCGGAACTCGACCGCTTCGGCCTGATGATGATTGAGCAACCGCTGGCCCGAGAGGCGCTCGAAGATCACGCCGAACTTCAGGGCTCCCTGCGGACGCCGATCTGTCTGGACGAGTCGGCTGAAAACCTGGAAGCCATCAAGACGATCGTGCGCCTGGGCAGTGCGCGCATTCTGAATATCAAAGTCCAGCGGATGGGCGGGCTGTGGCCGGCGCGCCAGGCTCACGACACGGCGCAGACCGCCGGCATTCCCTGCTGGCTCGGAACGATGCCCGAGCTCGGAATCGCTTCGGCACAGGGCCTGCACCTTGCGACGTTGCCCAACTTCACGTTTCCGACGGATGTGGAAGCTTCGGCGCGATGGTATGTGGATGATATCATCGCGCCTCAGATTGAAGTGACGCGCGATGGCTTGATCAACCTGCCCGGGGGCCCGGGCATGGGTTACGCTGTGGATGCCGGAAATGTGGCGCGCTACAGAATTCGGCTTCAAGAGTTCAGGCCGTGAACTATCGGCATCAGCGTTTGCCTCTGCGGGAAGGAGACGCTTCGGCGAAGTTGGCGAGGGCTTCTGCGCGGGCGGCCAGCGCCAGGAGATCCTGAAGCGCCATCTCCAGCGCCAAGCGCCGGTATGGCTCCCGTGGGGGGCGGCGCCCCAGCGACTCTGAAGCCTGGAGATGAATCCTGTGGGCACGCTCCCAAAGTTCATGGAGGTCACGGGCAAGCTGACGCTGATTCACGAGAGTCACCTCGCACTGCCAGGGCTCCTGCGAGCGGCTGCCACGCGGAGGAGGCGGGACGGGGTCGCTGTGGCTCTGGCGCTGCTCATAACCAGCAATCGGCATTCCCGGGGTGGAACATGAAAAGGTCGCCCGCCATCAATTGCGGTCCGAGGAGCTTCGAGGCTGAGTTGCCAGGCCAAGTAGAGGGTCCGGTTCTCCGGCAGAGAATTGCAATGCCAGCAGGGCAAGCTCGTCAGCCCTGCAGGCCAAGTGTGCGAGGTTTATTGCCAAAGCGCGTGGCAGGCACGTGTCCCCGAAACCATTAAGAGCTGCCTCCCGGGCAACCTGGTGAAGCAGACGCTCGAGTGTGCGCAACTCGCGGGAGAACGCGAGCAGGGAAGCAGCGGTCGTCGATCCCATCAAGGTTTTTTCCTCCTCGTGGGCAATGCCTCAGCGAGGGTCGCGAGAGCGGCGGCACGGGCCGCGAAGGACTGGAGATCGTGCAGGGCGATCTCCAAGGCGAGACGGCGGAAGGGATCGCGTGACGGGATAGCCTCCTGCAACTCCGTGGCGGAGAGGCGGATGGACTGGGCGAGTTCCCAAAGATGCTGGAGGTCGCGCGCCAGGTGTCGGGCGTCCATACTCTCGTCCCCCTTCCCACTCGCCAGTTTTCGAGATTCATCCGCGCAGCACCGCCGGTCCGCTGCTTGTTCAGAGCCGTTCGGTCGCGATCGCCAGATTTGAGGCCATATTCTGCGTTTCGCGTCCTGCGCATAGGCAGTGGCAGACTCCCGCCAGACTTACTGCCGTCGGGTGAAGATTTGACGGCGTAGTCTGTTGTGTTAATCTGCGGTGTTTGGCCTCCCGCAGATCTTCAGCGGGGAGGAACACGCGTCACTTATACCATTTCAATCGAAGCATGTCAATAGTAAAGTCAGCAGAAATTCACTCGGGACTAGCCACGGCGATCCGAACCCTCCGGCGAAGGCTCGGGGAGACGCAGGAAGGGATGGCCCGACTGCTGGGCTGCACACTGAGCGGCTATATTCAGTGGGAGAAAGGCCGACGCATCCCGGGTGGAGACTGGCTCCTCAGACTGATGGCCCTTTGTCCAGACGAGGAAGCACGTAGCCTCTTCGAGCGGCCAATCGACGGTTTTCGCAGACAGGTCGAAAGCATTCCCTCAAATGTCCGAGGGGCCACTTCTACCGGCTCCACCACGCCTCAACAAAGGCGTCAGGCCCGGGCCATCGCTCGTGAGGCCATCGACATCCTCTATGAGATCGGCCAAGCTGGCTTTCGACCTGCCGACCAGAAGCTCAAATACTTCGCCGACGAACTCAGCCGCGTTGCAGGTGACTTCAGCCGCGCTTTCCCTCGGCCCAAGTGAGAAGGTATGATGGAGGGCCCGAAGAAATTGCTGGCGGAGGCCGTTTCCTATGACTCCCCTGACGATCGGACAAGTCCAGTGCCGCCTCTGGCATGGTTTGATTCCCGCCGTCCCCGTCCCCTTCAAGGCGTCCGGAGAGATCGACGCCGCCGCGCAGGAAAAGTACGTGGCCTGGATGTCCAAACAGCCGGTGGCGGGCGTGGCAGTCTGGGCACATACGGGCCGCGGCTTGCGTCTCAACCGAGAGCAGCGCATCCAGGTTCTGAAAAGCTGGAGCGCGGGACTGGGTGAGGGAAAAGTCGTCGTGGCGGGAGTGGGCGGCTTACCCGAACGAGCGGGGGACTTCGCGGATTATCTCGTCTCCGCGCTGGAGATAGCGCGCGATGCTCTCGACAGCGGCGCCAACGCCTTCCTGGTTTACCCTCCCCGCTTGTTTCATCACGTCACGAGTGACCAGGATCTCGCCCTGAGTTACCACCGCGAACTGGCCTCAACGGGCGCTCCGCAATTTCTTTTCTATCTCTACGAGGCGGCGGGAGGGTTTGCGTATTCAGCAGAACATCTGCGCGAGCTCTTTGGTTTGGCCCAGGTCGCGGGCATCAAGCTGGCGACGCTCGACAGCGTCATGAAGTTCCAGGAGATCGCGAACTTGCTGGCACGCGAATTCCCCAAGCAGCTTTTGATTACCGGTGAGGACCGCTTTCTGGGTTACAGCCTGATGTGCGGCGCGCACGCAGCCCTCATCGGCATGGGCGCGGCCTGCACAACTTTGCAGCACAATCTTTTGAAGGCCTATTACGACGGACAGGCCCCGGGGTTCCTGGAACTCTCCCGCCGAGTGGACCTCCTTTCCCAGGTCACGTTTATTCCCCCGATGGAAGGCTACATCCGCCGAATGCTCTGGGCGCTTGTGCACCAGGGCGTGATCGGGCGCGAATCGGCGCACGATCCTTGGGGCCCGGAGCTTCCGGAACGCGAATTCGTTGAGCTGGGCAATACCCTTCGCGCGCTGGGTGAATTGCAGGGAGGCGATGGCTGACCGGGGGCTCGTCGCTGCAAAGTTTCTTTTGCGGTCGGGACCACGCTTCGAATTGCAAACCTCGCGCATCGCAGTTACCATTTGACGCTTCATGTGGGAATTCTTTCCGCCCAAAGTGCGCCTGCACGGAACCCCGCGCGTGCGAGAACAGGACTCGCTGCAACTCCGCAAGGACTTTGAGCGGTTCCGCTCAGGCCTGCCGCGCCCGCTCGAGCACTACGTCCTTTCAACATACGGCATTGACCTCACGAGCGCCTATGGGGGCCTGAAGCTGAAGAATCCTTTCGGGAAAGCCTCGGGCCAGCTTTCGCTGGCGCGCCACCAGGTGGTGAAAGATGCCGAAGCCGGTCTCGGGTTTGTGGTCTTAAAAACGCTCATCGCTCAAGATCGCTCGGGTGAGCAGACGATGCGGGAATGGGCGATCCCCGAGACCAGGATGCTGGTCGAGCGGATTCACGGCCGCAGCGGAGAAGAGGGCTGGACGGTTACCTGGAAAGGTCGGGGATGGTTTGACACATTCCAGGCTTACCTCCAGCTTTTTGACGAAGCGCTGGCCATTGGCGAAGCCGCCGACATGCCCATCGCGCCCTCTGTGAAGTATCATCTGCCTACTCCGGAAGAGGACGTCTGGAAAGAAGATGAATACGCATTCACAACCAGCGCACTGGTGGGCGTCTGGGCCCGGCATCACGGCGACCGGCCGATGCCCCTGGAGAAAGACTTCAGCCCTACACTCGCCGGTTCCGGGCGCGCCGCGCAGCAAGCCAAGATCCTCGAATGGTTGCGGACAGTTCCCGGTTTGATGCACCGGGCGGCGCCAGGCAAGGTTGCGGTGGGCCTCAAGGTCTTCAACACGCTCTTTGAGGACAGCTTTCAACTCTGCTTGCTTGATGCCGTGCACGCGGCCCGATCGTCGAGCGACGACCGCGCGAACTTTCTGGTGTATGCTAACCGCCTGTTCGATCCAGCGAAGAGTTTTGAAGACAAGGTCGGCGTAGCGTATGGCGGCCCCGACTTGAGCGATCGGAACCTGGCCGTGCTGGAAAGATTTCTTTCGGCGCGCCTCGATTCACCATCCGGGTCGGGAGTGTCGGACGGCAACACTTGGGTGTTGCCCATCAGTGCTACGGGCGATATCCACTCCGGCCGGATTGCGGTCGAGTATCTTTTGCGGGGCGCATCGAGCTTTCAGATGCACACGCTGTTTCAGTTGCCGGACAGCGAGTTTGCCATGCCGTCCGGCGGCAAGACGGAAAAGGCTCTTCATCAATTGCTTTTTGCGCCACAGGAAGGGTTTCTTGCCTGGGTCCTGGACTTGCGTGAGAGGTTCGGTTGGAAGCCCGAGGCGAATGTATTTGAGATGGCAACGTGGTGCCAACAGAATTGGAAGAATGTTGTTGAGCCATTGAAACAATGAGTGATTGCGCCGCTGTCGCCGTGGGCGGTCGTCTTTGATTGACCCGGCGGCTCGATGACCCGATAATCCCATGCCGATGCAATTTCGCATCATGACGACGGCCGAGATCCCAGGTGGGATGCGGCTAAGAGAATTCGCCGGGTGGAACCAGACTCCCGCAGACTGGGAACGTTTTCTTCGCGCCAGTCCCGAAGGCTGTTTTTTTGCCGAAGAAAGAGGCCAAGTCGTCGGCACGACGACCACCATCGTTTACAGCGGAAAAGTCGCGTGGATCGGCATGGTTCTGGTCGATCCGGATTATCGGGGCCGGGGCATGGGGACGGCTCTTCTGGAAGCGGCGATCGAGCACCTGGACGCCCGTGGTGTGCCCACGGTGAAGCTTGATGCCACCCCGCAGGGCAGACCGATCTACGAGAAACTGGGATTCGTTCCTGAATACGAGATTGAACGCTGGGTGCTCCATCGCGAGCCTACCACAGTGGTAACCGCGAAACCGTCGCCGGTCCCCGACATTGACCATATCGTGGAGCTGGACCACGAAGTCTTCGGGGCCGACCGGGGGGAATTACTTCATTCGCTTCACCTCGACGCGCCGGATTTCACCCTGGCGGTGGAACTTCAGGGTGAAGTGGTTGGGTACGCCCTCGGCCGGGGAGGCTCGCGCGCGGACCACCTCGGTCCCTGGATGGCGTGGGACGAACCCACCGCGTGGGAGCTCCTGGATGAATTCCTCCGGCGTTCCGCGCGCGACACGGTGTTTGTCGATTGCCTGAAAGATAATCCCGTGGCGCGAGCGTTGGTGCGTTCACGCAACTTCCAGTTTTCCCGACCGCTAACCCGCATGGTTCGTGGCCCCAATTCGTATCCCGGGCGGCCGGAATTGCTTTGCGCGATCCTGGGGCCGGAATTTGGATAAAACCTCGAAAATCGAAATCCGAGAATCGGTGCTAATGCGTTCTTCGATTTTCGTTTTCCGAATTCCGATTTCCATGTCCCGATAGCTGCATGACTCCAGCCGAAAACTCCCATTCCCGCACGTCGCCAGTCTTCTACGGCTGGTGGATAACCCTGTCAGCTTTCCTGAACCTCTTCTGCACGGTGGGAATCGTCTATTACGGCTTCCCGGTTTTCTATCCGTCGCTGGTTGAATCTTTGGGTTTCACGCGCGCCCAGGTCACTCAAGGGTTCCTCTACGGTTTCGTTGTCGTGGGGCTGGCTTTGGGATTCCTGGCTGGAGCGCTCATCGACCGTTTTGGCCCGCGGCAAGTAATCCGTCTGGGGATCGGGTTTGTCGGCCTGTCGCTGGTCTTGATGGCCTGGATTTCCAGTCTGTGGCAGTACTACGCCCTCTGTATCGCACAAGTGGTGGGTTACGTACTCGCCGGTCCAATCCCAAATCAAGTTCTGATTGCCAATTGGTTTCGCGCCCGGCGCGGGAGGGCCATGGGCGTGGCTTATCTGGGTCTTGGAACCGGGGGCGCCATCGCGCCCCTGCTCATCGGCGAGCTTATCGGACGCTTTGGCTGGCGTCAGGCTTTTGTGATCGTTGGAATTCTGATTCTGGTCGTGCTCTTCCCCGTCGCTCAGTGGGTCACACGCTCGAAGCCGGCCGAACTCGGGTTGTATGTCGATGGAGCAAGCGAGCTCATGGATACGACTTCTGCCGGAACTGCCCAATCCGTGGACGTTGGGAGTGCTGTCCGTTCGCGCGATTTCTGGCTAATCATAGGGGGAGCAACGTTGACTATCGGCGCCATCGGAACCATCAGCCAACATTTAATCCTGTTTCTAAAGGACCAGCAGTTCACGACCGCTCAGGCCACGCGGATGGCAAGCGGGCTCCTGATTTCGAGCCTTGCTGGGCGCGTGATGGTTGGCCATTACGCCGACCGCTACTCGAAGAAAAACGTGATGGCGCTCTTTTATCTGCTTTTGGGACTCGCGATCCCGATTCTTTTCCTCGCCCCCAACCGCATCGCGCTCTGGGCGTTCGTGGTGATTTTCGGATTCGCGATGGGCGCCGATTACATGCTGATTCCCCTGGTCACAGCGGAGTGTTTCGGCCTGGCGGCGCTGGGGAAGCTGCTGGCGCTGATCATCATGGGCTATTCACTCGGACAGTGGTTTGCGCCATGGCTCGCAGGAAAGATATTTGACACCTACGGAAGTTACGATCTTGCCTGGTTCATCATGACCGCCGGCGGAATCGTCGGCGCCGCGACGATATATTGCATTCGTCCGCGGCAGTCTGGACCACCTGCTCAGCATTGACGGCGCTGGCTCGGGGGAGCTGGCGGGAGACATCTTCCCAGGACTGCCCGGGTGAGAAGTGCTATTTGGTCTTCATCACGTACACGCCGTCCCATTCGCCCACGGGGGGCTGTTCAATGAGGTCCCAGCAGCGCTGGACAAAGACTCGCGTGGGCCCGTCATCGGGATAGTCGCGCAGTAATTCTCCGAACATTCCAATCGCCGTCTCCCAGCGGCCGCTGCGGTAGGCCTCCAGGCCGGCGTGGAAACGCTCGGCCAGTTGCCGAACCTGATCGCCATCCTCGGCGAAGCCCAGGAGTTCGTAGATTCTCACCGGTCTCGTTTTCCCGGTCACTCGAATCAGGTCGAGTTCGCGCGCCAGCATCTTGCCTTGCACAGTCTGGTAGGTCGGCTCGCTGATAATCAGGCGGGTCCCAAACTCCTTGTTGAGTCCTTCCAGGCGGGAAGCCAGGTTGACATTGTCTCCCATGATAGTGAAATTGAATCGCCGCTTGGAGCCCATGTTGCCCACCAGCATCGGGCCAGTATGGATGCCAATTCCGATATTGAGCTTGGGTTTCCCTTCCGCCTGCCAACGGACGTGCAGGCCCGCCAAAGCCTTGAGCATGGCGAGTCCCGCCTTGCAAGCGCGTTCCGCATGGTCGGGTTGAGGATACGGCGAACCCCAAAAGGCCATGATGGAGTCCCCGATGTATTTGTCCAAAGTTCCCCAATACTGAAAAATCACATCAGTCATTTCCGAAAGATATTCATTCAGCAATTCCACCAGGGCGCCGGGAGCCATTCCCTCTGAAATGGATGTGAAGCCCCGAATATCACTGAACATCGCAGTGAGTTCTTGCTCTTCACCGCCGAGTTGAAGAAGTTCAGGCCGCTCCAGGAGTTGGTTGATGACGCTGGGCGCCACATACTGCTGGAACACCCCGTGGACCTTTTTCCGTTCACGCTCCTCGAAGAAAAACCGATAACTAACGATCCCGGCATAGTTGATCGTCAACGTCGCGGTGGGCAGGAAAGCCGCGATCCACACCCGCTGGGTTGCAAAGAGGTGATAAGCCGCCCAGTGAAATAACGCCAACGAGACGAAAAGGATGGCCGTGGCTCGTGCCGGCGGAACGACGCTGAGCAGAACACCGGCAGCGAGACTGAAAAGCAGGATGAAGCCCAGGTCAATCAGATTTTCACGAGGTCCGCGACGGATGAAGTGCCCTTGCAGGAGGTTGTTGATGAAGTTGGCGTGGACCTCCACGCCGGGGAAGGCTTCGGTCTGGAAGGGCGTGACGGCCATGTCAGCGATGCCCGTGGCGGTCGGCCCGATGAGCACCAGGCGGTCGCGAAACACCTCGGGCGGAATCTTGCGCTGCACGACGTCGGAAAGCGGATACGTCGGGAACGTGCCCGCCCCGCCATAGAAATCGATTTGGACAAATCCCTGTGGATCCGTGGGAATTGACAACGTCCCCACGTTGATGCGCTCCAGGCCGTTGGGATTGAAGTAGACGCTCACCTCATCCAGGGGACGATTGGAGTACGCCAGGTACGCGGCCATGTCGAGCGAGGGGTAGAAACTGCCGCGAAAGCGCATGATCGCCGGCTCACGGCGAACCACGCCGTCGGGATCGGGAATGACATTGTAGTAGCCGAAATTCTTGGCATACGTCGCGAAAACGGGAAGATTCGGGGAAAGGCTGTCGTAATCGCGGCCCTCGAACTTGGAAGAGAACTGAGGGTTGACGATTTGGGGGTAGGCCTGAAACGACAAGTAGTTGACGAACTCCGCCACCCGTTCCTGATTTTGGGCCTGGACTTCTATTTTGGGGAGGAGGAAATAACCCAGGACGACGTTCTCGAATCGCGAGAGCGCCTCGGCAAATCTCTTGTCGTTATCCGCGTCCGCTTCGAGCGTTTGGAGATGCGAATGGAAGGCAGCATTTCGGCCGCCTGCTTTCGTGGCGGTATCGTACTGTTTCCGCACATCGCGCAGCGCCTGCAGTGCGGAATTCTGGTCCGGCTGCGGGAAGTTGCCATCGATGGCGATGACCCGCGCCTTGGCCTCGCGAAGGACATCGATCGCTGCCGCGAAGTGGCTGCGGGGAAAGGGCCATCGGCCGAGCACGTCCTGACTTTTCTGGTCGATAGCGACAATCACCACGTCCTTGCCCGGGTCGCGAGGGCCTCGAAGCTGGAATCGCACATCGAGGGTGCGAAGTTCAATGTCCGAAAGGAATTGGAGCGCCGAGTGGCCGTGGGGCACCAAGTAAAGCACCACGTAGAATCCCAGACTGATCACACAAACCGTTCCGCTGATGAGCAGGCCTCCCCGGTGCTTGCGAGCGAGCCGGAATAACCTGGAAGCGCCCTGTCCAAACGCACGTTTCATGTGTGGTGCGCCCGAACACCCCGGTTCAGGCCCTCACGGAAAACAGATGGTCAGGTAGGAAGGATAACATAGGTGAGGACTCTCCCACGCCTTCCGAGAGAGCAACATTTCTGAGATACGCAGCGTCGCA
>Ga0315284_10010052_pt1 | contig 13467 bp, 13 predicted proteins | sample YL17G09_16_MG_FD_203696 | JGI IMG/M metagenome (GOLD analysis project Ga0315284, IMG submission 203696) | Sediment microbial communities from Yellowstone Lake, YNP, Wyoming, USA - YL17G09_16 | ecosystem: Environmental > Aquatic > Freshwater > Lake > Sediment | place: USA: Wyoming | collected...
GCGTATACGGTATCCCAGCTCACTAGGGACCAGAGGCCGATCAGGAGATGTTGCATGACTGCCTCCAGGATTAACCAGCAATGGTCGGACTAGGGCGCAGGACATAGCGCCCCTTGGGCTGGCCGACGATATGGCCCTCAGAGTAAATCATTTGACCGCGCAGGAAAGTTTTTTTCACGGTTGCCGACAGTTCGAGGCCGTTGAGCGGTGAATAGCCCTGTGCCGAGTGGGTGCGCTCCGTCCCAATCACGAAGCTCTGGTTCGGATCGACTAGGACAATATCGGCATCATATCCAGGTGCGATATCTCCTTTATTATTTAGTCCGTAGCGCTGGGCTGGATTCCAACTGAGTAGCTCGGCCATATGCGGATAGGACATGCCGCGTTTACCGCCCTCAGAGATCAGTCCAGTAAGCAGGTATTCGGAGCCACCGAAGCCGGATTTGGCCAGGAAGATGTCATTGGGTCGGCGCGGATCGAGCTTGTACTCTTGGGCGCAACAGGCGTGATCACTGACCACCCAGTCTAATTGCCGTTCGAGGAGCGCCTGCCAGAGAAACTCGACGTCGGCACGCGGACGTATTGGTGGATTCACTTTAGCCAAACCGCCATGCTGGCAGTCGACATCTAGCAGCAGGTGGCCGATGGTGACTTCCTTGCGGAAATTGATATGGGGGAATGCCTTTTCCATGGTTAAGGCCGCCTCGACGGCCTTGCGTGAGGTCAGATGGAGCAGGTTCAGGTTGATGCACTCGGTTTCGTGTGCCAGGTAGGCGGCGATGACGATCGCTAGCCCCTCTGAGTGTGGCGGGCGGGCGGCGCTGTATGCGTGGAGGCCCGAGAGTTTGCCCTCAGATTCGACGATTTGAGTATAGGCACGCATGATTTCTGCGGTTTCGCAGTGCATGCTGAGGCTCAACTGGCTGGCTAGCTGGGGGTTCTGGTCGATGCAGTCCTTTAAGCCACGCATAACGAATTCAAAATGCGCGTAATCATAGCGCTCCTGGTCGCCAATCATCAAAAAGTCCTGCTGGGAGTTTGAGCTCCCGTGCAGGCCGTGGCTGCCGTAGAACATAAAAATCTTAAATGAACTGACGCCAAAGTCACGTACCAGTTGGTTCATCTCGCCGATATGCTGCTGGGTCATCGGCGCCAAGTGGTAGGCGTAGTCAACGTGAAAGTTCCCTTCTGATTGGCTCAAAACTTCTGGAAAAAAGTCGAGATAGGAACCGCCGCGGTTCAGATAGTAGCGGCCAGTGCGAATATAGTTGAGGCTACAGGTCACGCCACCCGAGGCTGCGGCCCGGCTTTCCGTCAGGGCGTCCTCGCCTAGAGGTGCATATATGCCCGTGTGCATGTGGGCATCGACGACGCCAGGAAAGGCTAGTTGGTTACGCCCATCGACGACCTCTTTGGCCAGATCTGCGGAGATTTGTGGATGCAAGCGCTGGATGATGCCACCTTGGATGGCGATATCGAGCAGCTCTACCTGCGATTTTTTTGGGCGTACGACGCGGACATTTTTTATCACCAAATCGAATATTTTTGTCATGCCTGCACCTCTGAATCCTGGGTACGGATGGTATTTTTTGCGATGAGTTCGCTTATTTCTGCCGATGTAAGGTCAAGCCACGTGTTTAGGACTTCGCGACTGTGCTCGCCGGCTTTAGGCGCAGAACCATTGGTCGGAAGCCGTTGGCCATTCCACTCCAAGGGTAGGCGCGGTAGTTTACCGACTTGCCCACCTGGAAAATTCATCTGTTCTAGTCCGTGACCTTGGTTGAGTTGGGGGTCTTCGAATAGGTCTTCTGGCTTAGCGATCGGCGCAAAGGGAATGGCAGCCCTTTCGCACCTCGCCATGACCTCGACGCTGCTCATCTGTGCGAGCATGCGCTTTAAGTCTGGTAGCAGTAGCTGCTGTGCCTCAAGACGGAGGTTGTTGGTCTTAAACTCCGCTCGCAGCAATAGCTCTTCGCGGTCGAAGGCCTGGCAGAAGGACGTCCAATGCTTGTCGCTGATCACGCCGATAAATACCGGTTTATCCAAGGTCTCGAATACCTGGTATACGGCCCAAGCACTGATGCGTTCGGGCATCGGCGGAATTGGTGTTTGGGCAATGGTCGCCCAAGCAAGGTGTTGGCCCATAAGAAATGCTGTAGTTTCAAACAGTGAACTTTTGATCAACTGTCCGGTGCCCTTTAGCTCGCGCTCGCGCAGTGCCGCCAGTATACCGATGACTCCGAACATCCCACCTGTGATGTCGACCACCGAGGTGCCCGCGCGCAGGGGAGTGCCCGTGGGACCGGTCATATATGCCAGGCCGCCCATCATCTGCACCACTTCATCGAGCGCTGGCCGGTGCTCGTAGGGCCCACTCAAAAAGCCCTTCATCGCACAATAAATCAGTTGTGGATTTAGATCATGCATTGCGGCGTAGCCGAGCCCTAAGCGATCCATAGTGCCGGGCGCGAAGTTTTCGATGAGGACGTCGGCTTTGGCCACCAGTCGGTGTGCTATGGCTAGTCCGTCCGCGCTTTTAAGGTCGAGGCACAAGCTCTTTTTGCTGCGGCCAAAATAGGGGAAATAGCCACTACCAAAGCCCTTTAGCGAACGCGTCGGGCTGCCATCCAGGGGCTCGATCAAGGCGACTTCGGCGCCGAGGTCGCCGAGGATCATGCCGCACGAGGGCCCCATGACCGCATGGGTGAATTCCAGGACTCTAATGCCGGCTAGCGGCCGCATGGTGCCAGCGTTTGCAGCTGCATTTGCAGACGCACTGGAATTTAGATCCGAGGCAGGAAATGGCATCAGCAGTAGCCTCCATGTTGGCGCATATAAGCGACAAGGCCACCGGCCGCGATGATTGACTGTAAAAACGCCGGCAATGGCTCCACTTGGTAACGCCGGTCACGGCTAAAGTCGCTGACTGTGCCGGTGGCTAAATCGATGTTCAAAAGGGAGTCAAGGCCGATATTGTGGTCTGGAATCTCGAGGAGCGGTAGGCCGATGTTAATGGCGTTGCGAAAAAAAATGCGGGCGAACGATCTAGCGATCACCGCGGCGACCCCTGCTGCCTTGATTGCAATCGCCGCTTGCTCGCGTGATGAGCCACAGCCGAAATTCAAACCTGCGACGACAATGGCTCCGGGCTGCACTGAGCCGCGAAAGGCCGGATCAAGGTCCTCGAAGGCATGGCGGGCCAGCTCTTTTGATTCCAGGGTCTTGGTATACTTGCCGGGAATGATCCGGTCCGTATCGATATCATCTCCATATATAAATACTTGTTTATGCATGGTCGCCTCCCGGATATTCCTGGGGATTACAGATGTAGCCTCGGAGCGCTGACGCCGCCACGGTCGCGGGTGAGGCCAGGTAAATGTTGGCCTTGGCATTGCCCATGCGGCCAGGGAAATTGCGGTTGGCTGCTGAAATGACATTTTCATCATCACCAGGCACACCCAGGTGGGTGCCGACGCAGGCCCCACATCCAGACGGCAAAAAGGTCGCGCCGGCCGCGGTAAGAATCTCCATGGTGCCGTCCTTGATCGCTTCAAGTAGCGTTGCCCTTGTCGCCGGAACGACGTAAAAGCGTACCCCTGCAGCGACTTGGTGCCCCTTGACGATAGCTGCCGCGGCGCGTAGGTCTTCAATCCTGGTATTAGTGCAGGAGCCGAGAAAGGCCATGGTGATTTCAGTGCCTCTCAGAGTGTCGACGTCGCGATTATTTTGTGGAGCATGCGGCAGGCATACTTGCGGTTGCATGGTGCTTACTTCAAAGTCAAAGATATGGGCATAGTCGGCGCTGGCATCAGCATGGACCATCGACCCGGGCCAGCCTTCGACGATTCCAGTCTTGGCGCCAAGCTCAGCGGTCATATTGGCAAATGGAATGCGGGCAGCCAGGGTACTGGTCGCAAAGAAATCGCCGCCGAATTCGATGGCTTTGTAGGTGCCGAGGCTTGGGCCAAGGCGACCGACTACCGCAAGCATCAGGTCTTTGGCACAAACCCCAGGCCGCAGTGACCCATGTAGGTTCACTCGTATCGTAGCAGGGACCTTTAACCAGATTTTGCCGGTGAGTGCCACAGCTGCCAGATCGGTACTGCCTACACCACAGGCAAACGCGCCGATGGCGCCATAGGTGCAGGTATGTGAATCGGCCCCAATAAAGACGTCTCCGGCTTTAACGTGGCCGTGATCGATCATTAGATGATGGCAGATGCCGGCACCGGTTTCGTAGAGCTTTGCACCTTGCTCTTTAGCAAAGGCGCGGATCATCTGATGCAAACGGGCCACGCTTTCGTTTGGTGCGGGCGAGGCATGGTCGAGGACGAGTGCAAGCCTGCTGGGGTCCCACACCCGACGTCCACCCATCTCTTGAAACGAACGAATCATCTGCGGGGCCGTGGTGTCGCTGGCCATGGCGCCGTCGACCGGTATAAAAATATATTGACCTGGCGACACCTCGCGGCCGAGCTTTGCGCCGAGGATTTTTTCAACGATGGTCAAACCCACGCCGCAACCTCCGAGCTGCGCGGACCAGTAGCTCCGCCCATTTTCTTTGCAAGTTGGTGCACTCGGCCAGGCAGTGGAACGCCAAGCGCCTGTTCCAATGCCCGTGCTGCGGGTAGTAGTTCAGTCAAGGCGATGCCAGTCGAGACCTCCATCCTATCAAAAAGATACAGTACATCCTCGATGGCGATATTGCCGGTGGCTCCAGGAATAAAATTGCAGCCACCAACCCCGCCTAGCGATGCGTCAAAATGGCGCACTCCGGCTTGAAATCCAGCTAGCAAGTTGGCCATGCCCAGGCCGCGCGTATCGTGCAGGTGCAAAATCAACGGCAGAGAGCAGACCGTACGCACGGCGTGGATCATGGCTGTGACCTCTGCCGGCACGGCTTGACCGGTGGAGTCGGCCAGAGCCAACGCATCGCAACCTGCAGCAGCCAAATCACGCGCCATCGCCACCACGCGGGAAGTGGGGATAGCACCGCTAAAGTTACAACCAAAGGCACACTGCAAACCAACGCGGACGCTAAGCCCGGCTGCCTTGGCCGTGCCGATCATGCCCACAGCCTGGGCCAAGGCAGCGGTGGTGGTAATGCCGGCATTCTTTAGGCTGTGCGCGTCGCTGCACGAGAGCGATAGATCGACGTGCTTTAAGCCGCTAGAAATGAGCCGATCGAGGCCCTTTGCATTCAATACCAGACCGCTATATTCGACGCCATTTACCACTGGAAGTCGTTCCACCAGAGATTCGATGCCTGCCATCTGCGGCACCCGTTTAGGATTGACGAATGAGGCGATTTGCAGGCTTTTAACGCCAGAACGAATAAGCTTGGCGATCACTTCCAGGCGCAGATTAAAGGGCACGAACGCGGCTTCGTTTTGGATGCCATCGCGCATGGAGACATCGATGATCGAGACATCAGTAGTGGCCATGTCGATGCTGTCCTCCGTCCTGGATGCTCATACCATTTTGCGCAACACGTGTCGGATCGCTTGAATGTGTACTTATCAGAAATTTGATGTAAAGAAACTGGTTTCATGTTTTGAAAAACTGAATTATAAATCTGCCAAGATCACCGTTGGAAAAGTTGATTCGAATCTTGAAAGCGTTGGGACGAAGGACCTGCAGAAGGTCCACACCGGAAACTGACTTGATTGGAGGAACGTTCGATGAAGTACGTCTGGCTTGCCGCTGTACTTGCCTGCTTATCGTGTTCTAAAGAATCAAAGCATGACCCCGTGCCGGTGGCAACGCCCTCAGGCAGGCAAGCGGAACCTACGGCTGTCGTGACCAAGCCGGGTTCAGGCAATGCAACCAGCAACCCACCAGGTGCAGCTGATGCCCCTGCGACTAGTGGCTTGCAAGGATGTACTGAGTCAGTGATGCCGGGTAGTGACCATAACCTTATGGTGACCATGGATAAAGCCAGCGGCCGCTACTTGATCGACTTTGCACGCTCAGAAGATCGCGCCCTGCATGTCATCGCGCTGTATGTCACCGCAGTCGAGGATGCGATTCCGACCTTTAAGAATGGCTTTAAATTCGGTGGCACCCCGTATTGGATGGTCGCGGTGGAACGGCCGTTTGATACCTATTTCCAGCTGCCTATGTGGTACGGCACGGTGTCTGGCAAAGCGATCGATGTGACTAAAAATTACAAGGGTATCGAAGGCGGAAGGAACTTAGCTGGCTTGACGGTTCCGACTTGTCTTAAGTTTACCTTAGTAACCTTTGAGGAAGAACAGGAGCAGCCGTTCAAAAGCAGCGTGTTTCAGCTCGCGCACAAGCCGTGAGTTTGAGCATGGGATTGGAGCAGCTTATGGATGAAGTACTGATCATCGGCGCGGGTCCAGTCGGACTGTCTTTGGCTGTGGCATTGACCAGGCATGGTATCCCAGTGGCGATTTTTGAGCAGGATAGCCAGATCGTTCAGGAGATCCGGGCGAGTACCTTTCATGCAGCGACCATGGAGAGGATGGATGAATGGGGCGTGCTCAGCGCTGTTTTAGCCAAGGGCTACCGGGTTGACCATTTGCAGTTCTGGGACCGTCGCGAGCGCAAGATTGTCGGTGATTTTGACTATGCAGCGATCGCCGAGGACACCAAATTTCCATTTCGCCTACAGTGTCCGCAGCATGTTTACGCTGAGACACTGCTAGAGCAGTTGCAGCAGGAACCTCTGGCGACCATTCATTTTGGCCATGAATTCGTCAGCAGCCGTGAAGAGCAGCATGGGATTGAAGCAGAGTTTCAAACTGCGAGTGGATTTAAACGCTACCGAGGTCGCTTGCTGTGTGGTGCCGATGGGGCCAATAGTGCGCTAAGGCGTTCGCTGGGTATAGGCTTTGAAGGCATGACCTACGAGGATCGTTTTCTGTTGGTTGGCACCAACCTCGATCTATCTAAGTACTATCCGGGAATTGCTAGCGTTAGTTATATCTTTGACCCTGAGGAATGGGTCATTACCTTGCAATTGAATCAGATGCTGCGCATCGTTTTTCAGGTTGCCGAAGGCCAGGACGGGGAGGTCGAACTAAGCGACGCCAATATCCGGCGGCGGGTATGGAAGTTCATCGGCGAGGAGATCGATTTTCCGATCCTGCATAAGTCGATATACCGCGTGCACCAGCGCGTTGCTGATACCTTCCGAGTTGGCCGCTGCCTGCTTCTTGGCGATGCGGCGCATATTAATAATCCGGCCTCTGGCATGGGAATGAACAGTGGCATCCTCGATGCGCATTGCCTCGGCGAGAAGATCGTTGAGTACCTGACCTATGATCGCGACGAAGCCCTGGATGGGTATAGCGCGCTGCGGCGTCAGTATGCGTTGGACAAAATCAGGAGTTACACTAGGCAGCGCTACGAGGACTTGGGCGCCAGTGATACCGCAGCGCGGCTGCGGCGCAACCAACAATACGAAGATATAAGCCGTGATCCTCGGCGGGCTCGGGATTTTTTGCTGCATGCGGCGATGCTTGAGTCCAGGATTTGATACGAAGGGCAGCGGGCGGGGACCCAGGTTTGGGCCGCAATGAAGGATGAATACCCATGATCGAAATGTGGTTGGGTGGGGAGCCCTACGCGCCGCCAAGCCGAAAGCGCATCGCCGTCATAAACCCTATGACGCGCCTGGTCATCGACGAGTTGGTCGTCGCAAATATTCAGGACGTTGATCAAGCCTTTGCTGCCGCTCGCGCTTGCAGTGTGACATGGCAGGCCTTGCTGCCCGATGCTAAGGAGCAGATCTTTCACCGCGCCGCTGCCTTGCTCGAGGCACAGATCGGGGTTGTCGCAGCGCTGAGTTCGGCGGAGAGTGGCTCCACCTTACAGAAGAGCCGACACGAAGTGCAATATGCTGCGCAGCTTATTCGAGCTGCAGCGGGAGAAGCGCGTCGGCTGTATGGTGACACTATTCCTGATGATAAGGCCAGCCGCGTGTCGCTGGTCGTGCGTGAGCCCTTGGGTATTGTCGCGGTGATTAGTCCGTTTAATGCGCCGTTGGCGTTACTAGTTAAAATGATGGCGTTTCCTCTGATCGCTGGTAATACTTTGGTTGTTAAGCCATCGGAGCTGACACCCCAGACTGCCGTGGAGGTGGCTAAGATCTTCGCGGCTGCCGGGATGCCGGCGGGCGCAATCAATATCTTGCACGGCGAGGGTAGCGAGGTAGGTGAGGCGATCATCGCCCATGCGCAGCTAGACGGCCTGACTTTTACCGGGTCGACCGCTGTGGGCCGACATATCGGCCGCACCTTAGGTGCAAATTTGAAGGCTTGCCACCTGGAGCTAGGCGGCAACAACCCTTTAATCGTGATGGCTGATTTCGATCTCGATGCGGCGGTTGAGCACGCCGTGGTGGGAAGCTTTTACCATGCTGGCCAAATTTGTATGGCTAGCTCCAGGTTACTCGTGGCGAAGAGTTGCTATCAAGAGTTCCGTGAGCGGTTAAAGACTAAGTTGGAGGGCTTGTCGTTCGGGCGTCTCGATGACGAGCAGACCTTTTATGGACCCTTGATCAACGAGCGAGCGGTCAAAAACGTGGCAACCGCAATTAGCGACGCCGTTGGCAAGGGGGCATCGATTCTGACTGGCGGCATAGAGTTGGATGGCTGGCGCTTTGCGCCGACGATCATCGAGGGGGTAACCAATGCGGCGCAACTTTGGCGCCATGAGACGTTTGGGCCGGTGGCCTCGCTGCTGCCATTTTCGAGCGACCATGAGGCGCTTAGTCTGGCGAACGACAGCGACTATGGCCTAAGCGCCGGAGTTTTAACGCGCGACTATGTCAAGGCTTTGGCATTTGCCAAAGGCTTGCGCTGTGGTGGCGTGCATATCGGGTCTCATTCCTTTCAAAGCGGCACGATGACTCCGGTGGGTGGGTGTGGTCTGTCGGGCATGGGCAGGAGCGGTGGACGCTATTCCATCGAGCATTTTACGCAATATAAATGGATCAGCTTGCATAGCTGACGTAACCACTGGAGGTCGGTCGTGGGTCAAACCCTTTTTGACAAAGTATGGCAGCAAAATATTGTCAAAGCGGAAACCCCCGAGCAACCCGCGTTACTCTACGTCAGTTTGCACTTATTGCATGAAATTACGGCACCCCAGGCCTTCGCCATGTTGGCGGAATGGGGGCGCGGGGTGCGTCGGCCGGACCTAACGGTGGCTATGGTCGACCATTGTGCCCCAACGGGTAAGGATGCCGCAGGTGCCTTAGTATTCAAAGATGAGGCCACGGTCACGCAGATTGCCACCTTGTTAGCCGATTGCCAGAGGCACCAAGTGCCTTGTTTTGGCCTTGACCATCGCTACCAAGGCATAGTCCATGCAGTTGCTCCCGAACTGGGCCTATCGCGACCAGGCCATGTGATCGTTTGCGGCGATAGCCATACCAGCACCCATGGCGCCTTCGGGGCGATTGCTTTTGGCATTGGCTCTAGTGAGGTCGCAGAGGTTTTGGCCACCCAGTGCATCCTGCAGAGGCGGCCGAAGAACCTGCGTGTCATCGTTGAAAAACACCTTCGGCCTGGGGTCACGGCGAAGGACCTAGCTCTCTATATCATTACCAAACTCGGTGCCGTTGGTGGCAAGGGTCACGCTATTGAGTATCAGGGGGCAGGCATCCAAGCGCTGTCGATGGAAGAGCGTCTCACTCTGTGCAACATGACCATCGAAACGGGAGCGCGCTTTGGCATTATTGCCGCCGATGCGACGACCTATGCCTATTTAAGGCAAACGGTTTTGGCCGCGACGGCAGTTGGGATAGACGATCAATTTCAATGCAGCGATGCCGACGCACTATGGGACAAAGAGTTGCGAATAGATGCCGACTTGGTTGCACCGATGATGAGTTGGGGCACGAATCCGGCGATGTCTATCCGTCTGGGTGAGCGGCTACCAGAGGCTACTTCTGCTGCCGAACGTCATGCTCTTGCATATATGGGGTGGGCCAGCGACGCAACACCCGGAGGTCGACCAGTCGACCATGTGTTTATCGGTAGCTGCACCAATGGCCGTATCTCCGATTTGCGCTTAGCCGCTCAGCACATGCGGGGCAAGACCGTGGCTGAACGCACGCAATGCTTAGTGGTGCCGGCTTCAAAATTGGTTAAGCAGCAAGCCGAGGAAGAAGGTTTGGATATTGTTTTTCGACAAGCTGGAGCGATTTGGGGTGAGCCCAGCTGCTCCCTATGCAATGCCATGAATGGCGACATCATAGCCCCTGGACAACTTTCGGTCAGCACCAGTAATCGTAATTTTGAGGGTCGTCAGGGTCCGGGCGCCAGAACCATCTTAGTGAGTCCGGCGAGCGCCGCCCAGATCGCCATCCGAGGTTATTTATGAGGACGATGTCTATTCTTACTAGCCGAGCCATTCAGCTCCCAGAGGATGATATCGACACCGACCAGATGGTGCCGGCGCGGTTTTTAAGAACATCTGGATCGACGGGGCTCGGGAAGTGTTTATTCTACGATCGACGCTTTGCTGCTGATGGCAATATGGTGGCGGATTTCTTGCTAAATCCACCACATTACCAGGGTGAGAAGATCCTCATAACTGGGGCGAATTTCGGCTGCGGCTCATCGCGTGAGCATGCGCCGTGGGCGTTTAAGGATTTTGGCATCGACGTGATCCTAGCACCCTCATTTGGCGACATATTCTACACTAATTGCCTAAAAAATTCCTTACTAGCGATCGTCGTCGAAGTTGAGGTGTTGGATGTCATAAGTGCGATGAATAGTGTCATAACCGTAGACTTGGAGCAGCAATCGATTGTTTCAGGATCTTTGCGGACGCCCTTTAATATCGATCCATTCATGCGTTTTTGTTTGTTGCGAGGCTTTAGTCAAATTGACTATATCAGCGAAAATGAACCATCTATCACTTTATTTGAGCAGAAAAATGACCATCGATTTTAATGTGGCATAGGTTTAAATCCAGCGATTCCGCGCATTGAACTGGATCGTATTTTTTAACTGATTATCTATGTACAGCCCTCAAGGAGACGGAACATGACCGATGCACTAGGATGGCGGAAAAAATTTGGTGTCTTAGCCCCAAGCACCAATACGATCGTCGAGCCGGATTTTTACCGCATGGCAGTCCCCGGCGTCACCTCGCACTTTTCGCGCATCCACATCCGCGACCAGGATTTGTCCAACAACGCCAAGATGGAGGCGTTGCTCGTGCAGATTCGCGAGGAAATCCTCCATGCAATTGACCGGGTGCAGACCGCCGAAGTCGACTACCTGGTGATGGGTATGAGCGCCGAGACCTTTTGGGGCGGCATGGAAGGCAATCGGCAATTCGTCAAACGCCTTGAAGATTATTCCGGGCTAAAAGTCGCCTCGGGTGCCGAGGCCTGTGAACGCGCGTTGCATCTGTTTAAGGCTAAGACCGTCGGCGTGATCACGCCGTATCAGGCGATAGGCGATGAGAACGTCATCAAGTTTTTTAAAGATATTGGCATGGAGGTCAAGTACATCAAAGGCCTCAAATGTCCGACCGCGGTCTCGATCGCTCACGTCAGCGAGGATGAGCTGCGCGAGGCCCTCATCGAGGTCAACGCTGCCGGGGTGGACGCGATTGTCCAAGCGGGCACCAACCTGAGTATGCTGCGCTTAGCTGACGAGGCTGAGCGTTGGCTCAATAAACCCGTTATTGCCATCAATGCCGCCACCTGGTGGTACGCATTGCGCGAAAATGACATCAATGATCGCCTGCAAGGGTGCGGCCGCCTCTTGCGGGAGTTTTAAGCGGATGTCGCTACTGTCTGACAATTACAAGGGAGTGTTTGATCACCGGCTCGGCTTCGGTAAGAAGCCGGCGTTGTTGGTCGTAGATTTCGTTAAAGCCTATACCACACCGGGCAGTTTGCTTTACGCTGAACCAGTGGTTCAAGCAGTGGCTAAGACCAAAGACCTGATCGCCGTGGCCCGCCGCGCCGCGGTGCCGGTGATCTACACCAAGGTGCTCTATAGTCGCAGTCTGCTTGACGGCGGCTTGTTTGTGCAAAAAATCCCGGTGCTGCAGACGATGATTGCCGGTGAACCGCTTGCGGACATCGTCGGTGACCTCGAGGTGCAGCCACACGATTTAGTGCTGGTGAAGCAGTATGCCAGTGCCTTTTTTGGGACGCCATTGGCATCGGCCTTGACCAGCATGCAGATCGACACCATCATTTTGGCGGGATGTAGCACCAGCGGCTGCATCCGTGCCACGGCAATCGATGGCATGCAGCACGGTTTCAGGGTAATTGTGCCGCGTGAATGTGTCGGCGATCGCAGTGCGGGTCCGCACGAGGCCAACCTCTTCGATATCAACGCAAAGTACGGTGATGTCGTCAGCCTAGGCGAAGTGGTTGAGCGCCTGACCTTGTTAGGAAGCCTGCTCGGAAGGAGCTATAATTGAAGCCACTTGGACATATTAAAATCCTCGACTTAACGCACATGCTCAGCGGCCCCTATGCGACGCAGCTGTTGGCCGATCTGGGTGCCGACACGATTAAAGTTGAGCCTCCGGTGCATGGCGAAGGGACGCGTCGCCTACTGGAGCATGATGAGGCGCATAGTATCGATGGCATGGGCGCTTATTTTCTGACGCTTGGTCGCAATAAGCAGAGTATCTGCATCGACCTGAAGGTGGCATCGGGCAAGGCGTTGTTTTACGACCTAGTCAAGGAAGTCGACGTGGTGGTGTACAACTTCCGCGCCGGCGTCGCCGAGAAGTTGGGCATCGACCATGCTAGCCTGGAGAAGGTCAACCCACGCATCGTTACCTGCAGTATCACCGGCTTTGGCGAGACTGGACGCAATAAGGGTGCGCTAAGCTTTGACCTCGTGGCGCAGGCCACCGGTGGTGGCATGAGTGTCACTGGCGACGAGGACCAGCCGCTGCGCTCGGGAATTCCCATCGGCGATTTGGGTGGTGGCCTCATGGGAGCCATCGGCATCCTCTCCGCCTTGGAATCCCGCCATACCACCGGTAAAGGACAGCATATCGATATTTCGATGCAAGATGCGCAACTATCGATGCTGAACTATATGGCGACCATGTTTTTTCTTTCTGGCAAGCAGCCTCCGGCCAGCGGCAACTCGCATTTTGTGCATGTCCCCTATGACAGCTTTAAGACCAAGGACGGCCACCTTATCGTCGCCATCATTACTGACGGACTGTGGGACCGTTTTGTTGCCATCATGGGCCTTACCCATCTTGCCACCGAGGAAAATAAAGGTCAGCCAGGCCGCTGGAAAAACCGCGCGCAGATCATGGCCGAGGTCGCTCAATTATTGGCCACGGAATGCAATCAAGTTTGGCTAGAGAAGCTGCAAAAAGATGGCATTCCATGTGCGCCTGTGAACACTATTGCAGCGGCGCTAAGCGATCCGCACGTCCATGACCGACGCATGGTAGTCGAGGTGCGACACCCAAACGGCCAGAGCGTCAAGCAGGTCG
>Ga0315284_10010053_pt1 | contig 13466 bp, 14 predicted proteins | sample YL17G09_16_MG_FD_203696 | JGI IMG/M metagenome (GOLD analysis project Ga0315284, IMG submission 203696) | Sediment microbial communities from Yellowstone Lake, YNP, Wyoming, USA - YL17G09_16 | ecosystem: Environmental > Aquatic > Freshwater > Lake > Sediment | place: USA: Wyoming | collected...
AAATAATTGCTGCACGAGGGTTCAAATCGACAATGGCGTCCGATCATCGGCCCAATGAACAATTGGTAAAAACGCGCGCCGACAACCAGTGTGAGGCGGGGAATTCGCACAATCCAGCGTAGCGGGTTGATCATCAATCGGCCTGAGGCATCGTGCGTCGATTCAGTTGTTTGAGCACCCTGCGGGCTAGGTGTTTCAATGAGGATCGAAATCCGGACAGTGACATCTGTTCCGCGGGCAAGGGAATGACGAGCAGATCGATCCCGTTTGAAAAGCTGGCCTGCTCCAATCGAAACGCTTCCCGGAGCAATCGCTTCAACCGATTGCGAGCGACCGCGTTTCCATGGCGTTTGGAAACACTCACCCCAAGGCGGCAGACTCCTAAACCGTTATGCGCTAAGAACACGAGCAACACACCATCCGCGGCCTTGCATTTTTGCAAATAAACACGCTCAAAATCGTTTTTTTTGCGGAGATGTGCTGACTTGGGAAAGGAGGCCACAGACATCACGGATTCTCCGTCGAGGGCGGCACGCTTGCTACCTGTCGGTCGGTCGGTGGTTGTTGTTCAGGCAATGACGAATGATCAATACGAGGTTTCGACGGTTTCAGAAACCAAAACGAATTGTTCAGGGCCGTCGACGTCGGATCGGCTTGACGTAGCACTCGCCGCAGGTACCCGGCCCAAACAATCGTCATGGCGGTCAGGGACATCCCCACGAGGATAATCGCCGCAATTCCTGCAACGGCCACCAACGCTTTCTGTTTCTTGTTCAACGCCTGATGCGGTTTTCCCTGCAAGGCATCGACGAGCGGTTCCTTTTGCGACACCGCGACAGCGGATCTCGTCGCCGATTGTTCGGCAGACAGAGACACTTTCGATGCGGAGATCCCTCCCAGAATGAGGGCGACCAAGAGTATCTGCCGAGGGGACATCTCTTTTCCCTATCGAATGGCGGTGGTTGGATCGCGGTACCTAAGAGGCTGGCCAAACTCCGACGCGCGGCGATGCCTCTCGTTCGGCCAGTTGTTTGTAGAGAATTTTATCGTCCTCACCGATTTCCTTGGGAACAACAATTTTGACGATCACAATCTGGTCGCCTGTTTGTTGCGTTTGCGCATCGAGAATTCCCTTGCCTCGCAATCGTAACTTAACACCGCTGGAGGTTCCGGGAGGGATTTTCAAGACGACCAATCCTTCCAGAAGAGTCGGAACCTCGACTTTTGTGCCTAAAACCGCTTCCGAAGGAGTGATGGGGACATCGATCAGAAGATTTGATCCTTCTCGACGAAAGTAGGCGTGCGTCTGAACTTCAATGGTGAGATATAAATCCCCGGGTGACCCCTCGCCGGACGAGGGTAACCCCTGCCCCGTCAAGCGGACCACTTGTCCAGAAATGACACCTGATGAGACTTTGACCGACAACACGTCTGTCGTGCCACCGCGATCGAGAGACACATCGACAGAGCCACCTTGGACGGCTGTTTGAAAAGACACTTCGATCGTTGCTCGAAGATCTTCCCCACGCGTGGCAGTCCGTTTCCCTTTTCGACCTCCACCACTGGACGCGGCACCACCAAAAAAACTGCTGAAATCAACTCCCTGACCGAAGAGATCTCCCAAATCAACCGACCCCGCTCCGCTGAAGCCGGCATTGCCGCCAAAAGGGGAGCGACCCGATCCTGATCGCCCGGCCTGTGAAAAATCAGAACCGAACCGGTCGTACTGCTGACGTTTCGTGGCGTCATTCAACACGTCATACGCTTGCTGTATTTGTTTAAACCGTTCCGCCGCCGCCAGATCATTGGGCTTGGCATCAGGGTGGTTTTGGCGAGCCAGTTTGCGATAGGCCTTTCTCAGTTCGTCAGCAGACGCACTTTTGGAGACGCCCAATGTTTTATAATAATCGAGTTCAGGCATACAGGAGGGATGATTCGAGAGAGTGTGAAGTGCGACAGTGTCCGAAAAGGATTCTATGGATGGCCGACGCACGCGACAAGCCGAGGCGAAGCGACTGCGCCCGTTCTGCACGAGCAAAGGTATTATATTGAGTGCGATAGAGACGTCTTCGCAATTCAATAATCTCACGGGTCTTGCCGGAATTTCGGGACTTGGAGAGACCGGAAGACACGCGAGACGGAGACGCTGTTCCGGAACTCGACATCGGGTCGTCAACGTTTGGGTATTGGTGAGAGGGGGGCGATCACGGATTTTCGAGATGTGGTACCGGACTTTTCTTTGACACACAACTCGATCAGTGCTGCGTTCTGAAGGCGAACCGAGCGGTCGCGAATTCGTTCCTTTTATGGAAGTCTATCCGGCAGGGTTGAGGGCCGAGTGCTGTTTCCGTGGCTCGGTTTGCGTGTCGCGTCCGGCTTCGAACGGAGCACTTCGTCACGCAATTCACCAAATTCCCCCGGCACCGCTGCAGGCTTGGATTCCCGCCAACGGCGTTCTTCCGGTGTGCAAATCGCCTGATGTCCGTCGGCACGTCGTCACAGAAATTGATCAACCGCGGACATTGATCAAGGATCAATGTTGTGCAGAAAAAGTAGGCTGGTTAGAGAACGCCAGTCGCCAGTCGAACCTCTTCGTGACGATGCTCGACGGCTCTGGCGTGGTTGCGCAATTCTTGGGGAAATCAGCAGGGACGTGGGGTCAAGTCTGACAAAAGCCTCGGCAAGAGAGGTCCCCGCGTGGGTCGAATTGGCGATTGTAAGTTCCTGGATTGAGCGATAGCATCCTTCGTCGGGCCATCGATACTTCTCAGAGTAACGAACGATTCGAAGAGAACAAACGAATGCTGACGCTGCTCGATGCTAACCGCCGTTACAACCGCCGTGAAATGTTGCGAGTCGGCGCGTTTGGGGCGGGGGCGTTTGGAGTCGTGAACGGCTTCACCAACAAGGCTTTTGCCGCGTCGAATGGCCTGCCGATGACAGACAAGTCTGTCATCCTGCTCTTCCTGCACGGTGGGCCGAGTCAGATCGAGACCTTCGATCCCAAGATGACAGCGCCGGTCGGAATCCGGAGTGTCACGGGTGAGATTCAAACCGCGATCCCCGGCGTAACGTTTGGCTCGTCGTTTCCGCAGTTGGCTCAGCGAGCGGATCGTTTGAGCATCGTTCGGTCGTTCACGTCAGGGGATGCCAATCACGACATCAAGCCGGTCGTCTGCAAAGACACCTCGGGCGCGAATGTCGGTTCACTTTATGCGAGAGTGGCTGGCGCGAATCGGGCCGTGTCGGGGATGCCCACGAACGCGATGCTCTTCCCGCAATCCGTCGATTCGACAACGGGACCGGCGATCACGCTCTTCGGCAAGTTTGAATCGACCGGGCCGCTTGGCAGCGGCTTTGCTCCGTTCGTGCCCGGTGCGGGCGGCGACCTGCAAAAAAACTTGGAACTGCGAGTCCCCGTGGATCGGCTCGGTGATCGACGGACGTTGTTGTCGGAACTCGATCGGCAGCGATACAAGCTGGATGAGCGAGGCCGTTTGGAAAGCGTGGACCCTCTGCATGAGCAGGCTTTCGGCACGCTGCTCGGTGGCATCGCAGGGGCGTTCGATTTGTCGAAGGAAGACCCCGCGACGGTTGCCTTGTACGACACGGCACCGCTGGTCCGGCCAGATCAGATCAATAGGAAGTGGGCTAACTACAACCACTACGTCGATAATGCGAAGACCCTTGGCAAACTGCTCCTGTTGGCGCGGCGACTGTGCGAGGCGGGTTGCGGCTTTGTAACTGTGACGACGAGTTTCGTGTGGGACATGCACGCCGACGTGAACAATGCGACAGTCGAAGAAGGGATGCGGTACATGGGTCCGCCGCTCGATCATGCGGTCTCTGCGTTCCTCGACGACGTCGCCTTACGCGGATTGAGCGACAAGATCATGCTCGTCGCCACAGGTGAAATGGGTCGCACGCCGCGTGTGAACAAAGACGGGGGCCGCGATCACTGGGGAAATCTCACTCCACTGCTCCTGTCGGGTGGAGGGATCCAGCTGGGTCAAGTCATCGGCCAATCAACCCGTGACGCGGGGGAACCCTCTTCGGAACCGATCCGCATCAAACACCTCGTGGCTACGATGCTACAACGCCTTGTCGATCCGAGCTTACTCCGTCTCAATCCAAGCATTCCTCGAGAAATCCTTGCCGCTGTCGCCGCCGAGCCGATCATGGGACTGTGAGACTACACTTAGGACGACAATCCGGCGATGGTGCTGTTGTCGCCGCCCAGTGGTGTCAGGGGTCCCCTGAAGTCCGATCACACGGACGGTTTCTTGAGACAGGGGTTTCTTCGTCACGACTCGCCAGACGGATTCCGATTGGATTTCAACGAACGCGTCGGTACCAGCGAATTGGGGATCAGTGTGATTCCGTGACGTCAAGCACAAAAGGCGTCATGCGATGCTCTCGTCGTACACCGCCATCCTGTGACTTTACCCCTCGCAGGCCGCCGTTGACACGGACCTCGGGGTTGATCGCCAAGTCTGCCAAACCCTGCTGGCTGTGCCGAGTCTTCCGCCACGTTCGGTACGTCACAACAGCTGGATATTGACGGGGGTTTGTCGGAAATTCGAGGGGAGGAATTTTTGATTTCAAGATGCGGTCAGCCGTAGCTAAAACTCGGCCCATGAAATGAACGCAGTTCGCGAGGATGAGCCGCGAGAGACGGACTCCGCAAGAGCGACGAGAGCGGTTCTCAGAAACGGGATGTCAGTGCTGACGAACTCTGCGTAGAAAATAGATTGCGGCCAATCCAACGACCCCATTGGCGATCCAGACGGCCCAAGCGGGGTTGATTGATCCGGTTTTTGACAGATTCACCAACATCATCGAAATCGGATAGTACACAATCAGGATCGGAACGAAACAGAATAAAAAACTGGTCAGGAACTGATTGCGAGCCATCAGGATTGCAAACGGGCTTCCTAAACAGACGAAGAACAAACAACTCACGGCCATGGCAAATCGGTTGTGTTGTTCCGTTTGCAATCGCCAAATCATCTCAGCACGGAACCGCTCATCGTTTTTATAGGACTGAAACGTATCCGAATGAAATCGATCAAAATTGCCCGTGCACAGAACAAACGCCGCTTCCATGGCTTGCGACTGACGTAGTCTTTCTTGCTCGCCGAGGGCCTTGGCAATCTCCTTTTGAATGTCTTCCACGGGGAGTTCTCCCGGACGCACCTTTTGCCTCGTCCCGTTCAGCGGGAATGGAATTCGGTCGTATTCCAGATAACCGGAATTTTGGTTCCCCGGTAGACTTGTATGGGCCCCCCAGAGTTCAACCCAGCCTTGACGCCGCGACAAATCAAAAATCAGTCGGGCCTCTCGCGCATAGACTGTAAAGGCGTTACCTCCTTTCAGAGCATAGCGAATCACGGGTTCGATCAGCGTCCGTTCACGAACTCCGGTGACTGTAATCGTGAAGCCTCGATCATTGTCACGAACGCTGAATGAGCTTTGGGTCTTGAGCCGATTGAGAAAAATATCCTCGATTGCCAATGTCACGATTTGTTCGATGTTACGGCAGGCCCACGGAATGACTTGGTCACTGAACAACAGCACCGCAACGCTCATCATGGCACTGAGAAAAACAGAAGGCCACATCAAACTCAAGACGCTCACTCCAGCAGCCTTTGCCGCGATAATTTCGTTGTCCCCAGACATCCTCCCATAAACAACACAAACGGTCAGTAGTAACGTCGCCGGAATCGTATAGGGCAGGAGGCTCGGAACAATGAAAGGGAGAATTTGAAAAATTTGCCAATGGCCGAGACCATGCTCGCGCGCTTGGCCAAAGGCTCCCACAAACACCAGCAGAGATGTGGAGACCGTGACGAGAATTCCGAAAACTCGGAACAGTTCGCTCAAGACGTATCGTTCGAGCAATCGCATGCGTTTCACGCCATCGGCAGTTGAGTTGTCGTGTTTACTGTTTCGGTGCTGTCGGCCAAGCAATACACGTCGTTGCATGCTCCGGCAACAGACAACGAGTCACCCCACTCAGACGGGGTGACACATTCCAGCCGATTGAAGGCCGAATGCAAAATATCACGTCACATGACCGACTTCAGCTCATCTGCAGACGAAGCGAGGCATGCTATAGGTCAAACTGATGAAAAAGGTCAAGGTGGCTTCAAAATCACCGACATGTGTAGGGTGTTAGTCAATCGCCATGCGGCCGCAACTTTCCACACTCGTAAGACATTTGCGGCGGCCGAGAACGCGGCGTTGGGGGAGTTTGTCAATCGGAATCAGCGTCCCTCGGTCAGATGGGCGCTCCCTTGGTGAGATGTTATTGTTCGGAAGAATCTGGCAGCAATGTTTTCCGAGAAGCCACGCGGAAAAGGTGGTTTAGAGACGGACAGCAGACCCCCATGAACGACATATTCTCGTTGGCTCGTTTCTGCCTCGTTGCCTGTCTGCTCTGTCTGACGCTTGCGGCAGCGGCAACAACCCTTTCCGCGGATGAGACCGACCACGAAGGATCAACGAACGGCAGACAGAATGCATGTCTCCGCTCGAGTACCGATGCGGGGACAACGTCGAGTCAACCACTCAAAATTCTAAAGTTGGAGCAACTGCGCCAAGTGGCATGGCTCGGAGCGCCCAACGGACACATTGTGGCACCCTGCCGAATGAATCTCCCGCTGTGTCAGAATGACGAGACTCTCGATCACCACAACGGGCTGAGAATCTCGATTTCTAGTGACGACGGCCGGACGTGGTCACCCGTCATCACTCAGCACCGCTTGGGCCGGCATCATCCCTCGTTGACCTTGCTGCCAAGTCGAGAGATCGTGATGAGGTGTCTCGTACGAACGGGGGACATCGACTCTGCAGAGAGATTCCCGCAACTCGGAATCAAAGCAGTCATCAGCCGCGATCACGGTCAGGCCTGGGATTTGGAACATCGGTCTCTGTTGCATCATGGGGACGGTCACCGCCAGGGGCCGGAACAGTGGTGGAGCCGTTGCCAAGCGACATCGACGGTGCAGCTGCCGGATGGTGATTTATTGACGGCTTTCGGAATGGTGTATGGTTCGTCGCCGAACGCTCATGCGTTGCTGTCACCACGAGAAGTCGGGCTTGTTCCTGGGAGAACCGATGACGTGATTGTTGCGAGCGAACGGCAGATTCCCGATACGGTACCAGATCCGGATCTCCGCAATGTGTTCGATCCCAACACCGCCGCGAAAATGATTGAAGTGCATCCTGTCTATTGCGAACAGGATGGCATGATTGGTGTTGAATACCGGTCGGGCCACGCCATCGTGGGTCGTTCTTCCGATCAGGCACCGGCAGGAGTCGAACTGCTGCTACCCGGAGCGGAGAGCATCCCCGTTCAGTTCCCTTCCAAGACGGATCGAGACGGAGTGGTCGTCTTGGGCCCAGCCACAGTCGGAGACTTAACGCTTCGACTGATCATCCGTCAAAAGAATCCTTCGCTCGTGGAACGGACTCTGGAAGTCACCGCAAGGACATCACAAAAATTTTCTGCAACGTTTACCCTAGAGCCGACTCAGGACGGCGAGTACGCCTCATTTTCTAACTCGGAAAGTCGTCGAATTATTTACGAAACGGGAGTACGCGAACGCAAGAACCAATCATTTCCTGTGGCCATGCTGCGAACCAGCGATCGGGTTTTCGGCATCATCGCCGACTCACCCGGGCTTTGGGAAAACCGCTGCCAAGTGTTGTTGGATCCGTCACAGCAACGACTGGCCGTCATGACGGGCAATGGGGGCGATCCCTTTAAGATGATTATTAAGCCGCCGGAGGATGCTCGGGACACGTATCAATATGACATGGATGGGTGGCAATCGTTGTCCGCCGGAGAGACGCGTCGTTTTACAACGTGGGTCTTCGCCAGTTCGGCTCGAAATCACTACGACGCGCAAGTTGCGTTCCAACTGGCGGTGGCGAATGCCAAGGGCTGGAACGCGTCCGCCTTGGAGGCCATCTTGCGTAATACGTCTTTGTACCTGCTCCGTCGGAACCTGATGAAGGACGAAAACGATCAACCACGCGACGGCAAGTATATCTTCATTTCAGGAATGACCTATGGTTGGAAGCAATGGGTCAGCACTGGAATCTACTCGGCACTGGGGCTGAATGATCCGGAAAAAATGGTGGAGGCATACCGCGCTGTCTTTTGGAACCGAATGGATTATGAAGACAACGCGCAGTACTACCTGATCTGGGCCGTCTTGACGCAACGAGCCGGAGGGACGATCAACGCTGCTCTGGTTCGGCGGGCGTACGACTTTATTCGCGAACACGAGCAGGACGGATTTTATATTCCCCCACCGCTGCGGGGTGCGCCGCATCCTCTGGGTTGGAAAACCTATATGGACGTCTTGCACTACGACGATGATGATTGCCCTGCCAGTAACCAAGGATTTCATTGCGGGGCATTGATGGCCGCGAAAGAACTGGGACTCCCCGTCACGGAAGACGAGATTCAGCAAGCGATCGCCGCTTATCAACGCCTGTTTAACGTGAAATTGGGCTTCATGCCCACCAGCCTGAAACAGTCAGACACTCTCGGTCAGGACACGCTGTATGGTGCGACGCTGACCTACGCCGTCTTCGGTCGAAAGGTACTCACGGACGAACAGGTCCTGACGCACTATCGAACATCGGAGACGGTCAAGTCGAAGTATGGGCTGCGTGTGATCTCCACCGCTGACGGTTCACTGTTGCCAGGACACAACGGAGCTTACTGTTATGGAGGCTCGTGGTTTTTCTGCGATTCTGGCAACTATTTGCTGGCCGGCGCACAGGGGTTGCCTGCTGACGAGGTCGACGCTCGCTTGATTGAGCGAATTCAATTGGAACTCATCAAAAGTCCAGCGTTTCATGAGGATATCAACACGGTCACCGGCGATCCGCATGGCAATACGCCTTATGCAGACTATTCGGTCTACACGTGGCTCCGTCGGGAATTCCGGCGCCGACTCAATCAATCAGAGCCGGACCGGGTGGGAGCGGCCGTTGATCAAATGCTGGGTGTTGTTCGAGACAACGGCACCCTGAGACTGGCTCCCCAATAGAACAACGAGACTGCAGTCGCCCGAAACGGTCCCTCTCAAACGGTCCCTCTCAAACGGCAGAGTGGCCCGGCTGAACCACAGGGGGAGATCGTGAAAAGAGGCCTGTCACGGTGTCCTATCGGTGAGACAGAACACGATCCCCGTTGCGGATCAAAGGTGAGTCAATCGGTGGATTGGTATGAGACGTTGCTTGCTCTTGCCACTCGCGTTTGAGTTTGTGACAGACTTTCCCTTATGCTTGGGGGTTGGATAGCGCGCTTCACGGATTCGTCGTGGGGTTTGCTGAACAACGAGGACAGCCTGTGCAGGCGACGGAGACTCATTTTGAAGAGAAATGATTTCGCCACGCATCAAACCGGATTTGTGTTCCAGTGAGCAGATTCTCCCGAAGAACGGATGTCGGTCGGGTTTCTTCAGAGGGGGCGCATTCACACGAGTCGTCTAATGTTTCCACGTATTCCCAGGCCTAACCGTAGTCCATGTCATGCACAGGAATTCCATAACCGGGCACGTCACCGGCATGCGTTCAGGTCGATCCGGATTCCTGCTGAACGGATCCGGAAAAGAAGTTGCCGCCGGGCAGCGTTGTCCAGCGGGTCAGATGTCCGATTCCGTTCCAATAATTCACTCGAGGGAGCAGCAGAGATGCCAGATTTTGAAGGGTCACCGATTCCGGTGGCATCGACCAGCGTGAACTCCTCCGGTTCGACGGCCATTGGTCTGAAGTTCAAGGAATCGGCTCAAATGGTTGCTGGCCTCCGTGCTCAAAAATCATCTCATCCGAAAATCCAAAGCTATTGTCCGCATGCCGCTTTCGCCGCCGGTCCACATGGTGAACAACTGGCCAAACAATTGAACCAGATTCTGCCTCAGCTCAAGGACTCGGTCCTGACGCGTTCGCAGCATATCGATGAGAGCATCCGCCAAGTCCCCCATTTGAAGCAGGTTGTCTTGGCGGGTGCCGGGCTTGATATGCGTTCGATTCGCCATGCCGCAGATCTTCCCGAGGTCACATTTTTTGAGGTGGACTTGCCGGAGATGATTGCCGAGCGTGAGCGAGTCACCAAGATGCTTCCGCAAGACTTCAGTGATCGCCGCGTCTTGCTGAACGCCGATTTTAATGTCGATGATCTGGATCAGGTGATTGGAAAACATCCACGGTTTGATCGGACTCTTCCGACGATCGTCATTTTTGAAGGCTGTTCGATGTATTTTTTAGAAGCTCACAACCAACGAATCTTCCGTTCCTTGTTGAAACTGATTCAAAACCCTCTGAGCTGTGTCTGGGCCGACTTTGTCAGCAACGCTATTGTGACGGGACAGGCCAATCATCAGCAGGTCACAAAATTTCTGGAGGGAATGAAGTCGCTTGGTGAAACCTTTATCTTTGGGATCGATGAGCCCGCGAACTGGCTCGGCTCACTGGGCTACAGTTCTGTGGAAACGATCTCTGCCGGAGAATACCTGAATTGCAGCGATGCTGTGCTGAATGCCTATCTGTTTTCCGTTGCCAAACGGTGAACTGGGCTTGGTAATTGTCGATCAAGTCCCCAAGACGATGTTCTTGCAGAGCAGGCTTGATTGGTATTATCCGCCACAACTTTCCGTCGACGCGAATTCAGATCGGTCTCTCGTGATACAGAGTTTTGCAACGATTGACCGACTCCGGCTGACTCCGCGCGCCCCTCGGCGACGTGTGCCCGTCACTGTCTCTCAGGTGGAAAGAGACAGCCTCTCAGGTGAAAAGAGACAGCGACGGTTCACAGATCGGCTCGAGGTTCACGCATAACGGATCGCAGAACGCGACATTTCTCGGTCGCTGCAACAGTTCTTTAACGCTCAAACAGTGGCAGAGTTGCCGCCCCTTTCGACTTAGAAAGCCGAATGGTGCCAAACTCGAGGCCTTGGTGGCGATCATCGTGCGCCGCTTGAGTCTGATTCACACAGACCACGGTCGGGCAATGCCGACAGACGAAAGCATGGGCCGCGAGAGCTTAGCCGGTGCGGCGTTGGATCAACCGTAAACGCACATCGAAAAACTAACAGTCACGAGACCGGCTGGCAGAAACTCAATGGGCGCAATCGGTCACCAATCTCCTCCGCCGGCGTCGCACGATCAAACGTTTTCTTCTGATCGTCCAAGAAATGCAGGAGCGGATGGGGATCGTCCCTAGGAACGGAGTCATTGTTGTCGGTATCATTCCTGCCGAAGCTTGTGCCGGTTTTGTTTTTATGTGGGACGATGTGGTTGAGGAATGGAACGGTAAAACGAATTGCGAAACGAAACCAACAATTCCAGTACAGAAGCATTCAATGTCCTGTGGTATCGGCCTCTCCGCTCGAGATCACGCTTATGAGACGGAATACCTTAGCTTGACTCGGAACGGGTTGGACAGGGGATCGCGCAGATCATGAACATTTTTCGCTACCGCCGTCCTTCCTGGAAAACCATTCTGGGGATTACCAAGGCCACGAAGCAGATCAAGAAAGATCTGGGGATCACGGCACTACTCAAACCGTTCCGCTGGTGGACCAATCAGAAACGGAAGATCAAAAGGTACGTCGGATACGAATCGGACGCAGGTCGGCTGATTCGGAATGGACTGCCGACCCCAGGTGGCTGCCTGCTTGTCTTGATCGGTGGTGTGATGCTGATCGGCTGCGGCGTGGCGTGGCTGGTGGTGGTGTGATGCCCCGACTTGCTCCGTGATGAAGACCCTAAACAACGAGCAGGCGGCAGCAGCGAGTTTACGATCATCGCCCATGTTGTAAACGCCGGCGTGAAACTGTGCCGCCTGGCGGGGAGTGGCGAGCGGTTGAATGGTGCAACGCCCAAATGCTCAGTTGTTGACATCACAATCGCCTGGAAGGCCGTCATGATGGCCGGTTTCCGGGTAAAAAATCCAGAAAAGACAAGTGACGCGGGTGCCCAGCGACATGGAAATCTGGTTGGAAGTGGGTTGTCGCGTTTCGACGGGTGAAGTGAATCAACGGGCGGCTTGTCGGGAATATGAAATTCACTGGCAAACGCTCGAAAAAATCCGCAGTCATTCTGAGCCGCCGGGGTATCAGAAAACGAAACCACGATCGACGATTTCGGCTGTTTCGCAGGCACTTTCAGGCCATCCTGTCGCCAGATCCGCTCCACTCGCTTGTCGTGCACCCACCAGAGTCGCCTTCGTCCTGATACCGTCGCCAGATGCGCGTGCTCTGCCGATAGCTCACCCCCATCGGTCCGCTCGCTGCAATCAGCGTCACCTCCTTCTGAGCTGCGTCTGCCATGATCTTCAATTTCTCACGTTTGCTCCCACTCATCTGCAAAGTCTCCCTGTAGGGTAGGGTTGCGGCCGCAACCCTACCCTACAGGGAGACTTTCTTATCGAGTTACCAAGGCGTATTCTCCTCAGGGAGTTCCGACAGAAGCGCGTTTTTTACGGTTGCGAAACACCAAAAAAACGGGTTACAGTGAGGGCACCCAACCCAACAAACAACCTCAAAAATAAAAAGGTCTCGGAATTATGAAACACAAAACATTCGTTTGGATGACGACCTTGATGCTCGCCATGGCGAGTTTTTCTCTGACCACCACCATCCTGGCCCAGAATAAGGAACAATCCGCACAGGATCCGGCAAAACAACTGACCGCCATCACGACCCTGATGGATTCCATCCCCGACATCATTTTTTACAAGGACCTGGACGGCGTTTACCGGGGAGGCAACAACGCCTGGGCTCGATTGGTCGGCAAACCAAAAGACCAGCTGATCGGCAAGACGGATCTGGATCTGTTTCCCGAGGAGCTCGCCAAGTCTTTCCGGGCTAAAGACCGAGAGATGCTCGCGTCCCGCCAAAGCCGGCGAAATGAAGAATGGGTGGCCTACCCGGATGGCCGGCGTGCGTTGCTCGACACCTTGAAGACGCCATGGTTGGACGCAAGCGGCAAAGTGCTCGGCGTGCTCGGCATCTGCCGCGAAATCACGCCCAGTCCGGCTGCTGAAAAGGAAGTCCTGGCCGCCAATGACCAGTTCTACGCGGCGCTCAACACGCTGTTTACCGGCGAGCTCGCGCCGATGAACGCGATCTGGTCGCACGCGAATGACGTCACCTACATGGGGCCGGTCGGCGGATTCCAGGTGGGCTGGGACGCAGTGCGCAAGGATTGGGAGGCGCAGGCCGCGATGAAACTCGGCGGCAAAGTGGTAGCCTCGGAAGTGCGAGTCACGGCCGGCCGGGACCTTGCCGTGATCAGCGACCTCTTGAACGGTGAGAACCTTAACGTCAAGGGCGAGATCCAGAAAGTCTCCATCCGCGCCACGAACATTTTCCGCAAGGAAGACGGGCAGTGGAAAATGATCGGTCACCACGTAGACCTGCTGCCCCAAATGGCGAAGTAAAGGG
>Ga0315284_10010054_pt1 | contig 13466 bp, 12 predicted proteins | sample YL17G09_16_MG_FD_203696 | JGI IMG/M metagenome (GOLD analysis project Ga0315284, IMG submission 203696) | Sediment microbial communities from Yellowstone Lake, YNP, Wyoming, USA - YL17G09_16 | ecosystem: Environmental > Aquatic > Freshwater > Lake > Sediment | place: USA: Wyoming | collected...
TGAGATTACCTGCCCGCTTACACCAAAGGGTGTAGTGCGGCGCATCAACCTTAAGATCTAGAAGCTGGATCATCCCCTCAACAAATCCTTGCGTCGCGCGTAGGGCTAGATGGAACAATGAGCGCAGGACCAGACAACACTCTATAGCAGCATCGCTGAACTCCTCGGGTCTGCCTCTGCCCTCGTGCTCTTTGTCGCTCTGCCAGCCTTTGACCGCCTCGGGGGCAAACTGTAGCCTGGAGGTCCAAGGCTCCACCAATATTTCAGTCGGACTTATTTTTTGGGCGTTGCCATTGCGGGACTGGCTGAGTTCGGATTCATCATCGAATCCATGCAGCTGCCGTTGCCCATCATTCCCATGCCTTGATCGCTACCCATCTTTCCCATCATGGGGCAGCTGCCGCCAAAATTTGTCGAACAGGCGTCCAACATTTCTTGACGACATTGGCTAGGTGCTTTGTCAGATGCAAGGCATGCAGCCATTTTGGCGTGTATGTCGGCCATTTTTTTATGCATCTCACTCATCTGATGTCGCTGGGCTGTAGTGATTTGGTCCTTAGGGGTTTGCGCCAGTGCGACAGTTGTTATGCCAAAGGACAAGACCATCGCAAAGTTTATGACGGCCTTGAAGGGGGATAATTGTTGAATCATATGAGTTCTCCTTTAAAAATGGTTACTCAAGACTGGGCAACTGACAGGCCAACGTTCCTGTTTTCGCCTGTTACAATCCAGGCATCGCTGAAACCACTGCAACTTCGGGGCCATCGTCGATTTTCCCGGAGGCAAACCCGCAGACCAAGGTCATTACATCATGCCGAGTGCAGCCGATATCGGCCCGGCTTGGTGCCGCGTTGAGCAAAGCCAGGGCCTAACCACTGCTGCTTCAGAAATACGGCGTGGCTTGGTATTGGGGTGAGCTATGCCAGCCTGCGAAGACTCACCGGCACAGCTGGGCGTCGGATTCCCAGTTGTCCACCATGTAGGCGTTGGTGAGATTAGCAGCCGAGTACAGATAGCGCCGGCAGCTGACTCAGATTACCGTTTTGTGGGTACTGGGTCGGGCCGCCGGGCGCCGGCCCCGTTGGAATGCCGTTGTTCGGTGGATTACAACTTTGGGTACCGGTAAAGCTGTCGACGCTGCTTGGGTTTGCTATGTTAGCATATGACTGGGGATCCGGGGTGGGCGGGAGCGGTCGCCGGCTTGCACCTGTTTAGTGCTCCGCAAGAAAGCACAGCCAGAGTCGCGATTGGCAATGTTGGTCGATGCTTCATAGACAAGCTAAAGCTGTCTCCACAGCAAAATAGGGCACAAGTAAGTGACCGGAAAAACCTGTTATTAGCCTGACACTAAACGCTAGCTAAATATATAGGCATGTCAGTATAGGCGCCGTTAAAAGCCACGGGAATGGTCAATGACCACGTTGCCATCTACTTCAAGGGTTGAGGGCAAAGTCATGAGCGTGTCAAAGCGCCACACCTAACCCGCCCTGAGCGATGTTATTGTGCGACGCGTCTACAGTGTAGGATCCGTAAAAATAGACGCTCGTCGAGCTAAGCATCACACCGATCCCAGCAAAGCCGCCCCCGACGCTGGCTCCAGCCCCGTTGTTGGAGGCACCGACTCCAGCGCCGAACCCGCCTTGGAGGTAGGGACGCACGGCACCGGTCGTGAGAAAGTATTTTAAGTTGACGTCTCCGACCACGCTGGCCGAGGTATGGCGCTTGGTGTCGCTACTTGAGTCTTTGCTGGAATAGAGGTCCAACCAGCCAATGCCTGCCTCAAATCCCCACGAGCGACCCAAATAGAGCAGGTTGAGTCCATAGGTCGCGGTGACAGGATTATGATACCCGACGTTCGCAGTCCACTCAGCGCGGGCCGGCGCGGCAACGACAAAGAATGCAATCAACGCTAATTTCCAATGGCACTTCATATTAAACCAAACGGACAGTAGTATATAACTCGACAATATTCTTCAGGCAAATTTTCGACGAGGCTGGACCAAAAGTAAAGTCCTGAACGATGCCCATGGTACTATTAGTGAAGCATCGCTACTAGCGGATGCGTCAGCTGGCACCATGGCTCAACTTTTGCGACCGAACTGGTTCATTTGTGAAGGTATGTCACAACGGCATATAGACATAAATCCGATCTCCCGAAAGCGCCTATTCCGGAAACCCGAAGGCCGATTCCTCAGACCCCATCAAGGTCCCGCCAGAATGATAGACGCGTTTTTTTTGGGATGGGGATCCGCTGCGCTGGGATGGGGACTCGGGATTTTTTTTGGGGGGGCAAGGGAGCCGGGTTTTTCGGAGCGCGGGTGACTGGAATGCTATAGCGCAGGAATTCCCGGCTAATGCCCCTGGAGCCGAGCCCCAGAGTCTATCCTGAGCCTTAGGGCCCGTCAGGAAATAACTAGCACATTTGGGCGTCAGCTGACGGTCGTCTGCGGCCGATTTCAATGCGAAAAATCCTCGAAATACCTGTGGTATTCCTCCGGTTTTTCGCATTGAAATCGACCACAGCCAACCCTCATCTGACACCCAACTGTGCAACTTATTTCCTGACGGGCCCTTAGCCAAGGATCTCTCATGTAATGAGTCAAGAATGCCCAAATCGCGCCTCGGACTCACGATACCAACCAGTAGAAGATACAACCGCTCGACCATTCACAGTCATATCCCTAGTCGCTGCTTTATTGGCTAAGTGCCTATTGAAGGGTTTTCTCGAAATCACGGACCTGCTTTTCGGCCTCCTCTTTTTTTACGCCGTAGCGCTCCTTAATCTTGCCTTCGAGTTCTGTGCGCTTACCTTTGATTTGCTCCCAGTCATTATCGGTAAGCTTGCCCCACTTTTTTTGAAACGTGCCTATAACCTGGTCCCATTTCCCTTCAATTTGTTCCCAGTTCATGTCCACCTCCCAATATAAGTTCGCATTTCGTGTCAAATTGAGACAACAGCCCTAAGGCGGCCGCGTGCGGCCGCCTGCTCACTCGGATGATTCAAGTCCCGATCTCGGTCTGTAGTGCTTTTCCAGCATCTACACATTTGACTAGGTCGCCGCGCATCGCTTGCAAATAACTTTTAATCTCAGGATTTTTCGCGCCGGGAATCAGGGTTGAATCCAGGAGGTCGATGAAATGCTGCAAGAATGCAAGATGTTGGTGCAGGTATTTTTTATCAAAATCAGCGCCTTTTAGCATAATTAGCGTCGCAGCATCCCGTAGTGCGTCCGTTCTCAATTCAACGCTGGTGACGCTTTCGGAAGGACTAACACTCACCTTGTTAAGGACGGCCTTAAATTCAGATGAAAAGCGCTCATGCTCGCGGATCATCGAATTTGCATAATCTATTAATTTCTGATTCGCCGCGCTCTTTTGTGCAGTTTTTGCCGCCTTCACGATCTGTTCATTGGCGACGTTAGCAGCTCCGGCAATCTGCGCGTCACTTAGTTCAGCAACTGCCTCAGCCATATTGTCTTCGGCAGCAAAAACCGGAAGACTCACCGTCGCCACAGCCGAAAAGGAAGGAACGAGCATGATGGATGCAAATACAACTGACTGGATTTTTCCTAGAACCATGACAACACCCCTTTTACTTAGTTTGAATAGGACCATCGAGAAATATGCACAAATCATGCCGACCCGCTGGATCGCTCTAGCGCGCCGCCACTTCCGCGGTCAAATTAATCGCCAGAGGGCAACGCGGGCGTATGAATTTGACGACAGCCTGTCGCTGCCATGATTCAATGGAAAGGCAAGTCTTCGCCAAGCTGCAACTGGTGAATGCTAGGATTTTTGACTTTCCAAGTTATCTCGAGAATAGCCGATTAAGATCGAATGATAATTTAGTGAGAACGTCGCCATTGGTGAAATTTCTCGAGATAGGATAGTGCTCTCTTCGGCGCATGGGCCTTTTTCCAGATTCCTGCCGCATATTTGTTCGCCTCAGCAAAGGTTGGATAGGCGTGAATGGTGCCCAGGATTTTATTAAGGCCAAACCCATGCTTCATCGCTGCGACGAATTCAACAAAATAGTCTCCTGCATGGGCACCTACGACGGTGGCGCCGAGGATTTTGTCCTTGCCGGGGACTGTCAGTACTTTGACGAAGCCGTGCGCTTCGCCCTCAGCAATCGCTCGATCGAGATCGTCTACTTCGTATTTTGTGATCTCGAAGGCGATCCCCCTTTCGTTGGCTTCTCTTTCAGTGAGGCCGACGGTAGCAACCTCGGGGTCTGTAAACGTCACGCGCGGGATGACGCGGTAATCGGCTTTAAATGACTTAAACGGAGAAAAGAGCGCATTGACAGCCGCGTACCAAGCCTGGTGCGCCGCAACATGCGTGAACTGATACGGGCCGGCTACATCGCCAACGCAGTATATGCTAGGAATGTTGGTCCGCAGGAATTCATCGTGGCCGATAGTCCCGTTTGCTGCGAGTTTGACGCCTAGCTCTTCGAGGCCAAACCCTTTGGCTCTAGCGCCCCTGCCAAGTGCTAGCAACACAGCATCAAATTCGATGATTTGGTCGCCGGTTGCGGTCTCGACTACTAACGCCCCACTGCCATGATCTGGCAGAAAGCGCTTGGCCTTAGCGCCGGTTACGAGTGTGATGCCCTCGCTTTTAAACGTTTCCGTTATGAGTTGGCTGACGTCTGGGTCTTCGCGCCCGAGTATCGTCGGTGCCATGTCGACGATCGTGACATTGGATCCTAGGCGCTGGAAGGCTTGCGCCAACTCACAGCCAATTGGCCCCGCTCCGAGAACCAATAGCCTTTTGGGTTGTGTGCGCAGATTCCAGATCGAATCAGACGTCAAGTAGGCAATCTGGTCCAGGCCCTCAATGCGCGGTACGATGGGCGTGCCACCCGTTGCAACGATGATGTTTCGCGCGGTGTACCTTCGTCCGTTGACATCGACTTCATACGGCGTCACGATTCGGGCTTCGCCTTTGATGCAAGCGACGCCCAAAGATGTATAGCGCGCCACGGAATCGTGTGGGGCAATAGTCTTTATCACCCGCTGCACTCTTGCCATGACCTCCGCGAAATCGAACTCAATTGTCACCGATTTGAATCCTAATGCGCCAGCACGCCGCGTCATCGCCACCGCCTTGGCGGTTTTGATTAGCGCCTTGCTGGGGACGCACCCAGTATTAAGGCAGTCGCCGCCCATTTCGTGCTTTTCAATCAGCAATACTTTGGCCTTTACAGCAGCGGCAATGTAGGCCGAAACCAAACCGCCGGACCCGGCGCCTATCACGATTATATTATATTCAAACGCTCGTGGGCGCGGCCACTTGCTGAGAGCGCGACTTATTTTGAGCCGCTCGGTCAGCTTTCGCGCGACTAAAGGGAATATGCCGAGAAGCACGAAGGAGGCAAGCGCCTGCGGTGATAAAATCCCTGACAGCGATTCGATTTGTGCGAGTTGCGTCCCGGCATTTACAAAGGCTGCCGTGCCAAATAGCATCCCGACCTGACTCACCCAGTAGAAAGTCAACACGGGCATTGAGGTGAGTCCCATTGCGAGGTTGATGACAAAAAATGGCAGGATGGGAACGAGCCTCAGGGTAAATAGGTAAAATGCTCCCTCCCGTTCGATCCCTTCATTGATTGCCTTTAGACGCCCACCAAACTTGGCCTCAATCGAATCACGCAAAAGAAATCGGGCCACAAGAAATGCCAAGGTAGCACCCAGTGTTGAGGCGAATGAAACCATGACTAGGCCAGTTGTAAGACCAAACAGAGCGCCACCTGCGAGGGTCAGCACCGCTGCTCCAGGTAATGACAATGAAGTTGTCATAACATAGATGAAAAAATAGGCTGCGAGGGTCGCCAATTGATGGTCATGGTAGTAGTTTTGGAACGCACCTTGCTGTGCCTTCAGGTACGTAAGACTCAAGTACTGTCCAAGGTTAAACGTTGGATAGGCGATGACAAGTGCTGCAAAAATCGCCGCGACTAGAAATTTTACTGACATCTTTTGCATCCGATTTTTCCTTCAATCTAATCGTGGTTACTTTGCGTCGTTCAAATGCCAGTCATAATCTAGGTATTTTATGTCGCCGCCCTTTTTGATGGCGGATCTGGATGCTTCGGGAGCAAAGGTTGCCAAGACCTTCGTAAGCCCACCGCCCCAGGTATCAAAGTCGCTTTGGTACCAATCAAATATTTTTGAGATTTTGAACCTTCCTGTTGCTCCATCAAACTGATTTCTGGTCGCGTCTGCAAGCCACTGGCGCATCTGATCATCTAATTGCTCGTTGATTCGACTGCCGACATAAGGCTCGGCGCGAAGCGCAGGGCAAGACATCGAGGCGCAATTTGCCGCACTATGTACGCGGCAATCAAGATAAACAGGCCTAAGCAGTTGATGCTCGATCGAGTCGAGCGATTTGGCGGCACCACCTAGGATGCTGAAAAACTCTATGCTCCAGGGCTTCTGCCAGATGCCGCCGATTTCGCGGATGCTCTTGACGGGATAATGGTCGAGGATCAAACGTACGGTTAGTGCATTATAGGTGTTGAGCAAGAATGCCATCTGCTCTTGGCGTGTCCATTTTTCAAAATCGGCCTTTGGAACCTGCTGTATATCACTAATATAGACGTTGAATGGATGGTCCTTTCGGGTAGCAGCTGCCTTCTTTAACTCAGCGTAACGAACCCGGGCATCGTCGTTACGAAAACCATGCAGCACCATACCCCAGGCGGTATGGGCCTGGTCGAAGCCGAACGCCGTAAACGACCATAATGAAATCAGGAGTGTCAGGTAACTCGATCGAAACACAAAGTCCTTTCAAGTCGACGGTCCGCGGTGACATGAGCGTGAGAAATTACCAGTGGAGCCACTGGCTGGCATCGCTAGCTGGTGCATTCTAATTCGCGGTGCAACCGGCCAGAATTTAATGAAATTTTAAGCGTAGGCCAAACTGATTGAAAGGGCAAACCGTGACAGAGATACCAGCGATTCGGCGGTTAGCTGAACTTGATCGCCGCGCTGCATGCAGAACCTCGCCGCGCAAAGCGCGCCCGTCCTCTGAAGGCCCTTGGCTAAGACTCAGGAATCAAAGTGATTTGTGGATTTCTATAGGGAACCCCTGCTGGCGATACTGTGAGGCCCGAATCGCGGAGCGAGCCATCTCCTGGCGCCCTGGGCGCCTCGGTCAGCCTTGCCGACTAGCAGCCTGCGCGCCAGAGGTGATAGCTCGTAAAGCTGGTTCAGTAGATGGGCTGGGGTAGTCAGGGACACGGGCTTAAGGACTCGGGGACTCCGGGAACACAGCGTCGGGCGGTAAATTCTTAAGGGTCGCCGGCGATTGATTGATCCAAGCAAAATTCAATTTAAGCTATGTCTTATACAGTGGGAGTGGTCGCAGATTTGTCTTTGTGCTTAGACTTCAGGTAGGCGGTTAACACCAACCCAAAGACGATGCCCAAGATCAGTCCAATAGATTGAGATTTGATCAAGGTCTGCATGGACCAATTAGCCGCGGGCTCGCAGTTTGTTCCGAAGCTAACCGGTGCGCTAATAAGCAGCCGGCTGACGGTCGGCGCGATTAGGGTCATGATGATCGCGCCAAATAGGCCCCACGATAGGATCATCTGCAGAAATTTGGTCATACGGATCAATGTGATTCTCCCAAAATGTGATTTAAAATAATATGATTGATCGCACACTTTTGCCATCATGCATTAAGTCAAAAGCAGTATTGATGTCGGCTAAGGGCAGCTGATGCGTTACGTATTCATCAACCTTAATTTCCCCTTTAAGATAGCGCTCGACATAGCCAGGAAGTTCGGTGCGTCCTTTGACTCCGCCGAATGCCGAACCCCGCCAGACTCGCCCAGTCACCAACTGGAATGGTCTGGTATGGATCTCTTGGCCGGCGCCAGCAACGCCGATGATCGTGGATTCACCCCAGCCTTTGTGACAGCATTCTAATGCGGTGCGCATGACCTCCACATCGCCGACGCATTCAAACGAGTAGTCAACGCCGCCATCGGTCATGCTGGCGATGACCTCCTGGACTCCCGCACGATGCTCTTTGGGGTTGATGCAATCGGTGGCACCGAGAGTTTTTGCGAAGTCGAATTTATCTGGATTGATATCGATAGCAATGATCCGACCGGCCCCGGCTAATACGGCGCCTTGAATCACGCTTAGGCCGATGCCACCAAGACCGAACACCGCGACACTTGAGCCAGGTGTCACCTTTGCCGTATTGAGTACGGCGCCGATGCCGGTGGTAATGCCACACCCAAGTAAACAAATTTTTTCTAGAGGTGCAAGCTGGTTGACCTTCGCAACGGAGATCTCCGGTAGCACGGTGTACTCGGCAAAGGTTGAGGTGCCCATGTAGTGAAATATCGGGCGACCGTTCAGGCTAAAACGCGTGGTTCCATCGGGCATCAGGCCTTTACCTTGGGTGGTACGCACGGCTTGGCAGAGGTTGGTCTTGCCAGATAGGCAGAATTTGCATTTGCGGCATTCAGCGGTATACAGCGGAATGACGTGGTCACCGACAGCAACCGAGGTGACGCCGGCGCCTAACGAGACCACCTCACCGGCGCCCTCGTGGCCTAAAATGCAGGGAAAAATGCCCTCGGGATCTTTGCCTGATAGTGTGAAAGCATCGGTGTGGCATACACCAGAAGCCTTGATGCGCACCATAACCTCGCCGGCCTTGGGGTCATCCACATCGATGGTTTCGACGGTCAAAGGTTGGCCTGGGGCCCAGGCTACAGCAGCTCTTGTTTTCATAAGGTCCTCATGGGTCTAACTGACAGACCCTTAACTCATACTAGGACTGGATGATCGCACAGCCACCATCGATGATCTCGACGCGATCGCCGATAGCGAGTTGCTTTCTTTTACGTAGCTCTACTTCACCGTTCACCATAACCTTGGCGGCGGCAATGAGCAGCTTTGCTTCGCCACCGGTACTGGCTAGGCCCGCGACTTTTAAGGCCTGAGCCAAGGTGATTTTACGCTCGCCGATATGCAAGGTCTCAGACATGGGCAGGGTCCTAAGGTAGGAGGCTATATTGGTCCAGCCTTGCGGTCTTTGCGACGGCGGGTGGCGACCCAGCTGATAACACGCGCCGCGCCGAGTGGCAAGCGTCTGGCTCCGGCCGACCCTGGCAACTACCTGTAAATTAAGGTATGCCTTTGCTCAAATAACGGTACCATGGCTGGATGATTAGCGCCGCCAGCGCCGCGATGATGCCGGTGACACAGAGCACCAAGCTGAGGTGTCCGCGGGCCACCAATCCGCCTAAAGGTAGGACGGCGATCGCACACAGAGCCCGGTCTAGGATCGACTCAAGCGACAGCACCGTGGCGCGTTGGCGCGAGTCGCTGATAGCATCGTTGAGTAGCTGCTTTTGCACCGGGAAAGCGACGCCGGCAGCGAAGGAGAATAGGCAAAACGCGGCCAAGGTACCGGCCTGTGCGGAGGCAGCGACAAGGACCAGTGCTGCGCTAAGCGTCAGAGTAGACAGCGTCACGACCGTCAGATCACTGAGGCTACGGCGCAGATAGGGCGCGGCTTTTGCGCCCACCGCTTCGAATACCGTCATGAGCGACATGCTCCAGCCAAAAGTGGTGACGTCAAAGGCCTTAGCGGTCAATACCGGCTGGTAGAGATTGACCTGTAGCACTCGCACCATGACAAAAATGCCGACGCCCTGCAGCATGAGCACAGCTAATCGACTGTTTAGGGCAAAAGCCAGGTCTCTAAGCGACCCCTTGCTGGTGGTTAACGGTATGCTTACGCTCGGCATAAGGAGAGCGATCACCAGGGAGATGGCAGCGTTGAAAGCGGAAATCCAATATGGTGACGACGCTTGCCAAGTCATCAGCCAGCCGACGGCGGCCCATGCGGCAATACGGCCTATTAAGGAGTAAAATCGCGCGTCAGCCTCGACTTTTTTGTAGATGTCGCTGGCGCCTTGCGCTTTCAGATATTCATAAAGATAAGCACTAGAAGCGCCTGAAATCAGCGACCTAGCTAGGGCAACTGCCAGAAAGTGCACCAGGAAGCTCGTATACCCGGTTTGGAATACTGGTAGCAGATTCGCCAAGGTAAGCGTGCCGGCTCCAAGCAGCATGCTGCAGCGGTAGCCATAGCGGTCAGCGATAGTCCCGGTCGGAATCTCGAATAAGCAGAAGGCGACGTAGTAAATACTTTGAATACCGAAGATCTGCGGATCATTCAGGCCCATTTGGCGTTGAAAGGTGTAGAAGATCGGTACCCATAGCAGCAGGTTGAAAAAGAACTGGAATGACATGTAAAGGCGGACGACACGCGGCATCAGACTAGACCTTATAGGGACGGAGCTGCAGAAGGTAGAGCTGGCTTCCTTGGGCCGACCACTCAATGTCGACCGGAGTAGAAAAGGCATAGTCCTGTGCGAAGTGCGATTGTAATAGGCGGCCGCAGAAGGCTAAGCGCTGGAGCAAGTCTTCCTGCATATCACTCAGCTCGACTCCATCGCTTTTGGCTAGGGTGCGCCCGCCGCCTTCGACGGTATTGTACAGATATTGGCCCGGCATACTTTTGCCGGCGACAACTTCGGTGGCCGACTTTTCCGATACGTTGATATAGACGTTGCGAAAGTCAGCGACTGGATCCGCCGGGTTGATGGTGACCATTACGCCACCCATATCGCCCTGCACTTCCTCTTGGATGATGACGCCCATGTAGCAGTCGTCGAGTGATAGCCCTACCTCGTCGCGCAGGCGCACACTGCGTGGTGATACGAGTGATCCCCACACTTCTTTGATGCTCTCAAAGATTTTGTCCGAGGTAGTTACGTGGTTGATCGATTCATAGATTCCTGCGGCGGAGAAGTCCTTTAGGTCCTCAGCGTTCGACGAACTGCGTACCACAAAGGTGCGGACCCCGGCCATGTGCGTCGCGATCTGCTCATCGATGTGCTCGCGTAGGTGGTCGCTGAGGCGCGTCGTGCGAATCAAGCGCTGCAATTCAAGGCATAGTGATTCGGTTTCCTTAGCTCCTAACTCTAAGGCCATCTTCAGGCGGCCGATAGCCTGTTGGATTTTCCATGATGATTGCAAAAATTCCTGCTGTAGAGAAAATGGCAGCGCGATGCCGCGCGGGATCTGGAGGTGAGAAGCGAGGTACTTCCACGCTTTTTCGCTAAGATCTGTCCCGCCTTCGCTGTTAATCTCAGCGTTTAAATAGGGCAGCAGATTAGCGCGTGCGGCCCGCGGCACACGGTAATAGCCGGTTAGGCGCGGCGAGCCATAGGCAAGGATGTGCACCAATTCGCCGAGATTTGCCGCTTTGGTACCAAAGCGATAGCGGTCGGTCATACGCAGCCCGCCCAGTGGCTTGATCTCAGTATTCTCGGTCTCTGGCTGCTCAAGGCGAACGCGGTGGACACTCCACGTGGGACGCTCCGGCGGCGTCGAGGGTGCTACCTCCTTTTCCAGCAGGATGCTTGACGCTTGGCTTTCCACCGCATAGCGGACCCACTGGCCATCGAGGCCCTCTTTAATGATTAATGCGCGAGCAGTGACCTGGACCGCATTGGGGATGCCCCAACCACATGCCAGCACATTGGTATGCGACAAAGGCGTGGTGTGCGCGGCATTGATCAGGCCGGAGACACGTGGAATATCATCCGGCACACGATCCATGCAAATAATGTCGTACCACTTTAGCGTATGACCATCCCGGCGGTAGGTTTCATCGGTAAAGAGCCGGAGGCGGCCGTGCACCTCTCCTGCATTGAGTAGTACAAAGTCCTGCGTTGCATATAGCTCATGATTATACAGGCGTGGTAGGGCCTGACTGTCCAGGCCACGGACAATGCTTTCCTGGTGATGATTTGCGGGCTTAAAAAACAGCGGCAGGGTCGGATCTAGACATTGTTTTAGTCGGTCGTAAAATTCAATCAGGATAGCACTGCTCATGTTGTCTATTTCGACAGTCTCAAGAGTGAAGAACGGCTCACCATCACGCTTGTGCAGTGCGATGATCCCGAGCACGTAGGGACGGTCCTCACTCAGGTAAACCTGCTTATTAAACTCATCGATGCGGGTGAGGATTTCGCCTGCGGGCAGACCCATGATCTGCTCAGCGATGTAGTCAGCGTGGAATTTGTAGCCTCTTGCATTGATGAAATGAAGGCGTTTATTGGCGCGCTCCACCACCACTTTGACAAAAGCATAGCCGGCCATCTGGCCGGCCAACTGTTGAAAGGCTAGAAGCGATAGCTTGGAGTCCCCCGCGCCGCCGTCAATTTGCAGGCTCGCCTCGAGAGTATCCTCGGCTGATTTTTTCGGATGCGAAGTTGCTGTAGTCAATGTCTAGTCCCTTTTAGCCGTACCTAGGCCTGCGGTGCCTACTTGCCTGCTATAATGACTAGACTAGAATGGAGGAAAATAGGCCTAGCGGCAACCTGTGCTGCATGACAATGGTGCCTTTCTAATCAAACGCAAACCCCGTCAGGTCGACGCAGCCACACCACCGGGTGGCGGCATCATCCTGGCAGTTGGCAGCACTACCTCCAGGTTACGGCACCGAGGGAGGCAGCAGCCTCCAGCCAGTCGGCTGTGCGCGACGCGCTGGAGCGGCGATCGAGGAACCGGGCAGGGATCTCGCCGGTGGCAGCTAGGTGCTGAAGTTCGGGCTGGCTGCTCATCTGGGCCGAGTTAATCAATTTGTCGAAGGAGTCTAGGGTGACAACCGGTGGCGCAGGCGCTGGTCGACGAGGCGCGCCAATGGCGCCCAGGTCCATGCAGCCAGCGAGATTGGCGGTATGCGCCATGCGTGTGCTGAGGGTCGGCAGCCCATGAATAGCAGCGAGGGTCGCAGCAACCGTCGAGTGTTCGAGCTGGTCCGAGCAGACGGCGCCACGGCGCACCGTAGGCCCAATGACCAGGCTCGGCACGCGAAATCCAAGCTGACGAAAGTCTGGGCGGTCATCGATGCAGGTAGGCGGTGGGACGTGGTCGAAGAAGCCGCCATGCTCGTCATAGGTGATGATGAGTAGCGAGCGCTCCCACTGTGGACTTGCTGCCATTGCCAGATAGACGCTGTTAATCAGGGCCTGGCCTAGACTAGCGTCATGGCTTGGGTGGTCGTCGTTGAGCCAAAAATCAGGGTCGATCATGGCAAAATTGGGCAGACAGCCGTTCTTTGCATCGTCAAAAAAGTGACTGAGCGATGCCAGGGGATTGATTCCAGAGAGGAGTTTGCCGAGGAAGGCTCCGGCATAGAAGGGGATCGCCCCACCAGCATAGTTTTTAGCGCTCTTGCCTAAGGGCTTCAGGGCTTCCCAGATCGTTGCCGGTCCCCGCATAAAAGGGTGGTTGTACTTAAGTCCGCCAGCATTTGCAGCGTGAAGGACCGTGCGATTGGGCCAGGTCGGGCCGAGTACTGAGGAAAACCAGCGGTCGCAGACGGTATAGTTATCGGCCAGCCAGTAGGTTACC
>Ga0315284_10010055_pt1 | contig 13465 bp, 14 predicted proteins | sample YL17G09_16_MG_FD_203696 | JGI IMG/M metagenome (GOLD analysis project Ga0315284, IMG submission 203696) | Sediment microbial communities from Yellowstone Lake, YNP, Wyoming, USA - YL17G09_16 | ecosystem: Environmental > Aquatic > Freshwater > Lake > Sediment | place: USA: Wyoming | collected...
TTGAAAACTTCCTCAATATCTCCGTCTATATGGCGGATGCCCGCCGGCAGGAACTGCAACTGGTGACCGTGGGTTCAGGCGAAGGAGTGATGCACGATTGGTTCCTCATCTTCTCGAGTCTCGGTGTTCTGGAGCGTGACACCACAATTGCCGGCATCGTGCGCTTTCTCGGCTGGCTGGGTATGCTCGCCGTGGTCGCCTGGTTGGGGCATCGGGCCCGAAGCAGCAAACCATCTGGCCCGCGGCCGCCCTGGCTGCGGCGGCCTGCCTAGCCACCGCCTCAAGCCGTGCGTATTGCGGCCCTTCGTCCATCTGTGCTAACTTCAGAAGTTTAGAGTTTCACGGCGCTTTGATCTGAGGCTCCGCCGCGCGAGGGCCGTGAAGGTGCAGGCATCAACGCGGGGAGGGAGTCGCCGGCAGCCTCCAGCATGGAAACAACGTGACCAGGAAAAACGAATTGATTCCATCGGTGAAAGGGACGCGCGACCTGCTGCCGCCGGAGACCGGCTTGTGGCAGCGAGTGGAAGCGGAAGCCCGGCGCACCTTCGCCGCTTACAACTTCCAGGAAATCCGCCCGCCAGTCCTGGAGCAGACCGCGCTCTTTGCGCGCAGCGTCGGCACGGACACAGATATCGTCACCAAGGAGATGTACACTTTTCGGGACCGTGACGACGAATCACTGACGTTGCGCCCGGAGGCCACGGCTTCGGTGGTACGGGCTTATATCGAGCACAGCCTGTTCAACCAGGGTGGAATTCACAAGCTCTATTACCTGGGCCCAATGTTCCGCCGCGAACGCCCGCAGAAGGGCCGCTACCGGCAGTTCTATCAGATTGGCGCGGAAGTGCTCGGCTCGGATCATCCGTCTATCGACGCGGAAGTGCTGGAGATGCTGGTGTTGTTCCTGGAGCGAGTGGGGCTTCAGGAATTTTCGCTGCTGCTGAATTCGGTCGGCTGTCCCCAATGCCGCCCGGATTACATTCAGATCTTGCGGCAAACGCTGGTGGGCGTGAAGGGTCTACTGAGTCCTGACAATCAGCGCCGGCTGGAGACAAATCCCTTGCGCGTGCTCGACAGCAAGGAAGAAGTTGACCAGCCCATCATTGCGAAGCTGCCCCGCATCACCGAGTATCTCTGCCCCGAGTGCCGGCAGCATTTTGACCGGGTTATCGCCGAACTGAGGCAACGCGGCATCCAGCATGAGATTACTCCGCGCCTGGTTCGCGGGCTCGATTACTACACCCGCACGACTTTCGAGATCACCAGCGATGTGCTGGGCGCGCAGAACGCCTTGCTCGGCGGCGGGCGTTACGACGGCCTCTCGGAAATGATCGGCGGCCCGCCGGCTCCGGGCATCGGCTTCGCCATCGGCCAGGACCGGCTGATGCTCGCGGTCGAGGCGGCAGGGAAGTTGAAAGCGGGGGATGCGCTGGCAGTCTATGTGGCCTGGATGGGCGATGCGGCTCTGGCTCCCGCCACAGAACTCACCCGCGCGCTGCGGCTGGCTGATATCCCGGTCGAGGTCAGTTACGAATCGGTAAAATTGAAGAAGTCTTTGGGAGTGGCAAACCGGTTGGGCGCGCGTTTCGTGGTGATCATCGGCGAAGGGGAGTTGGCCAGCGGCCGTTACCAGGTGAAAGAAATGAGCACCGGCCAGCAAGAAGAGGTAGCGCCGGCGCGGATCGTGGCATGCCTAAGAGAGAAGCTGGGGGCAACATCGTAGGGGCGCACATCGTGCGTCCGACAAGCACCAACGAATTGCGGGGCAGACGCCGTGTCCCCCTACGGACTTATCGAAAGGCTAGGATCGAGCTTGAAACTTGACCTTCTGGGTGATCGCGCGAGAACTCACTATTGCGGTGAATTGCGCGAGTCTCACGCCGGGCAAACAGTCTTTCTGGCCGGCTGGGTGGACCGGCGGCGGGACCTGGGCAACCTGATCTTCCTCGACCTGCGCGACCATACGGGGATTACGCAGGTGGTCTGCAACCGCGAGATGAGCGAGGCCGCGCACGACCGGGCGGAACAGGTTCGGGGTGAGTTCGTCCTGGGCGTGGAAGGCGAAGTGGTTTTGCGCTCGTCCGAAACCGTCAATCCGCAACTGCCGACCGGTGCGGTGGAGGTGAAAGCACGAGAGCTGCTGGTTCTGAACGAAGCCAAGACGCCGCCTATTCCCATTGAGGATGGCGTGCGCACGTCCGAGGAATCGCGCTTGCGTTATCGCTACGTCGATCTGCGCTCAGGCCGCATGCAGCGCAACCTGCGCCTGCGTCATGAGGCCGCCCAGATCGTCCGTCAGTATCTGGGCACGGAGCGGTTTATTGAGGTTGAAACGCCTTTCCTGACCCGCTCGACGCCCGAAGGCGCGCGTGACTACCTGGTTCCGAGCCGCCTCCATCACGGCCAGTTCTACGCGTTGCCGCAGTCGCCGCAGTTGTTCAAGCAACTCCTGATGGTCTCCGGGTTCGACCGCTATTTCCAGATCGTCCGCTGCTTCCGCGATGAAGACCTGCGCGCGGACCGCCAGCCGGAATTCACGCAGATCGATATGGAGATGTCTTTCCCGCAGCGCGAGGTGCTTTTCAACATTATCGAACAACTGGTGGAAAGGCTGTTCGCGTTGATTGAGGTGAAGGTAGCCAGGCCGTTCCCGCGCCTGAGCTACGACGAGGTGATGGAGTGCTACGGCTCGGATAAACCGCACGTCGGTTTGGGGCTTGAATGGAAACGTTTGCCGCTGCCGGCTGAAGTGGCGGAGACGGTGCACGTTGCCCAGCCGCTTAAGGCCTTGCGCGTGCCTGGCTGGGGTTCGGTTTCGCGCAGCCAGCTTGACAAGCTGCAGGACATGATTCGGACCACCCGCGCGGACTGGTCGTCGTATGTGAAGGTCGGTGACGACGGGATTCAGTCACCGCTCGTCAAGGCGATGGGGGAGGAAACGGTGCGGTCGCTCGCGCAGAGCATGGGAGCCGCCGCGGGTGACCTGGTGCTCCTCTTGGGGATGAAGTCGACCACCGCAAAAGGCAGTCGCTGGATTCACCACTTGGATGAAGCTTCGGGCGAGGTCCGCCTGGAGATTGCGCGCCGGCTCGATCTGATCAAGCCGGGCAGTTGGAATTTCCTTTGGGTCGTGGACTTCCCGATGTTTGAGTACGACGAAAACAAAAAGCGTTACGCGGCCATGCACCACCCCTTCACTTCGCCCCGCGAGGAGGACCTGGAGCGGCTGGCATCGGATCCGGGCGCGGTCAAGGCGCGAGCATACGACCTGGTGCTGAACGGCGCCGAAATCGGCGGAGGCTCTATCCGAATTCACCGGCGCGACATCCAGCAACGCGTTTTTCACCTGCTGGGCTTGACCGAGGAGAAGGCCCGCGAACGGTTCGGTTTCTTTCTGGACGCCCTCGAGTACGGCACGCCCCCCCACGGCGGGATCGCCCTCGGCTTCGACCGCATCATCGCCCTGATGGCCGGGGAGTCGAGCATTCGCGAGGTCATCGCCTTTCCCAAGACCGCCAGCGCCGTCGACCTGATGTGTGAGGCGCCCGCCTCGGTTGATGCGGAGCAATTGAACGAGTTGGGGCTGGAAATCAAGAAGCCTAAGCTCTGATTATCGCCTTGCTCAATGGCCTTTTTCGACGGGATAGCCCTTGTCAATCCAGTCACGTACGAGGCTGTCTGGAAGGTACAACACCTTCACGCGCTTAAGCCCGGCTTGCCGCGCGGCTGTTAAGGCGGGCCGGACGTTCGGACACTGCTTCCACGGGCAGCAACCGCAGTAGAGGACTACCGCCTCATTTTTCTTCATGCTGCCGGCCCACCGCTTCAGACTTTCCAGACCGCTGGCTTTTGAACCTGGGCCAAAGTTAAGCGAACCGGGAATGTGCGCGGCGCGAAACAGGAAATCGAAACCCACGAAAACAATGACAGGTTTCTCCTGATTCGGATCGTTGAGGGTCGCGGCCAGTTCCTCCGGCTGCATTAGGTCGGTCTTCTCCCACACTTCGGCGGCATGCGCCGGACTTGACGCGGCGCACACCAAGCCGAGACTCCCAGCCAACAAGCAGGCGACCAGGATAGAAACGCGGGGAAATTGTTTCGAAAAATTACTCAGGCAGATCATGGAAGAATCTCCCACTCCAAGGATTCGGTCGGTGCGGATCTCAGCGCCCACCGCAGCCTCCGCGCCCTTACCGGAGATCCCTCAGGAACCGCCACGTGGCTGGGGCGAGGCGACGCGCGGCAGCATTCTCTCGCAACTCGCCCTGCAACTGCAATAGATCGCGGGGCCGGTCCACATCCGCGACCGGCGGCAGGATCGAGCAGCACAGATTGTGGTGCAGCAAGCACCGGAGCGTATCGCGGAAAGCATAGGCTGTTCCCCAGCGAACGCCCGTGAGCATGCCGGAAGGGAAGTGCCGCAGGCCAATCAGGTAGTACCCGCCGTCGGGACAAGGCCCCAGCACCGCCTCGCAGGAACGTAGTTCCTGCGAAGCCTGACGAAGAATACGCGCGGGAAGCAGCGGTGAATCGGTGCCGAGGATCACGACGGCGGTGTGACGGCGCAGCAGCAGGCGGAAGGCGTGTGACAGGCGCTCACCCAGATCGGCGCCGCGCTGGCGCAGCACGGTGCAGGTTCTATCGGTGGGGAATGAGGATGAGTGCTTGCCGGCAGAAAAGAGATAAGGGATTAAAGCGCCGCGGAGGGAACGAAGCTTGCGCAGGGTATCGGAAATGAGCGCGGCCTGAAACTCAGCCGCCCCCCTCAGACCCAAGCGAGGAATGAGGCGGGTCTTGGCTTTGCCGGCGATGGGTGCCCGGGCAAACACCACCACGGCGCACGAAAACGAACGGCAGGGAGCGAAATCCAATTCAGTCCTGGCCTTGGGCAAGGAGGTGTTTACTCGCGAAGGGAAAATATCCCCTCGCCTTGGGAGGGCGACCGGGGCCGCCCGGCAAGGCGAACGCTGCTTCGGCGAGCGAAGGCCGGAGCGCTTCAGATGAACAACTGTTCATCCTGCGTGGCTTCCGTCACACTGGAAGCCCGGCGCCGAGCAAAGAGAAACTCGAGGCCCGACCGAATCCCGTGAATCACGGCGGAGATTTCCTGCACGGGTACGAGCACCTGCCGCTGGACGACGGTCGCGGTGTTTTCCACTTTCTCCACCACCCCCGTCACCAGTTGGTCGAGGCGCTGGACTTGCCCCCGGCTTTTTTCCACCAGGTCCGCCACCATCGTGTCCACATCCTTGCTGCGCGTCTGCAACAACTGGCTGATCTCGGCAAGGTTGGCCGTGATGGTGCGCAACGGGTCGCGCGAGTTGGCCACGATCTCCGTCACGGACTGGGTCAACGGGTCGAGCCTCTGCTTAACGTCGGCCCGAATGCCTTCGATCTGCTCGGGAAACTTGCGGACCGTGAGCCAGATGCCTACCATGGCTCCGGCCTGCATCAGCACCGCGAGGCCGACGAGAATCAAGATGAGAATCAACCAAGTATCCTGGGCCATGTATGCGCCCTCGGTGAAGTTAATCGCACGCGATCAGGCTAGCGAACTTTGGCCTTCTCTTCGTGGTAAGCTTGCTTGCCCGCTTCCAGTGCTGCAGACAGTTGCTCTTTCTGTTTGGCCACCACGGTCTTGGCCTTTTCCACGGCGTCCTCGGCCTGCTGCTGTATTTCCCGCCCTTTGGCCGTGACGAACTGCCTGCCTTCCTCTGCTTTGCCTCGGAGCAACTCCCGGGTTTCTTCACCTGACTTGGGCGCATAGAGCAGCGCCGCAATAGCGCCCACGCTCAGCCCAGCCAGAAAGAACCAGAAACCATTGACCCCATTGTTTTCACTCATGGCAAACCTCCAGATCGTTTCTCTTCACATCAACTTTGCAGGGCTTTCTTGCCGGATTCCAAGGCATCGGCCAGGGTCTCTTTTCCTTTCTCCACCATTCCTCCCGCTTGCCGGACAACATCTCTGCCCTTGGTCGTTACGTAGTCTTTGCCTTCCTCGGCTTTCTGGACGATCAGGTCCCGAGTCTGTTTGCCGGATTGCGGCGCAAACAGAAGGGCCAGGATGGCGCCGATGCCGAGGCCACCCAGAAAATAGACCATCCTTGTGGAGCCATCGCAGTCGCGCATGACAGACCTCCTTTTCTAGGAAAGTAGTCTAACACTCTCAGAAATGCTACTCAAGTAGAAAAGTTGCACGGTTAGCGTAAATTATTAATAAACAGGCTGGTCGGACTAAAACTGCGTATCATTCCAAGGGGACTGTAAGGTAATCCTTGAGGAGCTTGGCTAGGGCGGGTCTCAGAACCTGACTCAACTCGTCCACTGAGAGCCGCTCGATGGCGTCCACGCTGCCGAAACTCGCGAGGAGCTTTTGGGCTGTTTTTGCACCGATTCCCGGCACCCGCAACAACGAAGTGGTCAACTCCCGGCCCGAGCGTCGGGCACGATGGAAGGTCACCGCGAAGCGATGCGCTTCGTCGCGAATAAGCTGGATCAGATGCAGGGCGGGCGAGTGGCGGTCGAGGGCGATCGGCTCATGCTCGCGCCCGCAAACGTATATGATTTCTTCCCGCTTGGCGATGCTGGCCAGCGGCTGATTGATGATCTGTAGTTCCTCCAGCGCGGCCGCCGCGGCGTGAAGCTGGCCAATCCCGCCATCCACCAGAATCAAATCCGGCAGGGGTCTGTGCTCTTCGAGCAGGCGGCGATAGCGGCGACCCACCACTTCTTTCATGCTGGCGAAGTCGTCACTTCGCGTCACCGTCCTCATGATGTACTTGCGGTACTCAGACTTGTTCATCCGTCCGGCTTCCCAGACCACGAGAGAGGCGACGATGTCACTGCCCTGAATATGAGAAACGTCGAAGGCCTCGATGCGCTGAGGAGGCTGCGGGAGGTCCAAGACCTCGCCGAGGTTTTCCACCACCTCGCGCGTTTGCGGCTGAGCAATGCGGAACCGGCGCTCAAACGAATGGCGCGCGTTCTTGGCGACGAGTTCCAACAGGGCACGCTTGCGGCCCGCCTGGGGAGCCAGGATACGCACGGACCGTCGCCGGCTTTCTGTGAGCATTTCTTCCAAGACTTCGCGATCCTCGAAGTCGACGGGGACATGGATCTCCGACGGCAGATATGGCTGCTCGAGATAGAGCTGCTTGAGGAGCGAAGAGAAGAACTCACGGGCCTGAAAGTCCGCCAGATCTTCCCAGAAAAACTCACGCCGGTCTACGGCGCGACCGCCGCGCATATGCAGGAGGTCCACGGCCAACAGCGGTCCTTCCTGGTGGAAACCGAGAACATCAACGTCTTCACCCGCCGCCGCTGCCATTTTCTGCCGTTCCCGCAACTGCTCGACGGTGGCAATCAAGTCGCGGCAGCGCGCCGCCTCTTCGTAGCGCTCCTCCTCCGAGGCTCTGGCCATGCGTTGGTAAAGCCCGCGCACCAGGTCGCTTTCGCGGCCTGCGAGCAACAGCCGCACAGCGCGCACCGCTTCGGCGTACTTCTCCGGCGTCGTCAGTCCCTCGACGCACGGCCCGAGGCATCGTTTGATGTAGAACTGCAGGCAGGGACGGGGATGATAACGGGTGAGGTCAACCGAGCAGGAAGGAACCAGGAAGCGTCGATGGATGAGATCCACAATGCGGTACGCCAGGCTCGCGGGAAAGTAAGGGCCAAAATAAGAGCCGCCATCCTTTTTCAGCCGGCGCGTAACGTAAACCCGTGGAAACCGCTCGTTTGTTGTGAGCTTGATGTAGGGGTAGGTCTTGTCATCCCGCAGCAGAACGTTGTAGCGCGGCTTGAGCTGCTTGATGAGGTTGTTCTCAAGTGCCAGAGCTTCCTTTTCGTTGTCCACGAGGATGGTTTCGAGATCAGCGGCCATTTCGAGCAGGCGGTCACGCTTCTGATCGGCGGGCCGGGATTCTTGAAAGTAGGAACGGAGACGGTGGCGCAGGGATTTGGCCTTACCCACGTAGAGAGGCTGCCCGGCCGCGTCCTTAAACATGTACACCCCCGGCTGGACCGGCGCAGCTTCAGCTTTTTCTCGCAGGGTTGGTTCCACCATTCTCTCCTTACTTCATTATGCGCAGCGCGTGGTGGTTGTCAAAGCGGAGATTCCTTCCTGGCCGCCGTGGAAGAGTTCCCTTCAAACACCGTGCTCGATCCACACCCAGGGCGGCCACGCAGGGCCGCCCCTCCGCAAACCCGCGGGACACTTCGTAGCCGCCGTTCACAACCTTTCTTCCGTAGGGGCAGGCCCGCCTGTTCTTCGGTGCGGGGTCGTCGGCAGCCGGACGAGGATTGACAGGGCGGGTACGCACAAGGACAATAGGGTTGATGCGATGTTTGTTGACCACTTCGCTGGTGGCGATCCTAGGCTTGGGATGGACCGGGCTTGCGCTGCCACCGCAGGATGAGAAACTCCCTCCTCCGGCCCCGGAAGAAACAGAGCCCTATAAGCCGCCGCCGGCTGGGAAATCCGTGGAAATCGGAAACTTCTATTTGAAAAAGAAGGATTACCCGGGCGCCCTCAGCCGTTACCAGGAAGCGGTCAAGACTGACCCTTACTACCTTGGCGGTTATCTCGGCTTGGGCAAGGTCTACGAGAAACTCGCCTTCAAGGGAAAAGCCTTGAAGGCTTACCGTAAGTACCTCGACCTGCTTCCTTCCGCCAAGGACGCGTTGGAAGCGAAAGATGTGCAGAAGGCCGTCGCGCGGTTGGAAAAGGGAATAGCGTCGAAGGGCAAATCCTCACCTAACGCTGCCACCCATCGTTAGCGGCCTATTCGGTGGCACGGTCCGGGTCGGGCCCGAGGAAGTCCTCAAGCACGTGCGCCGCTCGCGCGGCATCCTCCTCGCGGACCAGCAACACGATGGGGAAACCCGGGAATGGGCCGGCCGCGATATCTCCAGACAGCGTCGAAGGTATACCTTTCTCCCGCAGGAGGTTCTGGGCGAGTTCGGCTTCGAACGACGAGTTCAGGCCGTCGAAAGTTCTGACCGCCACCAGGTTCCCCTCTGGCAAGCGGTCGGGCTCGCCGGGCTCAGTTGTGCGTGGAGGGGGCGAGCCACTGAGCAACTGTGTGCCGCAGTCCTCACAGAAGGAGGTGCCGTCCACATACTCGGCGAAACATCGAGGACAATATGGCATGGTAGGAAATTTACCCTCCCTGGCCTGGCATTAATGGGTGGCGGCATGGCTACCCCAGCATTCTGACCGACGCCCCATCCGGGTCGGAGGGGCGCACGCCATGCGCCCTTCCGATCAGTGCGCGAAACCGCCGCTACTTAACCGGCGTGAAGATGACTGCCAAGCCGCCGCCGGGCGCCAGGTGGACGGGTAGCTTGTCGCCGGCCCTTACGCGCTTCTTGGTGATGCCGAGGCTGGTGGCAACCTTATCGGCGTCGGCGCCGTCGGCAAAGATCTGAGCCTCGTATTCCCCGCTGCCCAGGAAACTCAGCGGGATCTCCAGGTCGCGCGTCTCCCAGTTGGTCATGGCACCGAGGTACCACGCATTACCGTGCTGGCGAGCGATGGTGACGTACTTGCCGACTTCTCCATTCAACACCTTCGTGTCGTCCCAGACCGTGGGAACCTTTTCCAGGAACTCGATGCCCGACTGGTCCCGATAGGCCTCGGGATAATCTGACAGCATGGCCAACGGGCTCTCGTAGACAACGTACATGGCGAGTTGATGGGCGCGCGTGCCCTGCGCCATGGGTTCGATGTTCTGCGCCTTGAACTGGCCGCGGGCTGCGTTCCGGAAAGCACCGGGCGTGTAGTCCATCGGTCCCGCCAGCATACGCGTGAACGGAAGGGTCACGTCGTGCTCGGGTGTGACCCGCTGGCTCCACTTGCTGTACTCCAGGCCCATCACGCCTTCGCGGGTGAGCAGGTTGGGATAGGTGCGGCGCAGACCGGTTCCCTTGTAAGCGCCGTGGAAGTCGACCACCAGGTGATGTTCGGCGGCTTTGCGCACGCACCGCTCGTAGAAGTTCACCATCTCCTGGTCATCGTGGTCCATGAAATCGACCTTAATCCCCGCGGCGCCCCATTTCGCGTAGAGCGTCAAGGCCTCGTCCATCTGCTTGTCGAGCGCGCCCCAGTAAACCCAGAGCAGCACCTTCACGCCCTTCTGCTTCGCGTACCCGATGATGCCAGGAACATCTACTTCCGGGACGTGTCGTAGAATGTCTTCCGGGTGCGTGTAGTCTATGGCCGGGTACCAACCGGCATCCACCAACATGTACTCCAGATGATGTGCAGCGGCGAAGTCCACATAATGCTTCATCGTGGGGGTGTTCATGCCCGGCTTGAAGTCCACATTCTTTGCGAAACTTCCGGACCACCAGTCCCAGGCGGCCTTGCCCGGTTGGATCCACGAAGTATCCTTCAGGACGCTCGGTTCGCTAAGGTTCAAGATGAGGTAGTTGTTCTCAATCAGGCCGCCCGACTGGGGACTGACCAGCAACACGCGCCAGGGCGTCGCCTTGGGCGCCGAGCCCACAACGACTTGATCCATCCGTGCGCGCGTCGGGGAAAGCTTGCTGACCAGGGCGTTATCCAATCCGGGTACGCCGCCCACGTACATCCCGGCGTAATCCGTCAGGTCAGCTTCCAGGAGTCCTACCCACGGCCCGCCCGGCATCTCCACCAGAAGCGGCAGGTTGACAATGGATGCCGGTTTGATCTGACTGAGGTTAGTGCGCCAGTATTCACCTTCATTGCTTGTGTTGAAGCGGCCCAAGTTCAGGGCGAAGGCGGCCGCGTCGCCGGCAAAATAGAAACCGGTGTTCTCTGACGCCAGCGTGAACTTCTCTATGGCATCTTGCTTCGGCAAGAAGTAGCGGAAAGCGACGCCTTCGTCATAGGCGCGGAAGATGAGAACCAGGCGCCGCCCGGGCGCCCGCCGCTCGCGCAGCGAGACGGTCAACTGATTGTACCGATCGGGGACCGTGCGCTTCGCCCCGAAACGATTCTCCCAGGTGGAGTCGTGTGCTTGGCGGTCCGTCGCCACGACCTCAAAATCCTGGTCCAGGGGGTTGGCGCCGAGGAAGTCGAGACCCAGCGGCGAGTCGGTCAGAATCGGCGTGCCTTGGTAGCTCACGCGATAATAGGCGCGCGCGCCGGGCAAGTAGGGCTGGGGATTCGTTTTCAACGAAAACGAGATGGCCAACTTGCCATCGGGCGAGGAAACCGCGAGCAGTTCAGCCGCGGCGGCCCTTCCACTCAGTCCCGCTAAACCAGCGAACAGCCCTACCACGATCATGGGAGCAGCGCTTTTCACTTTCATTCTGCTATCCTCCTCGAGTTGTTGGGCTGTCTCGATCTTCGACCGTCCTTGGGTGTTTCCTGCCCTTGGCTGAAATCCGAAGTCGCCGGGCGGGTCACCCGCAAATCTGTTTCAAGCGCCGGCGGATTTGCGCGTACTTCGGGAATTTCTTTTCCGCCTCCCGGAACTCCCGCGAGTGTACCACGCGCCGGGGCCCGTTGCGCTCCACTGGGTAACGCATGTGTAACGCTTCATGGAAGACGACGTATTCGACCACGTCGCGCGTCACGCGCGGCAAATCCAACCAGCGGCTGATGCTGATGGTCTCATGGGCGGAATCGTAGTGGCCCAGGAGCGTCCGCGACTGCTTCAGCGTCCAGCCCAGCCGGGGGGGCTTCAGCCGCTCGCGGAAAAAGCGCCGGTTTAGTTCGTCGAAGATTTCCTTCAAATTGTAATGGCGTCCCTGAGCAGGGAGCAAACGGACAGAACCGCGCTGCCGGCGAACCGCGTCGATGCGCGGCCGCATCGCGGGGCTGTAAACGTAGGAGAGGTAACAGGCCCGGGCTTCGCGTGAAGGTCGCCGGCGAAAGACCTGACCCAGTAGAATCTCTGCCAAGGCCTCCAGGACGATGGCCGGGGCCTCCGCCAACAGATCGGAAATACGGATCTCGACGCGCTCGCCGCGCAGTACGATAGTGCTACGCAAGCCCGTGTACGGACGATATTCGGCTCGGATTTCAGGGGCGGGCCGCCTTAAGTCCAGCCGGCGGAAAACGTGTGCGAAGACCAGTTCGAGGTCGGGACCAGGGGCAAGCGGCAGGCGAAGTTGCTCCGGCGGGCGGAGGATGGCGGAAGACGTCAAGGGTTCCCTCAATTCGAATCCATATCTTCCGGAGCGCCCTTGGGGTGTGGCTGCTTCCGCAACCTTTTTTCTTCCTTGTTGCGCTTCTCTTCTTCCTTAAGGCGCTCTTTGCTGAGGCGGGTCGCGGCCTTTTCCTGCTCCTTCGACTCGGCAAATTGTTTCTGCTGATCGGAAAGCGCTCTGGTCGCGCCGTCCAGCAGGTCACTCGCATCCGTCATGGCGTCTTGCAGGGAACTGGCATAAGCTGAAGCGTAAGTACCCGGGGCCTGTCGGATACCCCGCAATTGCTCCAGTTGCTTGGCGTAAATTTCGAGGAGCTTGCGCAGCCCTCTGCGCATGTCCCCGTGACGCTCGGCCTGCTCATCAATCCAGTTTCTCAATTCCTCGTTCAAGCTGAGGTATTCGTCGAGCTGCTTGTTCAGAAAAGCTTCGACATCGTATGCTGAGTTTTTGGGTTCCTTACGATACTTATCCAGCCGATCCAACCGTACCTGTACCAAGTCGATGTAAACCTCAAGGCGGCCGGAGGGATCTTGGGCTTCCCGCAGTTTGTCTTCTTCTTCCCCCGTCAGAAAGTCTCCCTTCTGCGCCCGGGCCAGGATCACCGGCGCCAGCAGGAAGACAAGCATCATCGTCAACCAGCAGCCCAGACGTCTCATGGTGCAACCCGCGAACCACGCCCCTTTCAGTGTTGTACGTTCTTACCCGCCTTGTCGCGCGCGCTCTCGGGCGGAAAGAGTTCCTTGATTACCTCAGCCCGGATTTGCTCGATCTCCTTAGCTGTTTTGTCCACCTCGCCGCGTTCAAAATAAGAGAGGCGATGGCTCAGATCCTCGAGCAATCGCCCGTCCTCACGCAGGGCAATATCCAGTTCCTTGAAACCCTCGGGATGCCGGAACGCGTTGCGGCCCGAGCTTTGCAGCAGTTGCCAGGCAGAACGAATGTGCGTCAGGTAGGCGCCCAGCAGGTCCTGGGCCTTGTTCGCATCGTGTTTGTCGAAGGCGTCAATCGCCTCGAGCAACTGCAATCGGCCCAGGCGAATTTCGTATCTTGCCTTCTTTACAGGATTGGACTCCCATTGGAGGCGGGACCGTAAATCTTCTTCCGTATCTTTGCGAGGAGCGGCGGCCACGGCGTCGAGAAACGCGACGCCCACCATCAACCACGCGCCCGTGACCAATACTCGCGCCAAGGAGACCATGATGCCGAAACCATTATAGCTACTTTCTCAGGACCCGCCGCAGGAGTTTCACCCGCTGTTGTGCTTTCCATTCCTGGTCCGGGTCTTGCCCGTGCGAAACCGCCAGAAACCGCTCGTAGGCTTCGAGGGC
>Ga0315284_10010057_pt1 | contig 13464 bp, 9 predicted proteins | sample YL17G09_16_MG_FD_203696 | JGI IMG/M metagenome (GOLD analysis project Ga0315284, IMG submission 203696) | Sediment microbial communities from Yellowstone Lake, YNP, Wyoming, USA - YL17G09_16 | ecosystem: Environmental > Aquatic > Freshwater > Lake > Sediment | place: USA: Wyoming | collected...
TTAACAAAATAATACTAATGTATTCTACTACAGAAAATAAAATAATAGGTGCAGGAACTATTTTTAGAATTATAAAACTTCATAATAATCCTATTGGACAAATTGAGGATGTTATAATTAGTCAACAATACAGAGGCTTTGGATATGGTAAGTTATTAATAGATGAATTAGTTAAAATAGGGTTAAGTGAATTTAAATGTTATAAAATAATTTTAAATTGTATTAATGAAAATACTGGTTTTTATGAAAAATGTGGATTTAAAACTGTTGGTATGGAAATGAAGTATTTATGTGATAATGTAAAACAAAAAATTGTATTTATTGCTGAACATAACCATTACAAAAATTGGGTGGGTAAAAATTATTATGATTTAATAACTTTTGTAAGAGATAATAATACAAAATATGATATAACAATTTTTTGGACAGATGATAACCCGGATAGTGTTAAAAACCAAATTAAAAATATTAATCCAAATTTAATTGTATTTTTTGATACGGATAGAATTATGCATGAACAATTTAATTTTGTTTTTAGTTTAAATATTAAGACTGCAATTGTTTTATTAGATATGTTTTATCCTAATAGAACATCAAATAATTTTGGAGTAATAAATTCAGATGCATTAATACATTTTTCAAATAATTCAAATATAGTAAAATGTTATAAAAAAATATTTCCTCAAAAATATATTACATGTTTTAACTCAAGATTTATAAATATAAATAAATTTAAAGATTATAATCTTGAAAAAAAGTATGACATATTAATTTATGGAACTAGAAATTATAATTATCTTAATTGTTTAACCAATAATATTGACAATAATATTGACAATAATATTGACAATAATATTAACAAATTTACAAAAAAATGTATTGAAAAACATAATAGTTATGTATTTAAAAGTAATACACCAAATAATTTTTATATAATGAGAGCAAATATAGAAAATATCTTATTAAAATATTCACATAGATATAGATTAAAAATATTACCAGAAAAATGTATATATGATGCTGTTTTTGCAAATGAAGATTTATCTATGTTAATTAATCAGTCCTATTTAACTGTTTCTTGTTCTACAATTGCAGATATATTTATGCATAAATATATTGAAATTGCTGCATCTAAATCAGTAATATTAGGAAATATTCCTAGTGATTATGAAGACCTTTTAAAAGGTAATATTGTTGAAATAAATGAAAATATGTCAGAGCAAGAAATTATTACTATTATTGATAATGCTTTATCTAATAAAGATAAATTAAATGAAATGAGTAATAATTTATATAAAAAAATTCATGAGGAACACAACTATACAAAAGCAATTGAAAATTTTAATTGTGTTTTTAGTAATATTATATAATAATAATAGTTTATTTATTATCTTATTATATTATTATTTGTAATATACTCATATATTTTTTGAGAAGAAAAAGGTTGATTGTTAAACTTTAATATATTTGATATATCTCTTTCCAAAGAAATGTTATTCCATTCATCAATATTAATATAGTTTTCATATTTATTATTATACTTTGTTGGACCAATGAATATTTTATGAGTTTTTAAATTATTTTCATTATTTTCATAAAAATTATTTATAATTAATTCATAGTTATCATGGTGATTTATTAATTCACTAAAACTTAAAAGAGTTATAATATTATAATTATTTGTTTTTAATATTTCTAACATTCTTTGTTGTCTTCTTTTAAACTTATCTAAGCATACATTATCATTATTTTCATGTATACAATGAATTTCTATATCTCCTAAATAAATTACAGGATAAGGTGTTTTTATTTCATGATGATTATAGTAAGCTTGTTTATTTTGGTATGCAAAAAAACTATCATTTTTTGCTTCACCTAAAAATGGAATTAAATTTAAATAGTAGTGTAAATTATTAATTAATTTTATATAGTCATTATCATTTGGTATAAGTGTTGCTATAAAAGGGTTATTATATGGTAATATACTAAACTTATGCATTAAGTATTGACCTAAACATGTATTTGATATTATTATATTATTCATAGCTGTATAATATAATAAACTATAATAAATTACCATCCACCCTTAATTTTTTCAATCATATAGTCCAAGTCATCTTTTTCTAACCACCATCCAACTGGAATACAAATTAATTCTTTTTCCAATTCTGAAATATTTGGCAATTCACATTTAAAATCAGAAACGCATGTATTTAAATCGTTTCGGTTATGAACTTGACTAGTAGCAATACCATATTCTTTCATTTTATCAATAAATAAACTTTTATTTAAAACGCGCATAGTAAATAACCACGCTGAATTTACTCTATCCGGTTTATTTTCAAATAAAATTACATCTTTTACTCCTTTTAAATTTTCATAAATATAGTTATAATTATTTTTATTTTTTTCTAAAAGACCATCAATATAAGGTAAGTTATATAACCCGATTGTAGCATTAATATCATTCATATGAAATTTATAACCCCACTCCATTATATCATTTTCCATTCTAAAATCTTTTCTATTGTAATTTCTTTTGTCTCTATCAATTCCAAACCATCTTATTAATTTAGCTCGTTCATATAATTTTTCATCTGGTAATATAATTAACCCACCATCACCGGTTGTTAAATGTTTAATTGCTTGTAAACTAAAAACACATATATTTCCATGATTTCCTAATTTTTTTCCTTGATATGATGCTCCAAAAGCATGAGCACAATCTTCTATAATTCTAAATCTATATCCATATTTTACATAATGTTCCTCTTGTAAATCTTTTAATGAATTTAAATCAACCGGATAACCACCCCAATGAACAATATAAATAACTTTTGTGTTTTTATTTAATTTATTACGAATATCATCAATTGATACATTTGCAGTATTATTATCTGAATCTATCCATTTAATATTACAATTATTTGCTAAAATGGATGCGTTTGTAGCAAAACATGTTAAAGCAGGGGATAATACTATATCTTCTTTTACATCAAAACCAGGCCATTCACTTTCATCGTCTTTATTTATTAGTAATCTTAAAGCTAATGTTAGCCCTGATGTTGCAGAATTCAAAGTTAATATATTTTTATTTCCAAAATATTTTCCTAAAGATTCTTCAAATTTTTCAACTTGTGGTCCTTGAGTAATAAATCCAGACATTAATATGTCATTTAATGGTTTTAAAACATCTTCGCTCATAAAAACTTTGAATAAATTTATTTGTTTACTCATAATATATATTATATTTTTTTTTTGTGTTATCTAACTTAATAAATAAATTCATAAATTTAGTATAATTTTCTGTTGTCATAGTATTTTTTATTTTATTAAGAATTATTGAATTATTTGAGGGATAAAATATATCTAATGGCATAAATAAAGATATTTCTTTACTTGTAGTTGTTAAATTATAAAATAAAAAGTCATTTGAAGTAGTTTCAAAAAATAAATTTAAATATTTATCTTGAAAGTCATGAATATTTACTTTTGCTGAATTTAAAATATGACCAAATAATACTTGATAATGCCATAATTCTTTTGTTTGTATTTTAAATAATTCATAAACATTATCTAAATTGTTAAATGTGTTGTTTATTTTTTCAATAGTATATTTTGATAATATTCCTAATGAAAAATCTGGGACATTACAAGAATTTATAGAAGTATTATATTTACTAATTTGGTTTTGTAACATAACACTATTTTCATGAGTTAAATGTTCATATATGTTCCAAAAAATATTTTTTTTAATATATAAACATAAAAATGAGTCTTTTTCAGTATTATTTAATTCAGATATTAAATCATCTTCAAAATAATCTTTAAATGGAATATAATCATCTTCTGTAAATATATGATAGTCAAATTTATCATTTAATTCTATTCCTTTAATAAATTGTCCATAACTAATACCTATATTTTCGCAGTCATAAAATTTTATTTTATCTTTTATATTATCTAAGTCTAAATTATCAATATTATAATAATTAGGTATAGGTTCATGATTGTCATTAATTTTTGGTCTCATAATTGTAATTTGAGAAATATTTGTTTTTATTTTATTTAATAAGTACAAATTATATTTTAAAAAATTGTACTTGTCTTTATTTTCATTTGTCTCAAATTTTCTTGGATATTTTCCAGAATAACTACAAATTATCAAATTAACACTCATTTATTATATAAGTACAAAATATTATTTTTAGCTATTTTTAACTAAATATTTTTTTCCCAGTCAGGATAAATTTCGTCCAAATCTTTTTGGGTAATCAGTCTGAATGGCCTTATTTTATACAATTTTTCAATTCTCTCATCAAAAGGGTCTTCAGGTCTTTTTATATATGTTGCTTTTGTCCTATATCCTGAGCCATCATTCCCAAACTTATTTTCTTTTGACCCAGTTACTATAGGCGAAACATAATAATAAGCAACTGATTTTCGATAAACATTTTCTGGGCATTTAATTGGTTCTGGTAATCCATGCCAAGATAATTCATTTGTTTTAAAAATTATAGCACTATTAAATTTGACATGTGATTTCACTATGCATTTTTCCATGTTTTTATCCCATAATTGTGTGTCTCCATTCCAGTCTTCTTTCCAATCTTTACTCATATATAAAATCATATTTAGTCTTCGTTCTTTATTTGTATAAGGATGTTTTTCATAATCTAAATGCATATTTAGTTTGCCATTTTGAGGATGAACGTGTAATCCAGCACCATGTAAATAAGGGTCATATTCTAATTTTTCGATTGATGATAAAGTCGCAAATTTTTCAGTTATTTCCTTTGTTGATAATAAATAAAATAACTTTTTAATACATTTTGGCATATTTTTAATGTCGTCATTCGCATATTTTATTTCTAATGGATTATAATATTTATACCATTTTTTTGTATGAACATCTACAGGAAAATTGTTAAATATTTGTTCTGCGTATTCCTCATTTAAAAAATTGGGAATTATTATATGTTCAAATGGCTCTGTATTTACAAATTGCGAATTTAGTTTATCTACATTATTTATCCAGTCTCCAAAATATTTGGTTTTGCTTTCTAAATTTTCCGTTATTAACAAATCAATCAAATTTATTTTAAGTTTGCTTGTAATTAAATCATATAATCCAATCATTAAATCTACTTCAATTGTCCATCCTAAATCCTTCAATTTTTGATTACTAATATAATATCTCTCATCATTATAAGGTCGATCTTCTACGTATTCAATCCATTCATCATAGTCCTCCGTATTTTTAATCATTTTAATTAATATTTTGGCGACTTCCATAACAGAATACTCCATACCCTCATCACATCCAATATTATATATTTCTCCAATTTTACCTTTTTCCAAAATGCATTCAAATGCTTTGGCTGTATCATATGCATGTAAAAACGCGCGAACTGTTGTTCCTTTACCTTGAATTGTAACTTTTTTATCCTCTTTTAATAGTTTTACAAATTTAGGTATTAGTTTTTCAGGGTATTGATTTTGCCCGTATACATTATTACCACGTGTAATAATAATTGGCATCTTATATGAGTGACAATATGATTGTGCAATTAATTCTGCACCAGCTTTTGTAGCCGCATAAGGATTTGTAGGACATAAAACAGAGTGTTCCGTTTTATGTGTTTCATTAATCGAGTTCATCGACTCCCCATAAACTTCATCTGTAGAAACATGAATAAATTTTTCTATTTTTTTATATTTTCTACATGCTTCTAATAAAGTATGTGTTCCTAATACATTATCATGTGTAAATTTAATAGAATCTTCAAATGAGTTTTGCACATGAGACTGTGCGGCAAAATGAATTACATGGGTAATATTATTTTCTTTCAAAATTTTATCCATCAATTCAGAGTCACACAAATTTCCTTTAACCAATATATAATTTGGGTTTTGTTGGATTGTTTCATCTATATTATTTTCATCTGCACAGTAATACATAGCATCCAAATTAACTATTTTTTTGAAACCATGTGTCTTTTTATAAAAATAATAATTTATAAAATTACTCGCAATAAATCCACAACCACCTGTAATTAGTAAATTATGCTCCTTTACTTCTTTGTCAAGTTTTTCTTTATATTCAATTAAGCATTTTCGAACAGCATCTTGAATATTGTCAATTTGAGGAAATAAACTTTCTAATCGAGTAGTATCTAAAAAATTATTTGACCTATCCGCCGCTAATATTTTTCTTTGTTCTTCTTGTGAAAAATTTTTCCAAGTGAATAATGGGTCTATAATTTCTTTATACATAGTCAAAATTTCATTATGACTTATTACACCTGGATTGGTTAAGTTAATAGTGCCTGTTATTCCATTTTTCATCATTTCTATAATATATGGAAACATTTCAGGTAAAACAGTCATCGAATTTGGAACAGAACAAACTTTTTCATAGTTGACTATTTTTGTTATAAAATTTCTTCCATTTTTCTCTCCAGTTATAGGCATTCGAATTCGTAAATTTAATACACTATCTTCATATAAGTGCATGAATTTATCAGTAAATCCTTTTACGATGGAATAAGATGACCCAAAAAAATTTGGCTCTGACTTTTCGGTGAACTTACCAATTTCATCGTCATATTTAAAAATGCAACCAGTTCCCAAATAAGAATAATGGATTTTCAATTCAGAACATATTTTAGCCAATAATAAAGGTGAGTATAAATTATCTCTCACATTTTCAATTAATTTACCATCTTCTTCCAAATAATCAATAGTTGTGTATACTTTATCACCTATTTTACCATGTGTTCTTCCTATAAAAGAAATAACATGAGTTGGTTTTATTTTTTTAATTTCCTCTAATAAATCGGTATAATTATCTGCCCGACTTGTTCCTTTAAAAAACTGAACATTTTTTTCATATAATAAATTAATAAATTGACCTCCTATCCATCCATTTGACCCGTATACTAAAATATTCATTATATAATTATGTATTATTTTATTCTAAATAAAGATAATTATTTTTTTGGTATTATAAAATATTTATGTTTATTATTTGTATTTTTATTAATTCAATAATATATTGAATATAAATATGAATATGAATATGAATATTGATTTAAAAAAAATGTATGAAAAATACATTATTAATTCTTTTTGTGAAAAATATAATATAACAAAAAAAGAATTAAATGAAAACAATCATTATTACTTTAGATTTTTGTGTTTTTTATATTTGGATTTTATTCGTAATATTGAAATACCTAAAATTAATTTGGGAAGTAGGTATGAAGCTGTTTTTATTGAATTTAGAATATTACCTCATGTAGAGTTTATAATAAGAAACACGATTCTTAAATTAGGTAGTAATTGGTCGCATACTGTTATTTGTGGTGATAAAAATTATGATTTTTTTTGTAAAATATGTAATAGAATTTCACCTAATTTAAATATAATTAAAATAGATTTGGATAATTTATTAGTAAATGATTATAATAATTTACTAACTAGTTTAGAATTTTGGAAAATGTTAAATGGTGAAAAAATATTAATTTACCAAGAGGATTCAGTAATGTTTAAAAATAACATTAATGATTTTTTAATTTATGATTATATAGGTGCACCTTTTCCAAAAAAACAAAATGATACTCCAAATTTAGTAGGAAATGGTGGTTTTAGTTTAAGAACAAAGTCAAAAATGATTGATGTAATTAATTCCAAGTTGATTGAGGATACTATATTTAATTCATCCACTATTAATTATATGAAAAATAGTGGACTAACTACTGGACCCGAAGATGTATATTTTTCAAAAAATATGCAGGAATTAAAAATTGGTATTGTTGCAGGTTATGAATCGGCGTTAAGTTTTTCAACAGAGTCTGTTGCAAACAACCATAGCTTAGGTGGACATAAATTTTGGATAGGAAATAATGATTGGAAAAAAATTATTAAAAAAAGGTTTGAATTAATTGACTATAAACCACATAGTAATTTATTACTGTATTTAAAATATTATGATATTCCAGAAATTCATAGCAAAATAGATACTATACCAAATGCATTTGATATTGACTTGTATTTTTGTGATATAGTCAATAATTTGTGTATTGGTAACACTGAAGAAATTATTAAATACATAAAAAATATTGGACTAAACGGTTTTGTTTATCATCCAAAACAAATACTTAATATATTTCCAAATATAGTAATTTATAAATTTATGAAAAATTTGTTTATTATGTATAAATTTACAATTTATAAATCAAGTGAATTTGTAAATAAATTTATTTATAAATCAAATTATAATGAGTTAAAAACCCAGCTCATAAAACAAAAATATTACAATTTAAATAATAAAATAGAACTGTTAATTGTTGTTTTTATTGGTAATGAAAATAGAGGTATTGATTTAATTCATAAAATAATTAACTATAAAAGTATACAAGAATTTAACGTTAGTTTTTGCTTCAATAATTTAAGTGATACAACAAAATATACCAATAAAATCAAGGATTTAATTAAAAGCAATTTTGAGTTTTATTCCATTTACAATTGCAAAGAATTAGGGACTGATATAACACCTACACTATTAATGTGCGATGATATTTTAAAAAATCATAATATGTTTACTCATATTATAAAATTACATACAAAAAGTATTAGTAATCAATATAGTGATTTAACTGAGTTTATTCTTTCGATGCCTTTAAATAAATTGTTATTAAATAAAATTGACTCTTGTAATTGTATCGGACATCCAAATTATTATATAAATATAACATCGGATAATTTTAATAATGAATTATTTATTAAATATTCAAGCAACATAGCTATTAAAAATAGTTTTGTTGGAGGAACTATTTTTTATATAAATTCAAATACTTTACTTGAAGTTGTAAATTTTATTATTAATAATAATTATAGGTCTTATTTTTTAAATAATTTGTATGAAAATAATTGTATTAATAAAGATTACTCACCAATTCATTTTATAGAACGGTTATTTGGTGTAATAAAAAAATAATATTAAACATATATTATGGTTTAAATAGTATTATTTTAATATCATCAATTTTAAAAAAACTTAAATCTAGTCTGTTTTTAATTATTTCTACTTTTTCATTATTGTAAAAATAATGATATAGAACTTTACTTATATATTCTTCATAATTTTTGAAAATATTGTAATTAATTTCGCTGTTTTTTAATATATTTAAGTAAATAAAATTATAATTTTTAAATTTAAAATTCTTAAAGCATTTTTCATAATAATATTTTTCTGTTAAACTTAATAATTTATATGAATGATTTAAGTCACTTGTAGTAATATCACTAACTACTAAATTTGGATAACAAATCCCTGATGTGGTTTTAAAAAAATTAAATATTTGGTCATAATTATTATCAAAAAAAGATATGTTTGTTGATTTTAATTCAAACATTTTTTTTGCACCTTCAAGTGAATAGTAGTTTGCATGTGCGCCATACAATTTATCAAAAACTGTTGGATTATATATATTATTTTTTACATTTTTATAATTATTTTGTGCAAAATTAAAGTCACACGCACCTAATAATAACAAATTATATTTAGTTTTTAATGTTTCTAATAACATATTTTTAAAATTTTTATGTAAAATAATGTCGTCTTCAAAAACAACTGCATTTTGATAATTTTTTTTTATAATATCATTTAAACACCATAAATGACTAATTAAACAACCTGCTTCTGATTTTGATATATTTGATATTTTATTTATTATACTATAAACTTCTGTAGGTATTTTTTCAACAATTACGAGTGTAAAGTTAATGTTTAATTTTTTCATTAAAACCATTATATAATTTCTTCTAATTTCATTTTCTAAAAGATTTATAACATATATTTTTTCTAAGTTGTTATTTATTTCTGTGTTTGATTCCAAATTAGTATTTACAAAATTAATTATTTTTACTTTATAATTATTTAAAATTTGGTTTATATCTAACATAAATTATAAAAATATTATATTTTTATAATAATAAAAGTTGTATTTATTATTTATGTATTATTACTATATTTGTTAATAATTTTTAATACATTTTTTTTTGTTAACTTAATAATTAATTATTTTATTAAATATTAAATATTTGCTATTTATTTTTTATAAAAAAAGTATATTAGTTATATATATAATGTCTGAATTTAGTAAATTACATAACGTTGACCAGGGAGTTTTTAATACTGTTAAAGGAATTTCAAGTGTTCCTAGTATAAATTTAGCGTTAATTACTAATAGTAATGATGTTAAATCTAACTTATTTAAGGAAACTATATTAGATTTGAATACAATTTATTTAAATTATTCAGATTTTAATCTCTTATTTTTTAGGGGTTATGGAAATTCTTTTCATATAAATCCTTCTGCTGTTAACAATAGAGTATTGTCATTAACCCAGCAAACTTACTCTACCACTCATGACCCTAACATACCTTTTTATTTGAAAGATTTTTTAATTAAGTCTTATGAAAAAACTTTTAGCACAAATTCTTTAAATATTCCTATTCATACAAAAATCTCTTTAGACAGAGATATGTTTTTAGCAAAATCTCTTGGTTCTTTAAATGGAGTCCAAATAGGTCTTAGTTTAGATGAGTGCATTAATTCTTTAGTCTCTAATAATGATATTATTAAATCTGATTTTGATTCATCTGCTAAAGTAATATTTGTAATTTCATTAAAATACATTCAAACCGACTTACAAGTATCCGCTGTAGTTAACTTTAGATATCAAACTGAAATACCTGGTTATTCGAATAATGATATTATTATGACACTTGACTTACCCAAATCATACAGTAATGATAAAAAACCTGCTTCTAATTTAGCTGAAAAACAGTTTTATTATGAAAAAGATGATGCATCTGAAATAAGTGACTATAAAAATGATGAATACACCGAATTAGATGATAGAAGTTTTAGTATTAATAGTGTAAATAGTGGTATAAGTGGAACTATAGCAAATAGTCATAATGTTGCTGATGAGGAAACAATTGTTACTTCATCAAATACTTTGGATACTAGTATGGTTAAAGAAGTATCTGAAATTATTAAATCAGGCGACTCCGTTGTTAATTCAGTTTCTTGGTAAAAGAAATAAGTTTTTGTAAAAATTATAATATAATAAAATTACTATTGTATAGTATTATATTATGACATCTAAACATCGAGTATTTTCGCACTCAAATGATATTAATTTTAATGATTATATTAAAAATAAAAGAGGCGTAGAAATGATTAAAAATACAAAATCTAAAATAGGTCCCAAAATTATAAAATATTTTAATAGTTATTCTGACTTTATTAATTTGGCAAAAGTGTATTATAAATATTTAACAAAGGGGCAGATTGATATTCAAGTTCCTACAAATATACTAAACACAAACACTAGTTTTTTAGTATATGACAAAATAAATGCACATATAAATTCGTGTAAATATTGTTATAATTTAGATTTGAAATGTGATGATTTATTGAAATGTGATGATTTATTGAAATGTGATGATTTATTGAAATGTGATGATTTATTGAAATGTGATGATTTATTGAAATGTGATGATTTATTGGGTATTTTATATCCTTATGGAAAATACATTTCAAATAATATTAATAAAAATATGTATTTTCCATGTCGAATTGATTTGAATAACTGGTGCAATAAAACTTTAATTTGTGAACCAAATCTTGATTTTAATAATAATATTGAAAAACCTGAAAAAAAAATTGCATGTGATTGCAGTTTGTCAAATAAAAGGTCTCTTTTTATATAAATATAAATAATTGTATTTTATTTTATTACTTTATTATAGCATATGATAAATTCAAACTTATTATGTATTAATTTATCTGGTAAAAATATAATTAACGAGAATAATTTAAAAGGCAAATCAAATTATAATATTCAAAATATTCCGTTGGAAATAAAAAACCTTAAAATTGCTATTATGAATAAGTATATAATTCCGTTATTTTCAAAACAGTGGAAAACTCTTTATGAAAACCTTTTTTTTATTTATAAATACAAAAATAAGGTTGATAATTTATATAATCTTTATAAATTAGAAGAATTAAAAGTTTACAAAGACATGCTTAAATTGTTTGAAATAATGGTTGAAGAACATAAAATTTTAGATGATACTGAGCGTCGTCTTTACAATACTACAACTTCAAAAGAACAATTTGTATCTATGATTTATAAAACTACTAAAATTAGGTTACTTCCTGAATATGAGGTCTATGATAGCATATTTGGAAAACCCAAAAGAGAGAAAAGTGAAAGTTATAATCTTGATTTAATAAGCAAAATTAAGGGTTTATTGGCAAAAGATGATATTACTTATGCTGCTATAAAAGATAATATACTTTTAAAAAAAGTATAGCAAATATACTTTTAAAAAAGTATAGCAAAAGTGTATATTATGAAGTAACATTTTTAAAATTGAAACTTTCATAAAGTAGCTCTAGTTCAATTGTAAGACTATAATCCATATTATTCAAGTCTATAACTGTGCCAAACTTATCTATTATTTTGATTTGTAACCTAGACAAATTAATAGGACCGTTATACCTTCTAATTTTTGCAAGTGAGTTATTATTATCATTTACTATTAGAGAAAATTTACCATTTATCATCGGTATTTTGGCAATTACATCTTCATTCAATATGCTTTTGTCAAAACAAACCATGTTTGATGAATTACTATTATATTGATAATCATTAATACACAAATAAATGTATCTGTCTCCGCCTACATCAAACAGTCCCTCAGAACATATTTTTTCATCTATATTTAAATAACTACCTAATCTGAACCCTAAAGTCCAACCAAGAGTATTCATCGCATTTTGGTTAATATTTTGAATGAATTTGAGAGAAAAGGTAAAAGAGGTTTCGTCATTCTCTATAAGCTCAAAACTGGTCTTTAAGCTATAATTATTTATATTAAAACGAATGTATTTTAAAGGCGTTTCTAATCCAGAATCGCAAAAATAAGTAGTGTTTAAATAATGTTGTAATGTGTCTGAATCATAATTACCATCTTGAATAATGATATCATAGTTTGTTTTCTCTCCTTCGGAGTTAATTTCAATTACAAAAGAGTTGTTTTTTTTAATAGTTGAAAAAATATACCATGAGTTTGGTATTTCGATGGATACAAGCCTCATAGACAATACATTTTTGATTTCAGATGGAATTATATACTGAAAGTCGCATGGGTTTGATTGATAATAATTATTCCTAAAACAACTATTTAAGTTGAGATTTAAAAGCTGGGTTATCCTTTTTACTGAATTTAGGTAACCAGGCGAGACTTCATTTATTGCGGTGTTTAACACTACATTTGTATTGTTTTTATTGTTTAAGCTTGGATTTATGCGATTTAAATCATAATTAGGCTCATTTAATAGTTCATTTACGTCATCATTATAGTTGTTTATTATGTGT
>Ga0315284_10010058_pt1 | contig 13464 bp, 10 predicted proteins | sample YL17G09_16_MG_FD_203696 | JGI IMG/M metagenome (GOLD analysis project Ga0315284, IMG submission 203696) | Sediment microbial communities from Yellowstone Lake, YNP, Wyoming, USA - YL17G09_16 | ecosystem: Environmental > Aquatic > Freshwater > Lake > Sediment | place: USA: Wyoming | collected...
TGCGCAGAACGATAAGGCCTTCCACGACAGCACACCGCCAACCACCAAGGCTGCCATCTACGAAAAGAGATCCCAGCTCCAGGATCAACTGCTTCAGGAATTCGACAAGTGCCCGCGGTGTTTTGTAACAAAATACTCCGGCGCGCAGCGAACCTATCTGTTTGACGCCATCACGGACTGCGAAACCACCATGCGCGTGGGCACTCTCTTTGACGGCGGCAAATGGATTTGCGATCCCCAGTCCCTCTCCGATTCGTCTGTCGTGTATTCATTCGGCATCGGCGACAACATTTCCTTCGACATGGAGATGGCCGGAATGTCCGGGTGCTCGGTATACATGTTTGACCCATCGCCATCGGTCGTAGCCAATTTCAGTCGTTTTCAGTCAGGACAATCCTGTGGCAGGGGGCATATCAGTTTTCTACCGCTGGGTCTGGGCCCCGTATCCCGCGAAGAGAGCCGCCAATGGAACCTCGTCATTGAAGGGAAACGCTGCGAAGTCAGGAGCCTTGGCGAGATCGCCAAGTCTCTTCATCACACTCATATCGATATCCTTAAAATGGATATCGAGGGGGGCGAAATGGCGGCGCTTCAGCAGATGCTTGCCTCAGGGATTTTGCCCTCCCTGCGGGTCCGGCAGTTGCTGGTTGAGTTTCATTTGTGGGATGACGCGTCCTTCGTGGACTTTGTTCGCATCGTGGGCGCACTCAAAAAACAGGGATTTCTTCTGTTCCGGAAGGAATTCAACCCCTATGCCGCCGATAAGTGCGCGGAGTTTTCGTTCGTTAGACGTTGACAGCCTGCCTCTCGACCGCTACTGATTTGGCTTGCCGTGCAAAAGTGTTCACGATTAGAATGCCCCCCATGCAAAGCACATTCAAAGGAGATCAGTCCATGATTCGGAACAGGATTCTAGCCGTAATCTTTACCCTGACCTTACTGCCGCTGGCCTTCGCGGTCCCCATGCCGGCGATTGCCCAGCAGCAACAGTATCAGCCCAGTATCGGCCAAGCGGGCAAGGATGTCATCTGGGTCCCGACGCCCGAGGAACTCATTCAGGCCCTGTACGACCTTGCCAAGGTGTCGCCCAGTGATTATGTGATCGACCTCGGTTCGGGCGACGGCCCCTGGGTGATTGCGGCCGCCAAGCGGGGCGCCCGTGCCCTCGGCGTCGAGTTCAATCCCGACATGGTGGACCTTGCCAGGAGCAAGGCCAAAAGAGAGGGCGTTTCCGACAAGGCCAGCTTCGTGAACGGCGATATCTTCGAAGCCGACTTCAGCCAGGCTACCGTGATTACCATGTACCTCCTCCCGGACCTCAACATGAAGTTGCGTCCCAAGATTCTGGAGATGAAACCAGGCACGCGAGTGCTGACGAATTCATTTACCATGGAAGATTGGGAACCCGACCAGAGCATCAACGTGCAAGGCCGCTCCGGATATATGTGGATCGTTCCCGCCAAAGTGGCGGGAACCTGGACCTGGCAAACGGCCCCGGGCCCGGCCGAACTGACCTTGCGACAGAACTTCCAGAAAATCGAAGGCTCTCTGAAGATCAGCGGTAAAGACCTCCCTCTTAAGAACGCGAAACTGGAGGGCGCCCGCATCAGTTTTGCTGCCGGCGAAAATCAGGCTTCGACACATGAGTACGCAGGCACGGTCAATGGCAACACGATATCCGGCACAACCAGGATTGGCACTGGTCCGGAGGCAAAATGGACGGCGGATCGCCGCGCAACCCGATAGTCAACCGGCGCCGGCGGCTGGAACCATATTGACCGAGCTGATCGATTTGGAACTGTAACAACGAAGTAAGGATCAATACATCGCATCTGAAGATAGAAGGAGAAGGAATAAAAGGGGCATTGGGGGCGATAGGCTTTCCCTCCCAATGCTCCTCTTACCCTTCTGGTAAGTAAAATGAGATAAGGCAAAAGTGAGAGATCCTATGAAGACATGCAATCGTAAGAGATCGTTCCATTCAGTCACATTTCTAGTGCTCTTTTTTGCGTTCGGCTTGGGTGTTTCCGGCAGCGCCCCGCAGGCGATTAAGGATTCGGCCGAAGCCAAAACGCGGTTGAAGCAGTTTGCGAAGCACCAGGCAATGCGCGCCAAATCGCCTTTTAAGAACGTGAAGTGGACGGCCGTCGGCCCGATGCGGCCGAGCGGACGGATGACCGACGTCGAGGTCCATCCCTCCCAGCCGGGAATAGTCTATGCAGCCGCCGCGCAGGGGGGCGTTTGGAAGTCCACGGATGACGGTGTGAACTGGTCCGCCATCTTCGAGGATTATCCGACCGTATCGATCGGAGACCTGGCGATCGCACCTTCAAATCCCCAGATTGTGTGGATCGGAACCGGAGAGGCCAACATTTTCCGAAGCTCCATGGCTGGAATCGGAATTTACAAATCCGTGGATGCCGGCCAGCATTTTTCCTACATGGGGCTGGGAGGTACCCAGCACATAGCGCGTATCATTATTCATCCGAAGAATCCGGATATCATTTATGTAGCCTCCCCGGGCCACGAATACACATTCAACCCGGAGCGCGGGGTTTACAAGAGCACCAACGGCGGCAAGACCTGGCAGAAGATCTTCTACAAAAACGAAAAGACCGGCGTCATCGACCTGGCCATGGATCCGGAGAACTCGGAGATCCTCTATGCGAGCACTGCGGAACGGCTGCGATACCGCTGGAACGATCCCAAAGAAAGCCCCCAAACCGGCTTGTATAAAACAGTGGATGGAGGCAAGACCTGGACTCCGCTTACCAACGGACTGCCGGATTTCTCCAAAGGCGACAGCGAGCGCATCGGAATCGATATCTGCAAGACCAAGCCCAATGTCGTATACGCGCTCGTCGACCGGATCATCAAAGGTCAGGACGGCGCCTACCTTTACCGAAGTGACGACAAAGGCGCCACCTGGAAGCTGGTCGAAGGCAATGACAGGATCAAGAGCATTTATCCTGGTTATGGCTGGGTATTCGGCCAGGTCCGAGTCGATCCCAATAACGCGGACATCGTCTATGTTATGGGATTGAATTACCTCCGCTCCAAGGATGGCGGGAAAACCTGGGAAAACCTCAAGGGCAGTCACTCCGATTATCACGGCATGTGGATCAATCCCAAGGACTCCAACCACATCCTGGTGGTGAACGACGGCGGCATCATGATCTCGCATGACGGACTTGCCGGATTCAAACGCCCCCTGAATCTCCCCATCGGCCACATGTTCACTATCGCGGTCACTCAGACGCAGGGCAAATTCTGGGCCTTCTCCAACATTCAGGACACCGGAGGCTGGCGGGGCGAAATCGACATGACCGCTGGACGCGACAAGATCACCTGGAAAGAATGGGAAAGCGGCCCTGGCGACGAAGCCGGCCGCCATGCGGTAAACCCCGTGGATCCGAACATCGTCTATTTCGTGACCAGATACGGCGGCGGACCCAACATGGTGGACTTCAGCAAGGCCGCGGCCCCTCAGCCGAAGCCGCAGCCGGGCGCACAAGGTGGGCGCGGCGGCCGTGCCGGCCAAACGACGATCGCTCCTGCCGACCTCGGCAAGGAGAAACGCTCGCAGTGGGTATCCCCGATCATCGTGTCTCCGCACGACCCCAACCGGGTTCTCTACGGCGCCCAGTTCCTCTTCCTCACTGACGATCAGGGAAAGAATTGGAAGAAGATCAGCCCCGATCTGACCAACTATGATCCGGCAAAACAGGGGAATATCGCGTATGCCACCATCTGGTCTATTTCCGAGTCTCCGCTCAAGAAGGGCCTGATCTACGCAGGTACCGACGACGGCAATATCCAGATCACAAAGAATGAGGGTGGAAACTGGGAAAAGATCAACGCCGGCCTGCCCCCGGAGCGCTTCATCGCAAGTATCGAAGCCTCACGTTATGCTGAAGGGACGGTTTATATCGTCGTCAACGGCAAACGTCACAACGATTTCAACACCTACCTGTTCAAGTCGACCGATTACGGGAAAACCTGGACCAACATCGGCACATCAGTGCCAGGCGGCATCGCCAACGTGGTAAAGGAAGACCCAACCAACAAAAACATCCTTTACCTGGGAACTGACTTGGGCGTGTATGTGACGATCGATGGCGGCAAGAAGTGGGACGTGCTGGGTTCGAACCTGCCGACCTGTTACGTTTTCGACCTCGCCATTCAGACCGCCGAAAACGTCGCTGTGATTGGCACTCACGGCCGCAGCGCCTTTGTCGTGGATCTGCTGCCGATCCGGGCTGCTGCCAAGAAGTAAACTGTCACGAGGGAAGGAGCCTCATCTCCGCTCCGAAAATCACTCGCTTCAAAACTGCAGAAGCAGCCACGAATGGCACGAATATTGACTGACCCGAGAGGGAGCCGCTTCGCGCTCATTCGTGTCATTCGTGGCTGCCTGAGGATGCAACAATGAAAACGATTGGGCTGCTCGGCGGCATGACGTGGCATTCCACAATCGAATACTATCGCCTGATCAATGACGGTATTCAAAAGCGACTCGGCGGCAGTCATTCTGCGCGATGCATTCTCTACTCCGTGGAATTCGCCGAAGTCGAGAGGTTACAAAACGAAGGTGCCTGGGAAGCCCTGGCCGGCTTTATGGCTGATGCCGCGAAACGGGTGGAACAGGCAGGCGCGGATCTGATCGTAATCTGCGCCAATACCATGCATCAGATGGCGGGGGCTGTCGAAGCCGCGGTATCGATTCCCCTGCTTCATATCGCGGATGCCACGGCCGGAGAAATCCGGCGGCAGGGACTGCATACCGTCGGCCTGCTCGGAACCCGGTTCACCATGGAACTGGACTTCTACCGCAACCGCCTGGAAGAGAAGCATGGGTTCAGGGTTGTGGTTCCGGGCAAGGAGGACAGGGACGCTGTCCATAGGATCATATATGAGGAACTCGGCCGCGGGATCATTTCCGAAAGCTCTCGGGAGCTCTACAGGTCGGTGATCGGGAACCTCCACACCGATGGCGCCGAGGGTGTGATCCTGGGATGTACCGAAATCCCTCTCCTGATCCGGCCCGAGGACTGCAGCATACCGACGTTTGATACCACCATGCTCCACGCTGCCGCGGCTGTGGAATGGGCCCTCGGAATATAAAAATATTCCCGATCCACATCAAGTGCGGGGCTGCCGCAGTGTGCATCGACCGAATCCAGAATGTCGAACTCGTCCGGACGAAAAACATGCGTAGATTGCCCTTGAGTAGCTGATCGGTATGGCGCTTGAATCACATGAAGCACCCCGCACATCGACTGTTATTGGCAGCCAATCGGAGCCACAGCGACGCTCGGGCATGATGATCTCGCTGATCGCTCTCGGCATCTATCTGCTCCTGCCGACGAGGGAGTTTTACTGGGATGGAGTCGGTTTTGCCCTTGCCGTCGAGACGCCGCCCGCATCTCCCGATTCTCTGCTGTTTCCCAATCACCTGCTGTACAACCTGATGGGCTACGCCGCGTGGAAAGCGGCGGCTGCGGCGGGCCTGTCCTTTCGGGCACTCTATGTGTTCCAGGCGCTCAATTCCCTGTTTGCGGCTGCAAGCGTCTATCTGGTGTGGCGGATCGCAGCAGAATTGACCCAATCCGCCCGGACCAGCGCCTGGAGCGCCCTCCTTTTTGCGTTTGCGGCCCAGTGGTGGCGGTTCTCGACCGATGCCAACGCCTACATCCCTTCAATCTTCTTTCTGTTGGTGAGCTTTCGCCTGATGCTTCCCGGGATGAGATCTCGGCCCTTTGCAGTCGGCCTGGCACACAGCGGAGCCATGTTGTTCCACCAGCTCGCGCTGTTTTTCTTCCCGGTGGCTATCGCCGGCTTTCTGTATTCACCTCGAAACAAGGGTGCAGAAGTTGGCAAGCGCCATGGCCTGATCCTGGCAGGAAAATACGGCGCCACGGCAACTGCCGTTACAGTGGCCGCCTATCTGATCGCGTTCTCGCTGGTGCGCCCCAATATTAGCAGCCTCGGATTCCGGAGGTGGATCACTGTGCATTCCGAGGATGCCGTCTTCTGGCTGAGTCCGGTGCACAGTCTGCGTTATTCGCTGCGTGGCACCATGAGGCTGTTTTTCGGCGGGAGAGTGAACCAGTTACATCTGGATGGGATCACCGTGGCCGGCGCTCTTGCCTTCGTTTCCATACTGGCACTGTGTGCGCGCTTCTTCGTTCGCTTGCGGCAGCCGGCAGCCAACGAACGTTCGGACTATGCCCCATCAGGTTTCCGTGCATGGCTCGCGGCCAGTGATCTTACAATCGTCTGGATTCTATCCTATTTCATTTTCCTTTTATTCTGGCAACCGCAAAATACGTTCTATCGGCTATTCTATCTGCCGCCTCTGGTATTGCTGATTTCAACCCTGCCGGCGTGGCGTCAGCGCTGGGTTCAATTTCTGGCGCTGCTCGCCGGGATTGTGTGCACCTGGAATTTTACCGTCTCCATCTATCCGGATTCCAGGAAGGAAGCCAACGAGGTCCTCAGTTTCGCCCTGCAGCACCAAAGGGACTGGCGGCAGGGGGCGGCCATCCTCTACGCCAATTCCCATTCCGATCTCTGGCTGATCCAATATTTCAATCTCCAGGCTACGTGGATCGAGTTGCCGTCTCCTGAAGTCAAACAGCTGGAGGGACGCCGCGCCGAAGCGGAACAAAAAGGCGGTACTCTCTGGCTGGAAGGCACCGCCTATGATGCCATCGCCAAGGTTGCCGGCGGGCACGACTGGCTGGACCAGCACATCGATACGCCTGGCTCCCTTATCCAAATCTTCCCGGCCCACCGGATCCGGTATTACCGGATCCGGTAGGGCAGCATTTCGTGGCATCTTTTGCGCGCATGATTCTCGAAGCGGACATTGTTGAAGCCGCAGAAGGCTTACAGGCTGCGTTTGAAGAGAAGAGTGGCGAGAGTCATCATGATGATCGCGAACACGAGGAGGAACGAAAGATCGAATGCGATCGCGCCGAAGCCGGCGTTCTTGAGCAGCAGCTCCTTGAACGCATGCACCGCATAGGTGAAAGGATCCGCCGCCGAGATCACCTTCATCCACTCCGGGAATCCGTTGATTGGATAGACCGCTCCACTTGGGAAGTAGAGCAATGTGTTGAGCACCCCCATGGTGGCGCGCGGGATCAGGGGATCATTCACACGCACCATCAGGAGGAACATCATGCTGATTAAAGCCAGAGCCGAGATCACGATAACGACCAGCAGCTTGACGAGACGGACCGGTTCCAGCGGATTCGGGATGCCGGCGATCATGGACCCAAGCGTGGTCAAAACAATGCCGGACAGGCAAGCCTTGATCGCTCCCGAGAGAATAAATCCCAGAATCAGTTCGATCTTACTGACGGGAGTGACGAGATATCCTTCGTGAAGGCCACGGGCTTTGTCGTCAATGAAAATGATGCCACCGCCGATCATGGCAGAGATAAAGATCGCCAGCACAATGGTCCCGGATAACAGGTACTGAATATAGGGAACGTAGGGATAAACCTCAACCACCGAAAGCGTGGCCTGGCCCTGCACGCGCGGTGGGGATCCGCGCTGGTTGAAGGTGCTGAGCAACTGCAGAAATGATCCTTCGAGCGTCGCCACGGCAAAGTTGTCGGTGTTGTCCTCGATCAGGGCTATCCGCGGCGCCTCCTTGGCCAGGACGCGGCGCGAAAAGTCCGGCGGGATTTCCAGGACAGCGCTGATGCGGCCATTGCGCAGGTCGGTCATCGCCTGTTTTTCATCCGCATACATGACTGTATCGAAGGTGCGCGCATTGACCGCGATGGCGCCGCACAACTCGCGCAGTTTGACCGTCTCCATTTGCTGGTCATGGTCGACGATTCCCACTTGGAGATTTTTCAGTTTTCCGCCAAATGCGTATCCGAGCACCACCAGCTGGACCAGCGGAAAAAACATGGTGGTCAGGATGAGCGCAGGGCTGCGCCTGAACTTGCGGATATCCCGTTCAATCAGAGCCGCGGTACGTTGCATGATTCACCTTACTTGCGTTCATATGCCCAGCGGGTATCCAGCCTCAGCGCATCCTGCAGGGCATCGCGGAGCTGCCGGCCGGTATAGTGCATAAATACATCGTCGAGTGTCGTGCTCTGCACAGAGAGCGACAGGATGTCTACCTGCGCGCGCCGCGCCGCCTCGATCAGCTCCGAGGTCGTTTTCGGCCCGTTATTGGAGCTGATGCGGAAGACGTGATCATCCGTCTTGACGTCCTGCACCTCAGGGAGCTGTCTGACCGTTTCCTCCCATCCATCCGGAATCGATGAGAAACTGACCTCAAGAATGTTTTTTCCCGGGATCGACGCCTTCAATTTGAGCGGCGAGTCGAGCGCAACCAGCTTGCCATGGTCAATGATCGCAACGCGATTGCACAGCCGGTCCGCCTCATCCATGTAATGAGTAGTCAGTAGAATTGTCAGGTCACGCTCCTGCTTCAATTTCATCAACATCTCCCAGACCGAGACTCTCGATACCGGATCCAGTCCGGTGGTCGGCTCGTCCAGGAAGAATATCTTCGGTTCATGCACCAGTCCGCGGGCGATTTCCAGCCGGCGGCGCATCCCGCCGGAGAAGTTCTTCACCGGTTTGTCCGCCCATTGGTGCAGATCGACTGCATCGAGGAGTTCCCTGGTCACCCTCTTCCGCTTCTCCCTGGTAACTCCATAGAGTTTGGCGAATATCTCCATGTTTTCTCGAGCCGTCAGTTCCAGATCGGAAGTCATTGCCTGCGGAATAACCCCGATGGTCCGTCTCACCTTGTTGGCCGCGCTCACGACGTTGAATCCGTTGACCAGGGCGGTGCCGGAAGTCGGCCGCAGCAGAGTGGTGAAAATGCGGATGAGCGTGGACTTGCCCGCCCCATTGGGACCAAGGAGGCCGAACATCTCACCCTTGTCCACGGAGAAGCTGAGGTTGTCTACGGCACAGAACGTCCCGAAGCACTTCCGGATCTCAGTCGCCTCGATTGCAGGCACGGCAGCCCTTTCCGTGAGAAACAAAACAGCCATGAGGCCGAATACTCCTCGTGGCCAAAGGCACTATTGGATGACAGGAGCGCCCTGCAATAACTGCAGGGGAAGCATGATGTAGGCGGTCAGGCCCGGCCAGAGGCGCCGATCCTTGTTATCCAACCTCAGGCGGATCTCGAATGTCTTGATATCACGCTTACTGCGGCTGACATCCCTCTGGGTCGCGAAATCGGCAACCGCCCCGCGGTAAAAGACTGTCCCTGCCTGCTCCACCCCCGACGGCAAACGGACCGTCAGCTGGTCACCCATTCGAATCCGGTCGATGTAGGTCTCCTCGATGTCGGCGCGCACCCACAAGTCATCCGGATCAATCAACGTCAACATCGGTTGGCTCACGCTGACGACTTCTCCCTGGCGCACAGCCAAGACGGCCACTATGCCGCCAACCGGAGCCCGCACTTCGGTGTAGCCCAGGCGCACATCCGCTTTGGATTTCTGAGCCTCGGCAGCCAGCAATTGGGTGCGTCCCGTTTGGACCGCCTTCAATCGGACCGTAATCTGGTTCTCATTGGCCCGCGCAACCGCCAAGGCGGCCCTTTGGGTGTCGACCTGTTTGCTCAACGATTCGGCACGCGCTTTCGAAGCTTCATACGCGGTGCGCGCCTGATCCAGAGCCTGCGCAGAACTTACCTGTTTCTTGTACAGGCTCTGAGTACGTTCATAGTTCAGACGGTCGAGCTCGAGCTCCGCCAGCACTTCCTTGGCTTGGGTCTCGGCAGCCACGAGCGCCGCTTCCGCCTGTTTGATCTGTTCGCGCGTGAGGGCCTCCTGATAATTCAACGCTGCTTCTTCCTCTTCGACTTGAGCCGCCGCGCCTTGTTCCGCATGAGCATAGAAAGAACGATCAGCCTGAAGCTCCCGCGGATCGATCATGGCGACCAGCTGACCGGCTTTGACGACATCCCCCTCCTTCACCAACAGTTGGCTCAGCCTGCCCTGGATCATCGGGCTGACCATGACCTCGTGGGTTGTGACAATCCCGGTAAGCATCAATCCCCGAGGACGGTTGAGAGTCCGGTAGATAAAGATGCCTCCAGCCACCAGAGCCAAAACCAGGGCCAATACGAGCAAGCGTCGGATCATGGTTCCAAGGTCTCCGGATTTCTGAACAGGGCGAAGCGGATGAACTTCAGGACTTCTTCTTTTCTCTGGGTCTGTTCCACGGGATCGAAAACGTCGAGGTTCCCGATCTTGCGCGTCATGGGCGCCGCGTTGAAATAAAACACGGTGAGCGCGGTCAGCGAAATCGCCGTATGCCGGGGATCCAGCGCACGGAATTCGCCCGATCTCACTCCTCGCTCAATCACCTCGATCAACATCCGGGAAAGCGGGACAAAATGCGTCTTGATAATGCGCTCCACACTCCGGTCCCCTGCCATGATCAACCGCTGAAACAGTCGCGAGTAGTACGGACGCGAGCCTATGAAGTTGAAATGATTCTGGACATATCGGAGCACGATGGCGCCTGCCGATCCTCCACTCAAAAGCACTTCCTCCCCCAGCCGATGGAACTCTTCCACGTTGGCTTCCAATACCGCACTGTAAAGCCTGTTTTTGCTTTTGAAATAGTAATATAGCATCGCCTTGTTGACGCCGGCCGCGGCGGCAATGGCCTCGATGCGCGCACCCGCAAGCCCCGCTTCCGCGAAGATGCTGCCGGCTGCTTCCAGGATCGCGGCCCGGGTTTCGGCACTATTGCGCTGCCGGCTTTCGCGCAGAGTGGATTGGGATCTGGCTTTCGGTTTCATTTAACTAACCGGATAGTTAATTAACAGAGAATCGGTCCGGAGTCAATCGGAACCATTTCCAGGTTGCTTCCGCGGGCTCACCCGCGTTACAAATGGCAGGCCGTGGCATGGCGATCGCGAAGGGTCAGCAGTGATGGCAGCGGCACACCTGTGCGTTTGGCTCACAGAGTCGCCAATTCTATCTTCTTTGATTTGAATTACTTATAAACTGGCCATGATCTTGCTATCCAGTTAGGCATGAAAAACAAAACCGTAGTCACCCTGATCTTGATTTTGTTATGCCCTGCATGGGTCCGGGCCGGCCAACAGAAGCCCGATCCGAACGTCAACTCGCGTTATGACGTGGAAAGCGTCGTGATCTCGGGAGTCGCTGAATCCAAGCTCAGCAAGACCTTGCGCGACGACATGCAGAAGCTGGTTGGAGAGAAGTATAACCAGGAAGCCGCCGAGGCACTCGCCAAGCGAGCGCGCAAAGAACTGCGGGATTATTCGGTTTCCGTCAAAGTAAAGCGCGGCGACAAATCCGAACATGTCACAGTGATTTTTGAGGCCGAGCAGATCCGATACAAGCGATTCGAGTTTCCCGTGCCTCTGGTGGTGTACCACTCGAAGGAGGGATTTAGCGGCGCCCTCCAAGTCGCGATCAAATCCCACCACAATGTTTTCACCTTCGGGCTTGTCGACAGCTCCGATGAGCTTCTGGAACGAAATGCGGGATTCCGCCTGCGTTATGAAAACAGGAAAGTGGGAACCGACGTCGTGCAGCTGCGGCTCGATTTCAACGGCTACCATCAGACCTTCAACAACGCCACGCAGGTAGTCCTGGCTCGGGCGTCCAATGTCCCCGGAATTTATCGGTGGCGCCAGGATTTTGCCCCCTCCCTCTCATTGATACCTCATCGGGACTTGAAGCTGAGCGTGGGTACGAGCTTTCAGCGCTTTCAGATTCAATACCCGGTGCCCCACACCATGACGGCCTATGCCGGCACCGCCGATGTCCAATACCGCCATCGGCTGCAAAGCCGGGGTGGCATCAGACAGGATTTCAGCGCCGGCTATAGCCTGCGCACAGCCACCAGGGTTTTGGACAGTGATTTTGTGTACACCCGAAGTTTTATGACGGCCGACTACAGGATCTCCAGGCGTCGGCACTCCTTTGGGGCTCATTTCCAGGCGGGCCTGATCTCGGGCATCGCGCCCCTGTTTGAGCGTTTCTCTCTCGGAAACAGCTTCACATTACGGGGATGGAACAAATTCGATGTGGCGCCGATTGGAGGAACGCGCGTCACACATGGATCTCTGGAGTACCGTTACCGTCCCTTTGAGGTCTTTTATGACGTGGGCGCAGTTTGGGACCGAGGACAGAACGCCCGGGTCCGGCACGGGCTGGGTATCGGATGGGCTTCCAAGGATGGCTTTTTCGCATCGCTGGCAGTCCCGGTACGACTCCATGATGTGACCCCGATGTTCATGTTGGGATTCAGGTATTAGGGAGGCGAGATGAGACCCTACCGATACTGCATCCTACTGACCTGTTTTGCGGGGATCGTATGTCTTCAGATTCAGGCCCAATCCCAATCCCTGATCGTGGCACACAATGGCAAGCAGTTGCACGTTGCGGCGCCCCAACTGCACTTTCTTGAGGGTAAGCCCCTGGAGCAGCTCCACAACGGCGCATCTGTGACCTATGCCTTGACACTGACACTCACGTCAGGCGTCTCTGTCACCATGCGCCTGCAGGAGCGCTTCGTTTTGAGCTATGATTTGTGGGAAGAGAAATTCTCTGTGGTTCAGGCAGGGCCTCCGGGGCGTTCAGCGTCTCATCTGACCGCCGCTGCAGCGGAAGTCTGGTGCCTTGACAATATGCCGTTGCCTGTTCCGGCGTTCAATCCGGATAAGAGCTTCACGGTCAAGCTGGAGTGCTCGGTTGTGGTCCACGAAGGCGCTGGTAGTGAGAGCGGTTCCGGATTGACGCTGGCGGGCTTGATCGATGTCTTCAGCCGCAAGAAGCGTGAAGAACCTCCGCACTGGGAGGCGCTATCGGGTCCGTTGCGGCTGATGGACCTGAAGCAGAACCCGGCCCCGTCCGGCGGCCAGCGCTGACTTCTCACTCCCGGCGCACGAGGCTGCGTCGATCGTTGCAGGATATTTCGTGAATCGCCTTCGGTACAAACTTATCGTGATATTTCTGACGGCAACTCTGGTGCCCCTTGCAGCCATTCTCTGGATCGGCACGGCGCTGCTGGAGCAGAGCCTCGGCTTCATGACGACGGACGAACTGGACCGAGTATCCAAATCTCTGGAAAACATCGCACGCGAGTATTATCGGCAGGCTCGCGAGGGTCTCAAGGCGGACGCGGACGCCGGACGCCTGGAACCGCGGCGATATGCTGCCGACACTCGGACGAACTGGCCGGCATCGCTGAAGCAATTCTGGGAGAGTCCGGATTCAGAGCGCTTTACCCTTTCGGAGCCGGAGGGAGATCGTTTGAACTATCTCGTGCGTCGTGGCGGGGAGGTCTGGCTGTATTCGAAAAGCCTGAACGGCGTGCGCATGCAGGAGGTGGCCCGGCAGTACAGCCAGGCGCGAGACCGGGTGGCGAGCCTCGGCGGGCGTGATCTGCACCGGGGATTGATCTATCCGTTGCTTCTCTTGAGCG
>Ga0315284_10010061_pt1 | contig 13460 bp, 18 predicted proteins | sample YL17G09_16_MG_FD_203696 | JGI IMG/M metagenome (GOLD analysis project Ga0315284, IMG submission 203696) | Sediment microbial communities from Yellowstone Lake, YNP, Wyoming, USA - YL17G09_16 | ecosystem: Environmental > Aquatic > Freshwater > Lake > Sediment | place: USA: Wyoming | collected...
TTGGTTTAGGTGTTTTACCAGCTTTCTTCATTGAGATAGCTTTTGCTGCTTGTTGCGCTTTACTTGTTGCCATTATTATCTAAATTTTGATGCTTTTTTAGCTACACCTTTTGGCTGTTTAACAAACTGTTTTCCTTTGCTATTACCTTTAGCTTTTGCTTTATTGGTAGCAGCTTTTTCTCCTGAAGATAATGCTGACCAAGCTGCTTCTGGTAAATATCTTTTCTTACCTTTAGATTTGACTTCTTTAGAAGATCCTTTCTTTTTATTAGCTGCAGTTCCAGAAGTCATCCACTTCTGTGCACCCCAATCTCTTAAACTTTGTTGAGGATCTTTAGCCATTACTTCTTGGTTTTATAACCACCACCTTTAGCTTTATATTCTTTAGCCATTAGTTGTGCTTTTCTTGCAGACCATTCTCCAGGATCCCCACCTTTACTGCCTGCTTTAATTCTTTTAAATATAGTTTCACGCATACCAGGCTTAGTATAAACACCAGCTTGATTCACTTTACTTTTGGTAGATTTTTTTGTTGTCATTGTACCGCCTTTTTTAAATGGTGATATAAATGGATTAGCAGCTTTTTTAGAAGCAGAGTAAGCCCTAGGTGTTCTAGGGCTAGCTACTGCTGCTTTATTTTTTTGAATAGGCACAATTATCTACCTTGACCTTTTTTAGGAATAGCTCCAGCATTTTTTCCTCCTGTATAACGAGTAGGATTTTTTTCAGCGTATACAGGTGCGTTAGTACCTCCTACACGTCCAGTAGCTATTTTAGAAGCTGTTACCTTTTGATTTGTGTTTTTCATAAGAATTATTTTTTCTTAGTTCCACCTTTCATCATAGTTTTGCCACCTTTTGCCATGGTTTTACCACCATACATTTTTTTAGCTCCACCTTTTTTCATTTTGCCTTTACCATCAGCTGCAAAAGAAGGTACCATTTTACCATCTTTCTTTACCATTTCCATCTTTGCCATAACTAATTTATATATACGTTTATACTATAATATACATTATTCATTCCACATAGGCTCTATAGTATTCAAAATTTCTACTAAAATATTTTCATTTAGTGGATTTTTTAAATACTCAACAACTTCAGATGCATTACGTCCTAACATTGTTGTAGTAGGTATGTGATAAATCATTCCATCTGCTCTAGGTGCTAGTACTTTATAGAAGCTAGCATCTTTTACAAGTGCTTTTAATTTCAATGACTCCATGTCAAGCTCTGTAGCTTTCATAAAAGTTTCTGCTGCACGCAGTTCATTTCTTTCAATTCCTTCACCATTGATATATGCATCCATGTTTTCATACATGATATCAATAGGAGTTGACTTCTTGTACTGTGCACTATGTGCATCAACAATCTTACATACATACATAAGTTTATTGATGTTTTTATTATATAGTTTATCAAGTTCACTAAGAGCTTTATTACGCAGCTTTTTAGTTTGTGTTCTTGATGCTACTGAGTCAATTGTTTTATCTAGATAGAATTTAGGAGGACGTGACATACTTTGTGCATCTTCCCAGCTTTTTGCTACTATAGAGAATGCTCCTGCTTCTATAGCTTTAAGTTTAATAAGATCAAAAGGATCATTTTTTGGATTTAAGAAGAGAGGTTCATTACCACATCTTACTGTTATCTTAGTCCAAAAATCATCATTATCTGGTCTTAACAATTTTACTTTAGCCCAAAAATCTTCATCTGTAGGGTCTATGTAGTTAGCTGCTAATTCTTTTTCTAATTGTGATACTGTTTCACGAATATCTTTTATAACTGCTTCTCTATGTTCAGGATCTTTAATGTTCTTTACTTCAGGAGCAAATTCATTAAGACCTGTAATCCATCGCTTAACTCCATTTTTTTCAAGACAAGCTAACTGCTCTTCTTGAAATGTTCCTGGAAATAAACTTAAGTTGTAGTTCTGCAATCCCATGTTATCTGCATCAGGATTAACTACTGGTTTAATTGAAACAGGTCCTGTTGCTGAAGGCCCATTTGATACTATTGTAATACTCATTTTCTGTTGGTTTTTTTGTTTGTAAAATAAAAAGGGAGGAGCGTTAACCCCTCCCTAGTTTTGACATATTAGAATGATCCTCCTGTGATAGGGTTTCTCATAACAATTTTAAGAACTTTAGTTGGATCTTTAACCCAGATAGCTGGCATAGTTTGAGTCATATAAACTCTATAACCATTAAACTGACCTGAAGATTGGAATCCTTGGCTACGTCCCATATAGTCCATAGTACCATTTTGATACCACCACTTCAATTGATTATCCCAAGATAACTTCAACAAATAGATATTGTCGTTAGTGTTATCAGTGATATCAAAGATAATGAATGAATAAGAAGATAATGGGTTACCATCAATGATTGGGTTCTCAATATCATTAGTGTGGATGTTATCAAATGCTGGGTTAAGAACAAACTTAACGTTAGCAAGGAATGGGATGATATAGCTAGTATATGCAAATCCAAATCCTAGATCCATACCTTTGTTAGTGATTGCACCAATATCAGCAGCAAGAATAGAAAGGTTAGAAGATGCAGCTTCACGTTTGATAGCTTCATTAACCATTCTCATTCCACCAATACCTGTTTGTACTATAAGTTGACGCTTAGGGTCTGGACCTTGGAATTCTACACGACCTGCATAGAAGTTATAAAGCTCAGAACGGAATAACTCTAAAGAGAAGCTAGACTTGTTGTATACTCTTTTGAAAGAGCTATCTAATTGTCTCCAAAGACCTACAGATAATCTAAGATCATCTGGACCATCTTGACGTAATCTACCTCCATGACCCCACATTAAGTAAGTTTCAATATCTGTAGCAATCTTAGTCAAGTGAGCTGCTTCCATAGAAGTTAAGAAAGTACGTGACAAGTCACCATTTCCAATAGCACGCTTAACATAGTCTTTACCCATCTTAGCAACCATATCCTCAATGTTGGAGATTGCTGGATCCATAGATTTGTCAAAGTTTCTCCAGATCTCAGTTACAGGAACTGTACCATCTGCATTCATTCCTCCTTTAATCATCATGTCAGCACGTGATGAAATAGAGTAATATACGTGAGCTTCTGCACCACCTACGTAGTTGTAGAATTCACGGAATCCAGATTTAGTCTGAATATCAGAGAATCTTTCACCATATTCTCCACGTGCAGAACCTTTACGGAAGAATTTAGTACCATTAGCCAAGTACTTATTATCCAAGAACTTGTAGTTGTCGTTGTTTACAAGTTGTACTGTATAGATGAATCCATCTCCAATAGGAAGGATATCTTCTTCAGGTACAATGTACATCTCAACACCGTTGTACTTGTCATAAGTAATGATGTCACCATGTCCAAACTCACGCTTATTAAGCTTAAGTTTAAATGTAGTACCATCAACACCTTTTGCAAGGTTAAGAGGTTCGATATCTTCAATGATATAAGCAAGGTCTTGAGCTACAGGTGTTTGCCACTTGTACTCTCCTCTTACGTTATCAACGTTGATAACATTTTTACCACCAAAGGATGACATTTGATAAAGGGGCATTTCAACTTTTTGAGTCATAGCCCAAATGTCTACAGGACCTAAATCCATAGGTTCTGCATCCTTCAGCATGTTTACAAGGTGGTATGAATCTACGTGAGATGACGCATTGTATTGCGTGTCACGTAGGAATATACCGTTGTTTAAAACTGGAGTTGCCATTTGTGATTTGTTTTTGTTTGTTAATTATTAATTTATTATTTATCTTCCAAAGAAGCTTTTTTTAGGTCTTTGCAATGTTCTACTTGCAGGTTGTCTTGATGATCTATCATCTTGCTCATCAGGAGTAGAAGAACTTATCTTAGTTGCTTCTTCTGTTTTTAGTTGCCTAACAGTTTTTTCTACAGCTGCTCTTTCACCACTCTCCTTTAGTTTACTTTTATATCCATCTGGATCAGCAAGTAACCAAAGTGCTTCAGCAATTAAGTCATGACGTGGTTCTACCCATTGATATTTCTCTAGCAAGTGACCCAACATATTTGTTTGTCTACCATTGATAGATGGATAATTAGGTTGAACTAGCCCTGAAAATAGCATATTCTGTACTTTATTATCTAATTTCATTCCATTAAGCTCACCTCTTTCTAATGCTTTATAAACATTATCTTGGTAAAGTTGAGCTTGATGTTCTTGTTTACGTTTAGTTTCCTCTTGCTGTTGAATGCGTTGTTGAATAACTTGTTCTTGCATCTGATCTAAACGTGGTTTAAATCTTCCTGCTTTAAGCTCTAAATCACCTCTGTCTTTAAGAGCAATGATTTCTTCTTCAATTTCTTCAGGAGTACCATACTTTGTTACTTGTAGATAAGCTCTTACAATGTCTTCTTGTCCTCCTTCAGAATTAACATCAAGTTGTTTTACTTCTTCAGCAGCTGCTAGTGCACGGAACATATTCTTTAAATCTGTACCACCATTAGCTACATACTCATAAGCCTTTTGTAATTCTTGTGGAAGACTCTGATAAAAAGAAGCTGGAACTTCTTCCAATAAGCGCTCTTCTTTTTCATTGAAGTTTGCTTCAAGTAGTTCTTCCCAATCAGCTTGTGAATAGTCTTCTAGCTTTTTTCCATCATCAAAAGGAAACATCAAACCTTTTTCAATTAGTTTGTTTGCTGTTTCAATCATTACATCCTTAGTAAGTGATGGTCTACCACCAGGATTTTTTTGTGGATCATCAACAAAGCTTTCTTCTATTAACTGATTTAAATCTTCTAAAGAAGGTGTTTCAGTTGTAGCAGCAGGTTCACCAGTAACTGCTTCTGCTGCTGTAGTAGCATCATTAGCAATTGGTTTGTCAAGGAACGTTGTGTCAGTTGTAGTTGAAGAAAAGATACCTGGTTTTTTAGCATCATCTACCGTTGTAGATGAATTAGGAACCATAATGCTTTCACTCCCTACTCCTAACAAATCTTCCAGGTTATCAAATTCTATCTCCTGGACATTTGTGTTTTCATCAGCCATAATTGTTGGTTTTGTGTAATTGACTTACTATTAATATAAGCAAATTTAATAAGTTAAACATCATATATTTAATAATATAGAACTATATATTTAAAAGTTTTTTACTATATAGCTATAACTATTTCTTTTTGTTTTGAGAAGGTTTTTTAGGTGCAACATCAAATCTGTTTTTGTTTTCTTGAGCTATGTCCATGTCCATCTGCTTTATGTTAGTTTGATGATCCATCTTCTCTCTTTCTAAGCCCATCTTTTGAGAAAACTGATTGTTTTTGTTTACTTCTTTTTCTCTATCAAATCCTATAGTTTCCTGATACTCATTGGTTTTTCTCATTGTTTCCATCTGATCAGCAAAGTCAGATTGTTGATTCTGATTTAAATCCTGCATAGCTCCATATCCAGAAGATTTAATTTCAGCAACAAGAAGATCTTTTCTTCTATTCTTCTCTGCTTCTGATGTTTCATGTTCTCTTTCAGAAGCTTTCTCTTGCGCTATAGCTTCAAGTTCCATCTGTTTCATCTTCTCAGCTTGAGCATACTCTTCTTGTTTTTGTTGAGTTTGTTTATTCTCAATTTCTTTTAAGATGTTATTAAGATGACCCATAGAGTCAGTCTGTAAAATATGTCCTAGATCATAAATAGAAGCACCTGATGTATTGTTAGATATAGCAAGTTGTTTCATCTGTTCAATAATTGTTCTATGATTAGCTTTAGTAGAACAGAATACATTTATATCTCGCATTAATAAATCAGTACCGTTGATTTCAAAATTAATACGTTCATCATTAGAAGTGCTTACCTTCATACGTATAGAAGGATTACTAGATGCATAATATTGTGCTAGATCTGTGCGCATCTGATGCACACGTGGCATTAGATGATCAGAGTGCTGTGTAAAGTAATTTTCTGTTTGTGCATATGAACCTGCAATAGCTTGTTCTATACCTGTAGCAGTATTAGTCTGACCTAGTTGCTGTCCTAAACGTTGTGGTGTAATACCTATTACTTCAAATGCTTGCTGCTTAAAATATGTAGCTAACTGAATACGTGATAACATCCTTTGTGTTTGCTCTAGGTTTAATACCTGGAAGTGCTGGAAGTTAAGAGCGTTTTCTGTATTAGTGATTGAAGTATCTAATGGTAACATACCAAAGTCCTTCATTGCAACATATGCTTTAGCTAAGTTGCCTTTACCCCAGTCTTCTCCTAATGAGTGCTGTGGTAAAGTATTTTGATCTAGCATGATTACTGAACCTATTTCATCTACTAGGATATCTGCTATCTGATTGTTTACTATGTTGTAAGCTATCTGGAATGGCTTCATTAAATCTACCAATGCTACAGACTTTGTATTTCTATCAGAGAATACTCTTCCCTCTACAGGAAGTTTACATCCGTATAGTGTACTATCTCCTTTAAATTGAAACTTCATTGGTTTAATTCTGTTCTGCATAATACCTAGGTACATTGGATTTATACCTCCAGGATTCTGCATACCCCACCATGATGGCATGTTAGGACCAATCTTAACACCACCATATGTATGGTTAATCCATATCCAATCTATATGTTCACCAAATACTAGATTGTCTTTTGTTTTATTCTTAAAGAATGTAGTATCATACATTGGCTTATCAACTACTTGATAGTGCTCATCTATAATTTGATTTACTACAGATCCATCTTCATCTATCTTAGTAAGGTGACCTACTTTACGTTGTGACTTCCAATATGCAGTTGTTACACGTAACATATGCGCAGTACCCATATCATAGTAGTCTTCTGACTCACCCATGATCCAGTTAATGATATCACCTCCATTATACACGAAGTTATCATACATAGATGTAAACTGTCTGTACTCTAGGGAAGGTCTATTAACGTTCCAATCATGAGATCTAGTAGCGTCATAGTATGTACCATCATTTTGATATCCTTGTATAGGGTAACCAGCAGATCTTACAGGATAAATAGCCTCAACAGATTCTAATTGCTCTTGAGACATAATCCAACCATACTTATCAATGATATCTGATGCAGTAAGCATTTCTATCTTTCCTACCCAGTTACCTTGAGATATATAACGTACATCAGGAGACTTATGGTAAAATGTAAGAACTGGATTCCATAATTCAATATCATAATCATCTTCTAACATTCTAAAGTGCCAGAATTCTCTATCAGTAATTAGTGCGTCTTCAAATGCTCTTTCTTCAAGCTCATCCATTTTAAAACGCTCTTCATCTATTAGGTGTTGTTTAGATGCCCACTCTTCACAAAGACTGATATAATCTTTAGCATAGAACTTTTGAATTTCAGGAAGTGACTTAATAGCTTGAGGAGACATTTTTTGTTTAATCTCAGGATCATTAGGATCAGCTCCCATCTCAATCATTTTAGCAGCTAATTTTTGCTCAGCTTGCTGCATTAATGATTTCTCAATATCAGATTGCTTAGATGCCATGATCTCATTGTAGGTATACTCATCTACAGCTCTAAAGTTTACTCTTGTATTTCTTTTAGAAAATTCAGCTGTAAGTACTTTAACTACATTAGGAATGATTGGATAAAACTTAAGCTCAAGAGCGCCAGGATAATCTCTACCTAGAGTATCAACAATGTCTCTGTACTCATTATCATCTTCCATTAGATAATCAGTCTTATCTATGATACCTTTAGCAAGTTTGTAGTTCTTCATTAGCCTACGCGCATTTCTGCGTATCTGCTTAAGACCTTGCCATTCTAACCAGTCCATATTCCATGCTGCCCAATCATCATCTTTATCCTTTACAGGTAAGAATTGAAGGGGCTGAGTAATATTACCTAAGCGGTTATATTCAGCTTTTTTACCTTTCTTGAGTTGGAGTGCGTTTAATATTTCCATTATTTTAATTTTCTATATGGTATTCTAGGTAATCTGTTTCCAGATATGCCACCTTTTTTGTTGCCCATGTGCCTAAAAGGGGTACTATTTAATTTATATAAATTATCTGACATATGCAAGTTTTTAGTCCTTGTATCATCAACACGTTTTGAGTATCCTCTATTTGACTGCTGAACTTTAGCAAATGCAATGAGTGCTGCTAGTGAAACTAATCTATCCACGTTGACTCCAGGCCTATATTGCTCCATCTCTACTAAAGCCATATAATCAGGTAATCTTTCTATACCATATGTTACTTTAGTTACTGTACCATCGCTATCTGTTTCTTGACTAACTTCTTCAGTTAACCAACCAATAAGATAACTTAATAGATGTGATTTAAATATTGTACCTGTATTTTTCCATCCATAATCAGAGTATACAGTTTTGTTAGCTCCAATGTCTTTAAGAAAAACAATTTGATTTTTAGGAACAAGATACTTTTGCTTTCTTCTTTCAATCATGTATTGAATAAATAAAGAAACGTTATTCTCTACAACAGTCCAAGCATTGTACCACTCTATGATAAGCTCTAGTTGTTCATGTGTTTTACCTAAGTCATCATATCTACCACACCATGATGCTACTATATAATCTCCTTCTGCATGATTCTCTACTCCTTTATCAGTAATTCTGGTTACCTCTACTGGATTTTTGTATACATATATAGAACAAAGTGATTCAGATGTAGTAGTCTTACCTTCACCTACAGGGTCAATAGATGCATAATATGTACCCCATTTAGAGTCAGGAACAGGTCTTTCATAAACAACAAGTACTCCTTTTTTGTCTTCCCGCTTCTTATCTACAGGAAATTCCATTATAGGTTGTCTACGTGAAGGTTTAGGATTTATACCTCCACCTAACATTCTTTCAAGTTCAATAAATTCATAAGGATACTCCTTATCTTCTACCTTTCTTTTTTGTGATCCTACAAGTAGCAATGGGAATATTGATTCATCACGGAATGCAAATGCTTCCTTAATGTTCATAGGATGCTGAGATATACGTAACTGATATAGTTCAGGAGATAAATCTCTTTTCCATTCTTCTCTAATACGTAACATACCTGCTACAGCTGACTCTACAAGTGAATTACCATATTGATCTATATATGGTTTCATTGACCATTGTTCAGGAATAAACAATCCTGTTCTACCTACTAGACCTGTTTCATCTATAAGATTAGATTCAACAGCATACATGCCATTAGCATCAGGTTTTCTAGTAAATTCTTCTAGTGGTTTACATTGAGATAAATCACCTACAGATCCTGCACAAATAAAAAGACCTGTAGTTATTTCTCCTGACTGCATTGCTGGTCTTAAGTATTCAAATGTTTTATCCATTGTAGGAGCAATACCTGCCTCTTCATAGAAGAAGTAAGAACAAGGACCCCCTACACCTTTTGTATCAGATTGCTCAAAAGACATACCTTGTAACATTCCTTTTAGACCCTTCTCTTGCTTACGTCCATTTTCTGTTACTTCAATCTTCTGCTGCCATGTTAATACTTTTCCTGGATTCATTGGTCTATACCATGCTGTCTTAGAGTTAAGGAATGCACGATACTCATCTAAGAACTTCCATGATCCTTCTAGACCTATATAGTCTTTAAGTGATGCTCCTAGCTTTAGGATAACCCCAGGTTCAAACCATATCTGATTTATAAACTTACCCATATGAAAATATGAAGAAGCTATCTGACGTTTCTTTAAAATAGATGCGTGTTTGTAGTTTAACTCTGCTAAGCACTCATATAGTGCCATGTGATATTGTGCATCACGGATACCTGCGAAGTCAAAGTTCTTTTTCTCCTTATCAAATATTGGAAGGAAATTGAGCCACATGTAGTAGTCACGTGGTAAGTACCAAGTTTTTTCTCCATTTTTAAATATTGCTCCTTTACGACATTTATCTTTTTGATCATTCCAATAGTTAATAAAGTCTTTACTCATATAAGGAGCAAGACAGTATACTTCACCATTTTCTTTGAATTTACGCGCTTGTTCATTAAACATTAAAGCACCTTCATCAAATTCATATTTACCTGGTTCTTTAAATAAAGGAAGTAGGAATTCTATAAAATCTGATCTAGTATCAAAGGACATTGTTGTCCATTCACCATTACCCCATGTAGGGATTACATATTCTGAATCATAACTGGTCATAACCTAAATTTTGGCCTCCGCGTACTGATGTTTTGCTTTGCTCTGCTTCTAGATCCTTGAGTACTCCTTTAAAGGATTCTCTAATAGCTTGAAAGTTTTTAGCTGCAGTTATAAGAGAATTGATGTTTCCATCTCTACCTGCAGTAATGTTTGCAGTTTCCATATAGTAACTTAAGTTATCTAACATTTTTGCAATACCATTATAAGCTCTTAATGTTGGAGTAGTGTACAAGATAATACATTTTTTTATAGCGTGTGTAATTAAATCATCATCTGTTGATACATCTAATCCAATGGATTCTACAATAAGATCTTCTTTATCATCTTCAGGAGCGTTAAAAAATGGATTTAATTCTGGATTAGGACATGTCATATAGAAGATATACGCGTACACCTTAAGATGATTATCAGGATAGTTAACCATGATATCATGTAGCCAGTTAATAGTATAACAGTGTTCTGTTGCTTTTACTACTCCATTTTCAACTTCAAAAAGTTTAATTGTCATTTCTTTTTATTTTTAAATTCTGGATTAGCTTGAAGATACTTAATAATGTTAGTTACTTCTTTTTTAAGATAAGGCAATTCATAAGGAACTACTTTATCAACTATGGGGTTTCCATCAGAGTCTTTTTCATAAACAGGATTGCCGTATTTATCTACTCCTGACTTTTTGAATATTATATGCTCTAGTATAATCTTACCTGGTTTTAGATTAGGATTATGTTTGATCATAATGTAAAGGTATATAGATAACTGTATTGCATAGTGAATAAAGTTACAGTCATCAAGATGATCAATAGGATGTAACATCTTTTCACTTACACCTTCCCAGTTTGTAAATGACTGCGTTTTTATCTCCTTATTAGTTTTATAGTCATAGATATCTATTACATCTTGTACTACTTCTACTCTATCAGCTTGTCCACATATTCCTGCAAACTTTAAGAACACCATGTGCTCAGGGTATATTCCAGGTGTAAGATTTTGATCAGGAGCTACTTTAATGCCATTATCTTCTATAGGTTTAACTATATTAAGATCAATACCTAATCTTCTAATAGTACTACATGATAATAGATCTTCTTCTCTTTGATTATGATACCAAGATCCTAATTCAATTGCTACTGAATTACTTTTATCCCATATCTCCATTATTTCTTTAGGAGTAAGACCATACCATTTAGAACGTTTATTTTTAGATGATTTAAGTGCTTGTGCTTCTTTATCAAATTCTTTCTTAAATAAACTGATAACACTTGTTACACTTATCCAATTTATGTTTTCGTCTTGATTTATGCTTTGGTATTTGTGATCTGCTGCTGTGAATTGTATTGCCATAATTAATCTTCTGGAGGGGTTAATAATTGCATTGCTAATTCATATCCTTCACGTCCATCAAAGGAGTTATGAATTATTAAAGTTGACATATCATCAACTGCTTTTGCTCTAGGTCTACAAGAACATGTTCTTTTAAGTTCATGCATTTCATCGTCATCTATAGGAACAATGTGATATGCATAATTTTCATCATCATCATTTATATCGTAAGTTGCCCAAGTCATAGTTTATAGTTTAATCGTTTTCTTCTTCTTCATCTTCTTCTAATGCTCTCCAATACAGATAAGGACAAGCAGAGGATAGAGATCTTGTTTTATATGCTAAAGAACATCCACATTCTGAACAACATGGTTGTGTACCTGTAAAAGCACATTCAGTTCCTTCTTCATCTAGTTCTTCACATTCATTGCATATAGCCATTCTTTCTGCTGCTATGCGTTCAACATATCTTTTTCTAAAGATTGTATTCCATACTCCTTCAAATATCAAATGCCTATTAGTCCAGATATCTTTTAGTCTACCCATTTTTTTTAGCTTTATGTTCAAGTTTACGATAATACTGTTCTGTAAAAAAGCCAGATGCTTTCATTACTCTTTCTAATTTTTCTTCTACATCTTTTTTAATACGCATCTGATTAAATGTTTCAGGTGATTCTAATGCATTTAAATGACCTTTTAAACGAAGCTCTAGTTTGTGTAACTCTTTTTTCTTTATCCTAAATGTACCAAGTTTATCAATCTTTACATTGATTGATTGAATATCATTTAATGATTTACGTAGCTCACTATAGAAAAAACCTACAGCGTCAGATACAAGCATCTCATCAATACCAGTTTCATCTGCTGTAGGTTTAATAAAGTGTTTATGATTCTTTGGTATCAATGTGAACGATTTTATAATCTAAAACAATATTACCAGCTGTTTGAATTTGTAATTCATCACGTAGTTTTATCTTCTTTCTACTTGTTCCATTTTTTTGGATAAGATCCATTTTTTCAGCTTTAGTAAGAAAGTTACGCGCAGTTTGGGATACCTTAAAGATATTTTCATCAACTGTATAGTTACAGAATTCAGACAAATCAGTTTCACCACATACACCAAGTAGAGTTAAGCAATCTAATTCAGCTTCGCTGTATGATATAGAATTAATAAATGAATGAGATATAAGCTGATACTTGATGATATCTCTTTTGCTCATTCTAATTCTCTTTTCAACTAAATTAGCTTTAGGCATGGTTATTCAGGTTTTTGAGATTCTTCTTCCTCTTCTTCTTGTGGAGGTGCAGTTATGTGAGCCATCTTAAGCTGTGCCATAAGACCTCTAAGCTTTTCCTCTTCAAGGTCTGCAGACAACTTTTCAAATTCTAATTGAACTTTTAAAAATTGAATTCTGTCTTTATAAAAATGAAGGGTGTTCTTTCTGAGCTCAGCAATTTGTTCTGCTGTCAGCTCCTGTTGGTTTTCTGTTTCTGACATAATTATCTTATTAAATATATACAAATATAATAAAAAATAGTTAACTAAAATATATTTAATAAAAAAGGCTCCCGTAGTAGGAGCCTTTAGAAGTAAGGAAGATTGAGAAAAGGTTACTTCTTTTTAGCCATCTTTTTGGCTAAGGATGCATTACCTTCTAACATACATATAGATGATGTTGGGTAAGCAATTAGTTTAGTAGCGTCAATAGGTCCCATTTGATATAGACGTTTATTACCTGTAGAGGTAATTGTTTTTTTACTGTTTTTCATATTATCTATTTTTAAGTGTAAAATTTAAGATAGTTATCATATAGAATTCTCTTGATACATCAGCTTCTATAATTAGAAAATCTACTGCTCCTAATCTTAATTTGATAGCAAACTTATCCCAAAGTTTGTTTTTTGATTTCCAACCATTTCTTACTTTCATAAGTCTTTATTTGTATGGAACATAAGAAGTAGCTCCTCCTTTTTTAACTGCCTTAAGGATCTGCTTACGTTGCCTGCCTGTAGACTCATAAGATACATGAACCC
>Ga0315284_10010062_pt1 | contig 13460 bp, 8 predicted proteins | sample YL17G09_16_MG_FD_203696 | JGI IMG/M metagenome (GOLD analysis project Ga0315284, IMG submission 203696) | Sediment microbial communities from Yellowstone Lake, YNP, Wyoming, USA - YL17G09_16 | ecosystem: Environmental > Aquatic > Freshwater > Lake > Sediment | place: USA: Wyoming | collected...
TAAAAAAAAATGGGCCCATATTCGTAAAAAAAAAAAAAAAAAAAAAAAAAAAAAAAAAGGAGCCGGGTTGGCTAGGTGTGATGCTCACACTCTTAGGAAACGCGCCTCTCTCAGCTCGCACGCACGCAGGGAGAGGCCTCCCTGTCCTCTTACCCAGTAAGAGAGAGGAGAGCGACCCTTGTGATCAGCCCCCTCGACCGAGAGCAAGCCCCCCCTCAGTCTCAGAGCGTGCAAAGAAGCAGCAGCGAGAAACAATGCGCCAGCCCGACTCGGGCTCCGACTCTGACGACGCCCCGCCACCGCAACGCTCCGCCCGCCGTGCGGCGTACGCCAGCCAGGAGGAGGAGGAGGCTGTGTCGCCCAGCCCATCGGGCAGCGAGGACGACGGCACTGGCAGTGATGGCGAGCACGCTCTCCGCTCCCCGCATGGGCTGCCTGCCTTTCTCGGCGGCGGCCGGACGGCCGCCACCCTCACTGCTGCCTCGCTGCCGCTCGGCCTCCGCGCCGCGGCGGCCTTGCAAGACGGGTGGCGCCCTGCCCGCCGCGCACGACTCCACGCGGCGGAAGTCGAGCATGTGTCTACTTCTGGCGAGGACGAGGAGGACGACGATGGCGACGGCGACCCCTCCACCACCACCCACCGCCGGGCCAACAAAAACCGCCCGGCCGTCGCGTCTGCCCACGCCCGCCCGCCCCGGACCCGGGAGGTTCCCGGCCTGCCCTCCGGCCTCCTGCGCCCGCCGGGGCGTGACCCGCGCTTTGACGACCTGACATCTGAGAAACGCGTCCGCCCGGGCAAGTCGGCCCGGCGGTCGGCGGCCGCGGCGGCGGGCGGCGGGGCGGCCGGCGCGGCGGCCGCCGCCGGGTTTGATGCGCGCGCGCGGGCGCGCTACGCCTTTTTGTACGAGGACACCCTGCCGTCGGAGAGGGCGGCCCTGGCAAAGTCCCTGCGCAAGGCCAAAGCGCCCGAAGCGCGCGCGGCGCTGGCGGGCCGCCTCACCCAGGTCTCGCAGGCGATGGCCTCCGACACGGCCGCCCAGGCTGCGGCGGCCGCGCTGGCCGCCCGGCGGGCGCGGGAGCGGGCGGCCGTCGCGGCCGGCAAGAAGCCCTTCTACCAGAAACCGGCGGTCGCGCGGCGGGAGGCCCTGGTCGCCAAGTTCGAGGTGCTCAAGGCGTCCGGCAAGCTGGAGTCGGCCATGGCCAAGCGGCGGAAGAAGAACGCGGCCAAGGCGCACCGCCACATGCCTTACCGTCGGGAATGAGAAGAAAAAATGGAGAGATGGGGCTGGTGCGTGCAGTCACAGGCGAAAAGAAGAGACGAGTCGTGTTTCAACACACATCAACACACACACGCACACGCACGCACGGTCTCTGCTTTGCTCCCCCTCTCTCTCTCTCTCTCCGTTCTTTCTCTCAAATACCACAAGCAGCGGGGGCAGCGCTCAGAAACTCTCGCTCTCTCACCATCCACCCCATCCACCTCCCATCGCTCACATTTCCTCAAGCCGGCTTGCCTGCCACGTACGGGGCCGGCCGGTTGATGACCCGGGTCAGCCACAGGGTGGCCAGCAGGGACACAAAGTGGGCGGCGGCCGTGTTGGTGGAGGCCTGGACGAGGAAGACGTCCAGGGCAAGGACGGGCGAGTAGGACCCCGACCCGCCCGCCAGGAATGGGTTGGCGGTCGCATTGGTCAGCGTCTTGGCGACCAGCAGGCCGACCGTCGCCTGCAGGCCCAGTAGGGTGGAGGCCAGGCCCGCGATGTTGAGGGCGGTCCCCCGCTCCAGCGCCCCGATGACGTCGTCCTTGCGCACCACGACGGGCCCGCCCCCCCGGGCCGCGGCCGCCGCCGTCGCGCGCAGCTTGCGGGCGAGGCGGGTGTACCCGTACGCCCAGAAGGTGGACAGGAAGGAGGCGACGACGCCGAACAGGGTGAGGTACAGGGCCATGCCCGGCCCGTTGCTGGCGGTGAAGGCGACGGAGAAGAGGAGGATGCCGGCCGACACCAGGGACAGCGACAGCTGGGTCCAAAAGGACGCCCACCCCACCTTGCGGCACGCATCCGCCGCCCGGAATAGGCGGGTGCGGGCGGCCTCCGAGACGGCGACGGGGGTGGGCGGGGTGGAGGCGCCGGAGCTGAGCGGGTCGGTCGGGTAGGGCGAGTAGGCGAAAAGCAGGGTGGAGGTGGTGGCCTGGATGATGAAAGATGAAAGAGAGCGGGACGTGAGACTGGTGGGGGGGACCGCCATTGCCCCGCGTGTTGCCGACCCCTTTATGTGCGCGTGTCGGCCGGCCTCTCAGCTCGCTATCCGGGGCAGGGGCTGGCGTGCTCGGGCGCGGGTAGCGTGAAGTCGAAAAGGCTCACGCGTGCCTCGAGCGGGGCCGCACTCCTTTTCTTCTCGCTGTCCCCGACTCCCAATTTCTCTCTCTCGCTTCACCCCAAACGCGCTCACCTTCTCACCCGCCCGCCGGTCGCCCGCCAGGCGAGGCCGGGACACCGGCGCCGGCCCGGGCGCGGGCGTGCAGCGGTGGCGTGGGGTCAGGGCGGCCGTGACCGCAGGGCGAACAGGCCGGCTCTGCGACGCCGGCACCACCGCTGGCACTGCGGCCCGAGGAGGGGCCGCGTGGAGTGACTGCATGTTTCGCTTTGGGTGTGAGCCGCGTGCGGGGGGCGATCAGGAAGCCCCTCTCTCTCTCTGTGACCGTGTGTGTCTCCCACGCGGTCGCGCTGGGGAAGGTGTGTAAAACGAAAAGAAAAAAAGGAGAGTGAGCAAATCATCATCCTCAGTTGGCAACCTCATTCGTATCATTCTTCTAAAACGGTGCCGGCGCCCCGCGCCCGCCCTTCGTCAAGGCCATGACCTGGTAAGTGTACCCCATGCCCTCCACTGGGAGGTCCTCGGACTCAGCGTCACCAGGCGGCGGCGGCGCCCCCCCAGGAGGCCCGCCCTCCCCAGGCTCGCCCTCCTCCTCATGGCCGCCCACCAGGCGGAGCGCGCCCAGGCGGACCGCCACCCCGGCCTCCGTGTCGGGCCCGCCCGCCACAGCCTCCAAAGCGCTCAGGCGGGCACCCAGGCCGAGGCCCAACAGGAAGTGCGCCTGCGGGATGGGCCCGTGGACGGCGACAGACGCCGACCCACCGCTGGCAGGGTCGGCCGCGGCCGACGCGAGCGCCCCGAAATCGACGCGAGCCGACAGGTCAGCCTGCCCCGGGGAGGCCAGGACGCTGGCCGGGGCGTGGCCCTTGATGCCAACCAGGGAGTCGCCATAGGGCGGCCCGGCCCGGCCGTAGTCGATGATGAGGGCGGCGCCCGCACCGTAGGCGGCGGCGGCGTCCCCCCCGCCTTCCCCACCCTCGCCCTCCATCATCAACGTCTCTGCTCTCCCGGCCTCGCCCGTCACGCGCCGGGCCAGGTCGGCCGCCACCGCCATGCCCGCCGGGCACACCTCGATAGCGCCTAAACCGGCCGCGACCTCCGGGTCCAGGCCCGCCAGGCGCCGGGGCAGGATGGTCGTCGACGCGGGCGTGGGCGAGGGGGCGAGCACAAACCGAAAGGGCGGGCCGAGACTGTTTTCAGGGGAGACGTCGACCAGGCGCTCCCGCCAGGCGGAGGACGCTGGGAGACGGGCTTCACCACCAGCACTGGGCCCGCCGCCGCCGCCGCCGCCGCCACCGCCTGTTTTGCCTGCCGCCTTTTGCCCCCTGTCCACGCGCTGGAAGTGGTGGACGGGCAGGGCGTCAAAAAACTCGTGGGCCAGGTACAGGGTGGGCGGGCCGGCGGCCGGGACTTCGGCTAGGGACGCCACCCAGGAGACGGGGACGGGCTTGGCGCCCCTGGGGACGGTCAGGGTGGATGTGCCCCTCGTGATGGGCGGGCTGCCGTCCGTGGATGGGGGTGGGGTCGCCATGCTGCTGCGCCCGTCGGCGGGGCAGCAAGCCAGCGCGGCCCACTGCTCCGCCCGGCGGGTGGGCGAGACCTCCACACAAACGACCTCCCGTATGGCGTCCGCCCAGGCGCCGCCGGCCAGGCCGACTGCGCTCCGCAGCAGGTCCGCCGCCAGTGTGCCCCGCCCGGGCCCCAGTTCGACCAGGCGGACGGCCCCCGGCCGCCCCAGCGGGCCGTCCCACTCGGCCGCGCACCAGACGCCCACCAGCTCGCCCATCAGCTGGGAGACGTCGGGCCCGGTGACGAAGTCGCCGCCCCGCCCAAAGACGGCCGGCCGGGCCGTGTAGTATCCCGCGGTCGGGTGCGTCAGGCAGGTGGCCATGAACTCGGAGACTGTCAGGGGGCCGCCTCGGAACGTGATCAGCGAGCGGAGGTGCGGGGTGAGCGGGGACTCCCCACCGGCCGGGCTGGTGCGCGGTGGGAGTGGGGGTGCGGGCGCCTTGGTGACGCTTTTAGTGTCCTCCCCCACCTCCCCTCCACGCGACAGGCCGGCCCGGTCGATGGAGATGACGCGGTAGGGTGAGGTGGGGGTGGAGGGCGTGCCGCCACCGGCGCTACTGGTGGTGGAGGCTCGACTGGAGGGCGTGAGCAAAGAGAGGCTAGGTGGGTGGTGGTGTGTTCGACCCGCCACCGCCACCGCCACTCCATCCCGCCGCCCGCCCGCCCGTATCCAGGCGGACCAGAAGATGAGGCAAGCGCGGCGTGTAGTCATGGGTGCATACAAGAAGGGTGCGTGCGCGTTTGCAGAGAGACAAGCGTGGCGAATTAGCAAGCGTTTTTATTTTTATTTTTCCCCGCGCACTCTGCTCAGCATTCTTTCTGCTCTTTTTTTTTCTCTCTCTTTTCACGGCGGCCCGCCCACACGCACGCACATTTTCACGCGGCCTCCTTGTGCTGAGGGGCAGGTCCACTGCACTTGTCTGCAAGCACCCCCCGCCCGAGTTTTCAGTTAACACACACGGTTAAAGGAAAGAAGACTGGCCGCCCCACTCAGTTTCGGCCGGCTGATGGCGTCGACCCGGGCGGCCGTGGCCGCGGCAGCCCATCTCCGTCGCCGCCCGCCCTCCGCCCGGGGGCTGGTGTCCGATGCGAGCGGCGCGCCCGGCCCGTCATCCGCGGGCACCCTGGTCTCATTGCCCGCGGGCCGGGTGGCGTGGGCGAGCAGTGGCGGGCAGCAGCAGGGCGTCGCAAAGGGTGGCCCGGCGGCGAGCACGGCGGCGGCGCCCTCTCCGCCGCTTTCCTCACCCTCACCCACCGCCGGCCTTTTCGGTGGTGGGTCGTCGCCCAGCGCTGCTGCCTCCCTCCTCCTCCCGCACCTCCCGCCCTGCCCGGCCACCAACCCATTCTCCTGCGCCTGGCGTGGGGCGGCCGGCCCCTGGGCGGCCCTGGGCGGGCGGGCCTTCCTGGCCAGCCCGGCCATGCCGCCGCCGCCGGTGCCCCTGCCGCGCCCGGGCTTTGGGCGGCTGGTACCGCACCCGCACGAGGACGCGGCGCGGCCGGTCGTGTGCGTGGTGGGGGTGGGCGGCGCGGCGCCGGGCGCGGTGCTGCCCGCCCGCCCGCCGCCATCCCTGCGCCTGCCGGCCCCGCTGCTGCCACCGCTGCTTGGGATGATGAGGCTGGGCGGGGGAGCGTCGTCGTCGGCGGCCCTGCTGTCGCACTACCGGGGTCTGGCGACGAGCGCGCTGGTGGCCGCGCCGCCGCCGCCGCCGGCCGCCTCGCCCACCCCGCACGCTCCCCCTCCACCCCCGCCCCCACCACCGACCACGCCGAACGTGTCGGGCCCCACCGCGGACCTGTGCGACTTCGCCATCTCCGAACTGGACGACACCAAGTCCCGGGTGGAGTCGGCGAAAGCCCAGGCGGCCGCAGACGCGGACGCGGTCACCGCCCGGGTCGTGTATGCGCCGCCCTCGCTCGCCTCCCGCGCGGCGGGCGCTGTCAAGGCGGCGGGGGCGGGCCTGGCTACCGCGGCCGCCTTCACGGTCTCCGCCCCGGGCGCGGTGTACGGCTTCTTCGCCAAGACCACCAAGGCGGAGCGGCGGGCGACGTACGGGCGGTGGTGGGCGACCGCAAAGGCCGAGGCCCGCCATTACTGGGCCGGCCTCAAGCTCCTGGGCGCGGACGTCCGCATTGCCGGCCGCCTGGTCGGGGCCGCCGCGTCCGGGCGGGCCCTGACCCGGCGGGAGCGGCGCCAGCTGACGCGGACGGTGGCGGACGTGTTTCGCCTGGTGCCGGTCGCGGTGTTTTTGGTCGTCCCTTTTATGGAGTTTTTGCTGCCCGTCGCGCTCAAGGTCGGTTTGTGGGGAGGGAAAAAAAACAGGGGGGGGCGGGGGGGGGGGGCGTTTTGAGGGCACCCGCTCCTCTCTCTCTCCGCTCAACCACCGCCCACGCACACCCTCGTCTCACCTATTTCACCCTATCCAGCTCTTCCCCAACATGCTGCCCTCGACGTTCGAGACCCAGCTGCAGCGGGAGGAGGCCCTGAAGCGGCGGGTCCAGGCCAAGCTGGAGGTCGCCCGTTTCCTGCAGGACACGGTCGCCGAAATGGCGCGGGGCATGCGGTCCTCGACGGCCGGCACCACCGCCGCCTCTGCCGCCGACCTGTACGCCTTCATGAAGCGGGTCCGGGCGGGCGAGGCCGTGTCCGCCTACGAGGTCACCCGCTTCGCGTCCCTGTTCTCGGACGAGCTGACCCTGGACAACCTGCCCCGCGTCCAGCTGGCCTCGCTCTGTCGGTTCGTGGGCATCCAGCCCTTTGGCACGGACGCCTTCCTGGCGGCCCGCCTGCGCGCGCACCTGGCCCGCATCAAGGCGGACGACCGGGCCATCAAGGAGGAGGGCCTGGACGCACTGACGGACGAGGAGCTGCGGTCGGCCTGCCGCGCGCGCGGCATGCGGGCGCCCTTTGGCGAGGGCGCCCGGGCGGCCATGGTGGGCCGGCTGGAGGAGTGGTTGGACCTGTCCCTGAACCGGGCGCTGCCTTCATCCCTGCTGCTGCTGTCACGGGCGTTCACGGTGACGGGCCCGCTGGTGATGCCGGGGGCGGGGGTGGGGGCGACGACTGCGGCGGAGGCCGCTGCAGCCGCGCCCGCGGCCACCGCGGCCGCCATTGCCGCCGCTGCGGCCACGCCCGAGACCACGCTTGCCCCGGCCGCCATCGCGGCGGCAACCACGACCGTGGCGGCGGCGGCGGCCGCCGCCGCCACGGCCGGTACGCCCGCCGCGGTGGAGCGGCTCAAGGAGACGCTGGGCGTCCTGCCTGATGAAGTCATTGAGGCCGCCTCCCTGGACGCGCCGCCCGCGCCCACGGAGGCCGACACGGCGGACGGCCGGGCAGCCGCTCTGGAGCGGCGCCTGGAAGCTCTGCGCCGCGAGGAGGAGCTGATCGCGGAGGAGGCGGAGGAGGCGGCCGAGGGGGCCGACGCGGCTGCGGCCGCGCTGGCCGAGGCTGAGGACGCGGCGGAGGCGGCCGCCGCCGCGGCGGCCGCCCGGGTGGGGTCACTCCCCACCATCCCTGCCCTGTCCGCCAGCACGGGACGCATGCTGCCCGCCGCCCAGGCCGCCGTCGCGGCCACCGCCGCCGCGGCGGTGTTCCGGGAGGCGGCGGCAGGGGCAGCGGTCGACGCGCTCGCGCCTGTCGTGGGTGGGGCGGCTGGCGCGGCTGCTCCGCCCGCCCGCCCCCCTCCGGGCGCCCCCGTCTCCCTGCCCGCCGTGCCCGGCGAGTCTGCGGAGGAGCACGCCGCCCGGGAGGCGGCCGCCAAGGAGGAACGCATGCGCAAGGTCATCTCCGCGCTCGCCGTCCTGGCCTCGACGTCGGGCGTCTCGGCGGAGCGCGCCGACTTCATGGGCCTCGTCCGCGTGGAGATCGACCGCCTGAACGACGAGCTGGCCGCCTCCCGGGGCGGCGCCTCCAAGCTGGTCTTCTCGTCGGGCGGCGCCCGCACGCTGCGGTCGGCCAGCGCGAGGGACCCCCTGAAGAAGGCGCTGGGCGCCGAGCGCCTGGCGGACCGGGTGCCGGCCATCCTCACCCGCATCGAGCGGGAGCTGGACGCGGTGGACGCCCGCATCGGCGAGAAGATGCACGTCCTGGACACGGACGACGATGGCATGATCACGGAGGCCGAGCTCCGGGCGGCCCTGGGCTTCCTGCGCGACCAGCTGGGCGACGGCGAACTGCGCTCGCTGCTGGAACGGCTGGAGGGCCTCCGCGCGGAGGCCGGGGCGGCCGACTCGACGCGGGGCGCGCCCGGGGACACCATCGACGTGGGCAAGCTCATGGACCTGGCCCGGGCGGACGTGGAGGGGCGGGCCGGCAAGAACTCGCTGGCAGGGCCGTGAAACAACAAAGGCATGTGCGTGCGCGCGCACCGTGCCAGGTGCGCGCGCTGAAAAGCAAGAGGACGAGACGCGACGCGTGTAAAAGAGCGAGGTGCGCGGACAACTCAGACGAACACCCTTTTTTTTTTTTCACCCCCCCCCGTCAACGCGGGGGTCCACGACCGCCGCGTGCCCGCTCCAGTACCTGACGCTCTCCTCGTACGCGCCCCTGTCCAACTTCACCCCCGACCCGCCCTCCTCCCGCCCCAGCGCATTCCGCAGCATGGTGATGGGTTGCATGGGCAGCTCGTGCGGGACGTCCTGGGCCTTAACCGAGATGATGCCCCAGGGCGGGAGACATCCCTCGCCCCCGCCCCGCCCCGCCCGGTCCTCCGCGGGCATGGCCGCCGCTTCCTTGGCCAGCTGCTCTCGGGAGTACAGGATCACGTCAAGCCAGGTCGCGTCCGGCCGGGCGGCCGCGGGCGGGCTGGTGGACAGAAAGAACCGAGTGAGGACGGCAAGCTCCTCCGGGCGGCGCCGGCTGTAGGCGGATTTAAGGTGGGCCTCATTTTCGGGCGTGACCGCGACCGCACCCGGTTTCAGGCCGGCGATGAAATTGGGAACAAACACGTGCTTGCAAAAGGGCGCGTACCCGTCTACCAGCGGGCTGGCCCCTGGAGCTGCGTGCGCCGCGTGCACGGCGTCGCAGAAGGCACCGAGCGAGCAGGTGGCCGGGTCGATGCGGGTCCCATCTTCCGTGCCGGGGGCCCACTGGCGGGCAGCAAAGGTGTCCATGTAAAAGATGGGGCCGACTGGTAAGGACACGGGGGAGGGCGTGGAGGAGGCCATGGTGCGGGCAGTGGTGGCGCGCCGGCCGGTGGCGGCCTTGAGGAGGAGCAGGCCGGTGGAGGTCGAGCGAGGAAAAGCGGCCGCTGCCATGCGTGTTTGGGGTAATGCCACGCGCTAAATCGGGCAGCCTACAGGCGGTCACAGGCTTATACGTGTGGTACGCTGGGGTGTGCGTGAATTGGGACGGGCGAGAAGAGAGAAATGAAACAAAAGAGTTGAGCAAAAACAATCTTTTCATTACAGCATATTTCTTTCACGCCCGCCTAGTAAAACCATCAAAACAACCATGAAGTTCACCCTCGCCCTCGCCACCCTGGCCGCGGCCGCCACCACTGCAACCGCCAAGAGTGAGCCATAGAGGAGAGGAGAGGCGGGCGGGCGGGAGAGAAAACGGGCAAAACGCGCACAGTACGAGGTTTTGCGCTGGCCGCCAAACTGGCCAGCGCATGCGCACGTCCTGCCCCCTCGCGCCGCACGGCCGATTCCCCGTGCGATCGGCCCCGCCCGCCCCGCCCGCGTCCTCTAGAATGGTGGAATAAACTTGTGTGCTTCCATCGCATCATCCCGCTGCAGGGTCAGCAAAGCTTTGGCCGGCCCGCCAGGCCCGTCCAACCTCATCACCGCAAAGCGTGTGCCGGCAACACGCCCTGCTTCGAGCGCTGGGGGTTGGAACCCCCAGCGCCAACCCCCACCGCCACCTTCCACCAGCGCCACCGAATGGTTGACGCCCCGCGCTCACGCCGACCGCGCGCAAGGCCCCTCGCACAGCGCCGCCGCCCTCTTCCAGCAACCGCGTCAGCCAGAAACTCACACCTTCTGCCCCTCTCCCTATCTACCCACCTCGCATCAGCCATCGACGTCGCCTGGGGCCTCCCCTCCCCCGGCAAGGCCGCCTGGGAACCGGTCTCCGCCGCGGTCGGTGACAAGATCAAATTCAAGTGGGCGGGCGGCATGGCCATGGGCCTGGCCCAGGTGTCGTCTGGCACCTGTTTGGCGAACGAGGACGTGTACCATAAGACGCCCGGCGCGATCGTCAAGGAGGTAAATTTTGGAGGAAGGACGACAGAGTGGGGAGAGGTCCAAACCTCCTCCTTCTCCAGGCGCCCGCCTCTCACCCCCCACCGCTCTCCCCATTTCTCACACAAGGCTACCCACGCGACGCCCGCCTTTGAGTACACCTTCACCGCGGCGAAGAAGGGGAAGTACTACTTTGTGGACCCGGACGCGTGCGCCAAGGGCGCCAAGCTGGAGGTGGTGGTCGCTTGAAAAGCAAAATGAGAGGGGGCTGAATTGCCAATAAATGGGGGCACCCCCGTGTGTGTGTTTTGTGGCGCGGCGTGTGTGTGTGCGTGTGTTAAAGCAGGCAGGCAGGCCCTCACAGCGGCCCTCACGGGGTAAGATGTTGCGGCCGTGTGTGTGGGGCTTTATTTGTAAAACTGAACACTGCGGGCGGGCCCCACCCTCCCTCATCTCTTCATCTCTGCATCTCTTCATCTCTCATCTCTGATCCTGTTCCCTTTTCACGCCCGGTCCAGCACCTCCGCCGCCGCGGACACCGCGGCCTGGACGCCGCCCCCCTCAGCCTGGAACCGGGCCCAGGCGGCTTGCATGCCGGGCACGTGAGCCGACCCGACGATGGCCACCACCGCGCGCGGGCCGGGGGCAGGGGTGTAGGGGCCCTCGCCCGCCCGGGCGGGCGCCGCCCGGGCGGGCCAGTAGGAGGCGGGGGAGGGCGCAGCAGCAGCAGCAGGGGAGCCGGTGGGTGGTGACACAGGCGGAGGCGGCGGCCCCGCGTACCGCCACACCGTGCGCGGGCCGGCACCGCACCCGTCGTCCACGGCGTCCGCCACGAAGGCGGGCCCTGCAGCCACGCCTGCAGCGGCCGCCCACAGCGCGCCCGCCATGAAGACGTCCCTGTCCTGGATCACGGGGCGGGCCGCGCCGGGCCAGGCGATGATGGCGTCCTCGCCCCACAGGCGCAGAGGGGTGGTGCCCTGCTGGGACAGGGAGGTCGGCGGCGCGACGGCGGCTTCGATGGCCGCCGCGTCCTTGGAGGCGAGGCGGCCGACCTCCAGGAGGGGGCCCAAAAAGGGCCAGGCGGCCGCGGCGGCCGTGGCCAGCACGGCCGCGGCCAGCGCGGGCTCGGAGCCTGGGGGCGTGATGCCCGTGGTGGCCGCCCAGGCCGCGGCGACGGCAGCCCCGACCACGGCCGCGGCCGCCAGGGGCGCCGCGCCCACGACCCCGCCCGCGAGGCGGACCGCGGTCAGGCGGGCCGGCACGTCGCCCAGGACCACGACCGTCCCCGCCCCGCCCGCCGCGTCGGCCGCCTCCAGGGCCGCCCGCCAGGCCGCGCCCTCCACGACCCCGACCTTGGCTCCGGCCGCGCTCTGGCGGCTGGCGTACTCGGAGGTCAGCAGCTGGGCAGCCGCGCCCATGAAGGCCGACGGTTCGGGCAGGGCCGTCGGGTCGGTCGGCGGGCCTCCGCCCTCGTGTCCATCATCACCGCCTTCTTCTTCGCCGTCGGGGGTGCCTTCGGGCAGGTCGTCATCGTCGTCGGCCGTGGCGTCGCCGCCTTCGTCAGCACCCTCCTCACCGCCCTCCTTTTTCGTCTTGGACCGGGCCTCAGCGAGCGGCGGCCACCGACCGGTGAAGGCCGCGCCCCTGGAGGGGGAGGGTTCGCGCGCCCCCGGGGCTTGTGCCGTCCCGGCCGCCACGAGCGCGTCCACGGGCTCCAGGTCGACGTCCAGGACGGCCGCCAGGTTGTCGACGCGCATGGTGGGGGTCAGGGGGAGGGGGCCGCGGTACGGGATGAAGGCCTCGATGCCGAGGCCTTCCCCGGCCTCGGCGGAGGCCTCCAACCCGGTTTCGGGGGCGCCAGCGCCAAACGGTTTGAGGACGGCGGGGTCGGCGGCGGCCGCGGCCGCGGCCGCCGCCACCGGGCGCAACACCGCCTCCACCACCCCCGACTCGAGGCCGACATAGGAGACGCTGACAGCGGTCGGGGTGGCCTCCCCAGGGGGCGGGACCGCCAGGGCGCGCAGGGACGGCAGACCGCCCACCAACGCGCCGGCCGTCGCGCCAGGGAGCCCTCCCGCGCTGCGCCGCGCCGCGTCCGCCACGACCGCCGCGCACGCGGCGCCGATGGCCTTCCCGGGCGCCGGGCTCCACCCCGCGCCCACCAGGGCGGAGTCCAGCCGCACGGCCAAGCTGACCAGCGGTGCCAGCTCCCGGGGCGTGGCGATGAAGCGGATGCGCCCCAGCGGCGCGGCCGGCTGGAGGGCAGAGGCGGCGGCGGCCGAGGAGGTGCCTGCCGGCTGATGCTGCTTGCGCCTCAGAAACTGGGGCCCCGCCGACCGGGGGGGCATTGTCGTCTTGAACCGCACCCGGGCAAACAGGCCCGTCGCCTGCAGGGCCACGCAGTCGACCTCGATGTCGTGCGTCGTGACGGGCACGCCGGGCGCGGACCGGCAGGCGGCCAGCAGGGCGTCGGCGGCCGGCCACCCGCCGCCCTCTGCCGGCACGCCCACCAGTTCCACCCGGGGCGCGTGCCAGACGGAAGGGCCGCGGTCGGGGGGGATGAGGAGGCCCACCCGGTCACGGCACAGTTCGAGGAGGAGGACGTCGGGGGCGATGGCAGCGACGGCGGCGCGGACCTGCAAAGGACGAAAGAAGAAAAGGAGAGGGGGAGGGAAGGGGGTAAGATAAGATGGGTCAGAAAGGAACGAAGCGCGAGCCCAGGTGGGTGTGCGCTCTCTTCTCTCTCTCTCTCCCACGCCGCCTGCCCCCCTTTTTTTCCATTATTTTCCAATCCTCTCACCTGGTCCACGGAGACAGCCGACACGTGCGACATGCCGACCACGTACGCCGCCGTCGCCCCACCGGGCGCGGCCGGGTTGGGGACGTCCGGCAGGCGGACGACGACACGGCGCAGGTCTGCCGGGAGGGCGTCCAGGGGCGGCGGGGCGAGGAGGGGAGGTGGAGGTGTGACCAGCCTGGCCCCGGTGCTCACAGCTGACTCTGCCAGGGCGGGCGTGGCGGGCGTGGCCACGGCCGGGCGGCGGCGGGGCGGGCCGGCAGCGGTTGCTGCTGCGACGACGGCCAGATGCGAGCGGCAGCGGGCGGCGGGGGTGCGCCGCTTGCTGGCACAGCCCGCCGGCATGACGCGCCCGGCGCCGGTGGTGGAGCCGGCCGTGGCCAGGGGCATGGTGGGCGGGTGAATTGGGAGTGGGTGTGAGTGAACTGAGTGGGTGAACTCGGGCGGAACGAGATGTGACGAGCATGCCCACACTCTCATCAACACTTCTGGGGGGGGGGGGGGGGGGGGGGGGCGCCCCCCGCGGCCCGCCGGC
>Ga0315284_10010063_pt1 | contig 13460 bp, 9 predicted proteins | sample YL17G09_16_MG_FD_203696 | JGI IMG/M metagenome (GOLD analysis project Ga0315284, IMG submission 203696) | Sediment microbial communities from Yellowstone Lake, YNP, Wyoming, USA - YL17G09_16 | ecosystem: Environmental > Aquatic > Freshwater > Lake > Sediment | place: USA: Wyoming | collected...
AGCGGGCCAAGGAAGAAGCCCGCTCCAATATCGCCATGACGCTGGGGGAGTACATGGACGAGGAAGGCGATCCCAAGGAATGGGACCTTCGCGGTCTGAGCGGCTGGGCGATGAGCCGGTTCAACGTCAACCTCTCCCAGAACCAGCTACGCAAGATGACCCCCGCCGAGGTGGAGACCGCTCTGTCCGAGGCGGCTGCGGAGAAGATCGACCAGTTGGACCTCTCGCCCTTGGGGGCGTTCCTGCTGCCGGAGTTTACGCGGGAGTCGCTGGCCTACTGGGCGCGGAGCAAGTTCGGTATCGAAGTGACGGCCGAGGAGCTGGACGGCGGCCTGGAATCGGCGCGGTCGGTGCTGGAGGAAAAGGCCGTCGCCGCCTACGCCCGCCGCGAGACGGAATACCCCGTGGAATATGCCCTGGACATGACCGTCGCCCAGGGAGGCACGGAGAACATCTATGCCCTGGGCAGTCTGGTGGCCTGGGCCAACCGCAAGTACGAGGCCGATCTGACCGTCGAGGGAATCCGCAACGCCCGCATCGAGGACGTTCGCGAGGAACTGGTGAAGCTCTCGAGGCAATGGGCCTCCGACGGCAGGCTGGAGGCGGTGATCCGCCGGGGCGTGGGCGAATCGCCCGACGTGCAGCGGGCCATCGACTTCGCCAAAGAGCGCTTCGACACCGACCTTACGGCGGAGGATTTCGACTCCGATGTCCTGGACAAACTGCGCCGCGTGGGCAATGCCTTTCTACGCCGCGAGATGACCGAGCTGGAGCGGTTCGTCCTGCTGCAAATCTACGATGCCGCGTGGATCGACCACCTGCTGGCGATGGACCACCTCAAGAGCGGAATCGGCCTGCGAAGTTTCGCCGAGCAGGATCCGCGCGTGGCGTTCAAGCGCGAGGGCGCCAGGCTTTTCGAGGAGATGCAGGTGGAGGTTTGCGACCGCGTGACGGACATGATCTTCAAGGTCCGTCTGGCGGCAGGGACGGAGATGGTTAGCCGGTACCGTGTCTCCAACGTCGTGCACGAACAACTCGCCGGATACGATCATCTCGCCCAGGAGGCCCGGCAGGCGATGGCCGAAAGCGGGGGGCAGAAGGTGGCTACCATCATCCGCCAGGCGCCGCGCGTGGGACGAAACGACCCCTGCCCGTGCGGATCGGGCAGGAAGTTCAAGAAGTGTTGCGGAAAGACGGCGGCTTGACCGCCGAGACAAAGGAAGAACGTATGGCCAGCGACCCGATGTCCGAGCGTTTCGCCAAGCAGGAAAAACAGCGAAAGTTGGAAGAACTGGACAAGAAGCAGCGGAGTAAAGAGGACGTGGAGATCGAGGAAAAGCTGCTGAAGGAAACTCCCAAGGTCGAACCGATCAAAGCCGACGAGGCGCCCGATCGCAACGCCCCCTGCCCGTGCGGTTCAGGCAAGAAATACAAGAAGTGCTGCGGAGCCAAGAGTTGACCACGGCTGGTTGTAGCTGCGTTCCGCCGTACCAGTAGAGCATTTTAAGTTTGGGTGAGAGCGCGGCGGGGCTCCGTCCCGCCGTGCATTCAAGCAACTGTTAGGCTGGCGGGACGGAGCCCCGCCAGCCAGGCGTAAACATCCATAGTTTAACTTCTTTAGCTTGTCCGTTACCACGCGAGAATAGTCCAATGCCTGGCAAACCATGCAAGTTAGCCCTGGCCGATGGTCTGATCTTCACCGGAATCGGTTTTGGAGCGGCTGGCACCTCGCGGGGGGAGGTCGTGTTCAACACGGCCATGACGGGCTATCAGGAGGTTCTCACCGATCCCTCCTACGTCGGCCAGATCGTCACGATGACGTATCCGCAGATCGGCAACTACGGCGTGAATCCCGAGGACGTGGAGAGCCATGACCGGCGAGTGAAGGTGTCGGGCTTCGTGGTCAAGGAGCTTTCGCCGGTCGTCAGCAACTTCCGGGCGACGGAATCGCTGGATGCCTACCTTGCCGCCGCCGGAGTGATGGGCCTGGCGGGCGTGGATACCCGCGCCCTGACCCGCCACCTGCGCACCGGCGGGGCGGTCAACGGGGCGATGAGCACCGAGGTGTTGGACGACGACAAGCTGCTGGAGATCGCCCGCTCCACGCCGCCGATGTGGGGCCTGGACCTGGTCAAGGTCGTCGCGCCCCAGGCGGCGTACCGATGGTCGGAGGGTTACGTCAGCGCCTTCGCCCAGGCCCGCCGCGACCACGGGCAGCGCGTCTTTCGCGTGGTGGCCGTGGATTGCGGCGCCAAGACCAACATCTTCCGCAACCTCGTCGAAGCCGGCTGCGACCTGACCGTCGTGCCGGCCACCGTCGCGGCCGAGGACATCCTGGCCCACAAGCCCGAGGGCGTGTTCGTCTCCAACGGTCCGGGCGACCCGGGCGTGGTGACCTACGCCATCGAGGCCCTGCGCGGCCTGATCGGTCGCGTGCCGGTCTTCGGCATCTGCCTGGGGCATCAGTTGCTGGGCCTGGCGCTGGGCGCCGAACGCTTCAAGCTCAAGTTCGGCCATCGCGGCGCCAACCACCCCGTCCGCAACCAGGCCACCGGCAAGGTCGAGATCACCTCGCAGAACCACGGTTTCGCCATCGAGGAAAAGAGCCTCCAGGCCACCGGGGCCGTCCTCACGCACATCAACCTCAACGACATGACCGTCGAGGGCTTCACCCACGCCGACAAGGCGCTGTTCTCCGTGCAATACCACCCCGAGGCCTCCCCCGGCCCGCACGACGCGACGTACCTGTTCGACTGCTTCCGCGACATGATGGAATCCGGCCGCGCGCCATCAGCCGAGGATATGCACGCCGCTCAGGAAAAACTCGCCCACGCCGGGCGCAGTTGACGGCGAACGATGGGGGGTGGACAAGTAGGCGTAGGGCGTGCAACTTGTTGCACGCGCAATGATTACGAAAGCCCACAGTCTCGTGGGGTGGGTACGTTGGCGTGGCCATGTGTTGCTGTAGGAAGGCAAAAGATCAGACATGCTCACGTGGCTGGAGCCATGAGCATGGCACCCGGCGGTCGCTAGTTTTTTCTGTTCCCTTCCGGCGCTTCCAGAAAGTGAGTCGTGTGGGTACGTGGGTTCTGAGCCGGCAGGCTCAGGTTCCGCGAGCGGTGTATGCGGAGCGAAGCGGCGCAGCCGCGTAATGGCCAATCGTCAGCCCTCAAGCCGCTGCCAGGCGGGGGGGTTCTTGAGGCGATAGAGCATCTCACCGGCCTTGGGGATGTAGAGCCTGCCGTCGGTCTCGTGGCCTTTCCAGTAATTGACGTCGATGGAGGCCGGGTCGCGGTAGCCCAGGTTGATCTCGCGGCAGGTCTTCTCCGGGATGCCCGTCGCCAGGGTGACCTGGATGCGGGGTTTCTCCACGCCGTTTTCGAAGGTCCCGATGCCCTTGACCAGCGCGGTGTGCGCCACGACGCCCCAGGGGAATTTTTTATACTTGTCCCACTGGGCCAGGTAGAAGTCCCGCGTGTGGTAGCCGATCTGGCGGATGATCTTCCCGTGGGTATGGGAGATTTCCTTGAGGTGCGGGGCGTAGATGATCAGCTCCCCGCCGTCGGCGACGACCGGTTCGAGCTTGTACATGCACTTTCCGCCCACCCACAGGTCGTCGTACATCTCCGGCGCCTGCGACAGGACGGACTGATAAGGCCGGTCCAGGTAGCTGACGTGCACTTGCGCCGAAAGGTCCGCCGCCGCCGACCACGCCTCGCGCAACGGCCCGAAATACAGGCCGGCCAGCTCGTGGCCCGTCACGACCATGCACAGGCCGTACTTCTCGAATTTCAGCATGTCGACGGCCGCCTCGAGCGTGGCCCGGACGGGCGTCTCCTTGACGCCGATGATCCGCGGGTTGGTGATGACGGCGGCCAGCCAGTGGAAGAAATTGACCATCTCTTCCCCGCAGATGCCAGGGAAGAAGTACTTCGCCCCGCCGCTAAAGCCCACCACCTCGTGGGGAAAGACCGGGCAGGCCACCAGGACGATATCGTAGTCCAGCACCCGCTTGTTGATCGTCACGGTGACGTCCATGGCGAACTTCCCGCCGGTGATATGCTGCACCTGCTTGGCCGTGAGGTTTCCCACGGCCGCCAGGGCGCCGCGGTCGTCCCAGCGGTGGTTGAACACCTTGCTGTCGCCCAGGACCTCGCCCCGCCGGCCAGGCTCGATGCCGAAGAGCTTGTCGATCTGCGGCTCGCTGAGGGGCTGATGGGTTCCCAGGGCGATCAGGAAGTCCAGGCGTTTGGCCCGCGGGGCGACGGCGGCGCGAAGCTCGCGGGCGACCATCGGCAGCGGGCAGGTGCGGGTGTGATCGGGGACCAGGACCAGGACCTTTTTCCCGTCCAGGGAAATGCTCTGTGCAGCTTGGGTTATGATTTGCCTGGCCTCGGCGGCGCTAAGCTGTCCGCCGGGGGCGCCTTTACCGATTACGCTCATGATTCAACTCCTCTATTCCATTGTATCCGATGCATGAAGCCAAAAAGGTTACGATGTCGTGGCGGGGGAATCCATAGGAAACCCGCCTTCTTGACTTCCCGGCCAGGGATCGGCGGCCTTCGTCCTTGACCCCCCGGCGCGGGCGAATCATAATGCGCGGCGGTAGAGGGCCGATCCCATGAATCATCCACAGGTTGACTTGTCGCTTGCCCGCAAGACGCTGGCGGCCGAGGGCCAGGCCATCTCCGCCCTGGCGGCGACGGTGGGAGAATCCTTCTCGGCAGCGGCCGAGATGGTCTTTGCCTGCGCGGGCAAGGTGATCCTGACGGGCATGGGCAAGGCCGGTCTGGTGGCTCGCAAAATTTCGGCCACCCTGGCCTCCACCGGAACGCCAAGCATCTTCCTGCACCCCGGAGAGGCCCTGCACGGAGACTTAGGCAGGGTGCAGCGCGGCGACGTGGTCATCGCGCTGTCCAACAGCGGGGCCACCGAGGAGATCATCCGCCTGCTGGACCACATCAAGGCCCGTGGCGCGCGGCTGATTGCCCTGACGGGTTCCGCCGACTCGCCCCTGGCCCGTTACTCCGACGTGACGGTCTGCTACGGCCAGGTGGAAGAGGCCTGCCCGATGGGCCTGGCGCCGACGGTCTCGACGTCCTGCATGATGGCCCTGGGTGATGCCCTGGCGATGACCGTGATGGACATGCGCAGGTTCAAGCCCGAGGATTTCGCCGTTTTCCATCCGGCCGGGGAGATCGGAAGAAAGCTGCTGAAGGTGGAACAGGCGATGCTGTTCCGCCGCGGGGAAGGGCTTTCTCTGGCGGAAGATTCCCTGATCCTGGGTGAGGCGCTGGCCAAGGCCGAAACCACCCAACGACGCAGCGGGGCGATGCTGCTGGTGGACCGCGACGGGCGATTGAGCGGCATCCTCACCGACGGGGACCTTCGTCGGCTGCTCGTGCGACGCGGCGACACGGATATCCTGTCCGGTCCGGTCGGGCAGTACATGACGCGCAACCCCAAGTGTGTCCGCCTGGGCGAGCTGGCCAGCAAGGCCCTGGCGATCATGAACGAGCATCGGCTGGATGAGCTACCGGTGGTGGACGAGGCCGGCCGACCGGTAGGCATTATCGACGTGCAGGACCTCCTGGGAATGAAGACGGTCAACGATGTGCGCGACTGATTACGCGGCGATTAAATTGCTGGTCCTGGATGTCGACGGCGTGCTTACCGACGGGCGGATCATCCTCACTCCCGACGGCCAGGAGATCAAGGCCTACGACGCCCAGGACGGGGCGGGCATGAGGTATTGGAAGCGGACAGGACGGCATCTGGCGATTATCAGCGGTCGCGGTTCCCAAGCGGTCTTGCGCCGGGCCGAGGACCTGGGCGTGGATACGGTCCGCCTGGAGGCCAAGGACAAGCTTCCCTTCTACCAGGATGTGCTGAAGGAACTGGGCCTGGCGCCTCAGCAGACAGCCGTGATGGGCGATGACCTGCCCGACATTCCCATGATGCGGGCTTGCGCGTTTCCCGTCGCGGTGGCCAATGCCGTCGAGGAGGTCAGGCAGTCGGCCGCGTACGTGACGCAACGAAGCGGCGGCAGCGGGGCGGTCCGCGAGGTCATTGAGTTGATACTCAAATCCGCCGGGGCGTGGGACGCCATCATGGCCCGGTATCTTCCCCAAGCGGAGCGGCGCGGATGAGGCGGAAACTCCTCTTGCTGGCGGCCAGCTTTGTCGTGCTGCTGGCGGCTTTTGGCCTCTACCTGGCCTTCGCCGGTGGGGGGCGCACCGGTAGGGCGCAGCGGCGAGCCCTTCAGGAACTTGCCAAGGCCTCCCGCCAGGCGCCCGGAGTGGAAGGAAAGGCCGCGGACGCCTGGAAGGGCACGGAGTTCCGCGCCTTCGACCGTGACAGCGACGGCAGGCTCAAGGCCGCTTACTTCGCCCCGGAGTGGCGGCGGCAGGACGACGGAAGCTACCTGCTGATCCAGCCCAGCGCCGTGCTGTACCAAAAGGGCGGCCAGCAGATACGCATCCAGGGACAACGAGGCGTCATGGATGTCAGCGCCGATGAGGTTTACCGCCAGGACCAGACCGGGGGTTCGGGCTTTCGCATACGCCGGGGAAGGCTCGAGGGCAACGTGGTGGTGATCTACGACCGTGCCACGGCCGCCGATCGTTCCCCGCCCGAACAGCGCCCCGATGACGTGGTCCGGATCGACACCGAGGACATCGAGATCAACAGCGACGAGTTGATGCTGTCCACCAACGGCCGGGTGATGGTGGTCTCGGCCGAGGCGGACATCTCCGGCCAGGGCTTGTCGATACGCTGGAACGAAGACCCCCAGGAATTGCGGATGCTGCGCCTGGAGCGCGGCGACTACATGAAGGTCTACTACGTCGGAGAGGACCAGGATCTGCTGTCGCTTCCGGGTGGTGTGGCCAAGGCGTCTTCAACCGAATCGCCCGCGGCGCCGGACGGCACGGCGGTGGTGTCGGCGGACAGGGAAGGCGGGGCGTCCACGCGCAAGATAGCGACGTTTTCTACCTCGACGGTTTCCCCTACGACGGCCAAGGCCAAGATCGCCTCGCAGCAAACATCAGCGCCCGGTCGGAGGGAGGCACAGAACATCTACCGAGCCACGTTCCACGGCGACGTGACGGTGGACCAGGGCGCGCGGAAGATCCATGGGTCCGACACGCTCTCGCTGGACTTCCAATGGGAAAGAGGCTCCCTGGAAGACCGCAACGACACGCCGCGTCGGCGGAAGCGGGCGGCCAGTTCGGCGCCCAGCGACGCCAAACCGTCCGACAGTGTCGCGGTCTCCCGACCCGCCGCCCAGGCGAGGGGTTCCGCACCGACCAGCGCGCCGGCCAGCCGGCCGGGACGAGGCGAACCGATCCTGGTCAAGTGGACCGGACCGCTGGTCATCACCGCGGCGGGGCACACGGATGCCCCGTCCCGCAAGAATCTGGCCGTTTCCGGACAGGGGCGCGAGGTGGTCCTGTCGGATTCCCAGGCCACCGCGACATGCCGCCGCTTTGAGTTCCGCCAGCCCGGAGGGCGTGGGGAACTGGCGGGCGATCCGAACGCCCCCGCGATCCTGGTGACGGCCAACAGCGAGCGGGTGGCCTGCCCGCTGATAAAGTTCGACCTCCAGGCCGGGACGGCCGAACTGGCCGGCGCCGGCTACATGACCCGCCCCGGCAAGGCCCAAGACCCCAACGCCCCGACTTCGTCGCCGACAGCCCAGGTAATCGACCGCATTCAATGGCAGCAGTCGGTGGACATCCAATTGGCCGGCGACGTGAAACGAGGCAGCGGAATCGCCTCGCAATATATCACGCAGGCGACCTTTCGCGGAGACGTGGACCTGCTGGAAGGCGCCAGCGGAAACCGCATGACCTGCCGGGAACTGACGGTCTGGCCGGGGCGGAAAGACGACAAGCAGTCCATCGCCCGGGCCGTCGCCTCCGGGGACGTTCGCGCGACGGGCAAGCAGGACGCTCAGGAATGGCTGGCCAAGGCGGATCGCCTGGAAGCCGAAGGAGCGGCGCAGTCGGCCGTTCTGTTCGGTCAGCCCGCCTCCATCGGCAGGGGGCAGGAACTCATCAGCGGACCGGAGATACATCTGGCCCAGAAGGACGGGACCGCCAAGGTGGTAGGGGGCGGGCGGATGACCCTGGTCACCGACCGCAATCTCAGCGGCGAGAAGACCGGCACGCCGCGTCCGGTGGAGGTCTCCTGGACCCGCCAAATGGGATACAGCGACGGTGCGGGCCTGGCCACCTTCGATGGCGCCGTCTCGCTGGTCAGCGGACCGGAGCGGATGAACTGCGACCGCCAGATGCGAGTCTTCTTCCAGAAAGTTCCCAAGGACCAGGCGGCTGCCGGCGGGGCTGTCCCCATCGCGGCCAAGCCGGCCGAGGCAACGCCCGCCGAGCCACCCAAGCCCTCCGGTGTGCTCACCCTGGGCGCAAAAAGCTACGGAGGTCAATTGTCGCGGGTGTACGCCGATGACGACGTGGTCCTAAGCAGCCTTCGCCAGGATCCCCAAGGCCGCCTGCTGGGAAAGGCCCAACTCAAGGGCAAGAGCCTTATCTACGATGCCGTCGGCAGGCACATGGACATCGGAAAGGGGATCCTTTTTGTGCAGGACTTCCGCCCGCCGCGGCAGGACCGGACGGGCGAACAGAACGCCCAGACCATCGGCACGGAGGTTGAAAGCCCCTCGCAGACGTACTTTGAGTGGACACGCTCCATGCGCCTGGCGATGGACGAGCGGATGGTGACGATGGTGGGTGACGTCTGGATGCGTCATTACAGCGGCGACAAGATCGTCAACCGCTCGGCGATGGAGAGGGATCTGAAACTGCCCGACTGGCCGGCGAAACTGCCGTCGGGCCGGGCCAGCGACCTGCTGTGCGACAATCTCGTCGCGCGCTTCGCCGCCCCGGCGGCAGAGCCAAACGCACCCGCCGTAGCGAAGGCCCCTGCTGTCGCATCGGCCTCTCAGCCCCAGGAAGGCTTGGAGACCGGCCTGAGGCTGGTGGGCGCGCTGGATGTCTTCATCGCCACGGGTTCCGTGCTGCTGATGGACGGTCTCTACGAGGTTGCCGGCGAGAGGCTCTCCTACGACCGGGCCAGCGACATCGTCCTGGTCCGCGGTTTCCTGGAAGGCCAGGCCCCAGCCCTGGCGACGGTGGCCACCCGCGATCCGCCCACCACCACCGAAAGCGAGTGGATCAAGTGGTACCGCCGCACCAACGCCTGGGAAACCGGGCGGATCAGCGGGGCGGGGACGGTGGTCGGCTCGCCCTCCAAACGCTAAAGCATTTTAAGTTTGGGTGATAGCGCGGCGGGGCTTCCGTCCCACCGCGCATTCAAGCACCTGTTAGGCTGGCGGGACGGAGCCCCGCCAGCCAGGTGTAAACATCCATAGTTAAACTGCTCTAGTCCCCGCTGGTCCGGTCAGGGGTTCCAGATGTCGTGCCAAGACTGACCGGCGAGTCGGCGAAGGGAAGCCCCACGATAGGTATGGAACCTGTGCGCTCCCAACAGCTTTCCCGACGAATCGAACTCGACGCGCAGGCCCCAGAGGCTCTCCAGGCTGTCGGTCCGCCGGCCGTAACGCATGTCGTGGAACTCCACGACGTGCAGGCCGTCGAGTTGCTCGTGGGTGGCGCGGACGCGCCCCATGGCGAACCAGTCGAACAGGCGGGCCTCTTGCGTCTCCCTCGCCCTGGACACCCACTCGCCATTGGCCTGGGCGACGGAGGTTATCGTCGGCTTCTTGCCCGACAGGACGTGGACCTTTGCCACGGACCAACCGGTTTCGCCGCGGATCACCACTCGCCATAGCAGGATGCTTCCCATCGCCGGGTAGGCGTCGGCCCGCGAAATTCGAACGGGCCCCAACGCCTGCGTCGCGCGCGAAATGGCCAGGTCGTGCATCGCCCTGCCGGTCAGGATGTATCCGCTGCTGACGGCCAGTCCCGTCCAGCCGACGATCAGCGTCCATCGCTTTGACCGGCCCGGGGTGATTTTCCTAACCAGGTAACAGGGGATCATCGCGAGGATCAGTAGCGACGTATACACAAAGTCGATGATGGGCACGGCGTCGATGGCGTACCGCCGGCTGGAAAACGGTAGCAGAAGTTGCGTGCCGTAGCTGGTGCACCAGTCCAGCAACGGGTGGCTCAGCATGGCCGTCAAAAGGCAGGCGTAGAGCAACCGGAACCCCACCGGGCGACCGGGTGAAACCGAATCCACCGCCGACTGGACCGTTTGGGAATTCCCCAGTCCGTCTTGTTGGCAAACCTTGCCGCTCTTGCGGCGGAACCACCACCACGCCACCGCCGGCACCAGGGCGATCAGCGGCGCCAGGAACAGCGAATGGCTCAGACCGCGATGAAAGGACATCGTGGCCATCTCGTCGGTTGCCACGCCGGCCAGGGACAGCATCGGGCGGACCAGAAAATCCAGATCGGCAACCATCGCCGACCCGGCGGCCAGCCAGGTCGCCTCGCGACCGATCCGCTGGCGAAAGCCCAACTGCGCCGTCACCGCCCCCAACAAGCCCTGGGTAATGCTGTCCATGCGGGACATTCTACGCGGCGCCGAGACAAACCGCGAATGCCTCATCGGTCGTTGTGCATCCCGGTGGGCAATTCCATGCAATAAGAACCGGTCCGGGTCCGTATGGCCTGGCATCTCCCTCCTGAGAAGGCTCAAACCACCTTCATGGGCAGCCCAGGATGGATGGCAGACAATTCGGCAAAACGCAAGATACAAAGGAACAACGTATGACATTCAGGTATGTCGTGACCGTGATTATGTGCTTGGCCGTACACGCGGCATCGGCAGCAGAGGCCGTGCCGAAGGTCGTGGTGTCAGGCGAATTGAGGCAATGGCAGGCCGTTACCCTCACTTTTGAGGGACCGGAGACGAGCGAGGCCGCCACGCCCAATCCCTTCACGGACTTCCGCCTCGAGGTCACCTTCAAACAAGGTGACAAGTCGCTGGTCGTACCCGGTTACTACGCCGCCGACGGAAATGCCGCTAACAGCGGCGCCTCGGCGGGCAACAAGTGGCGGGTGCACTTCGTCCCTGACCAGAAAGGCGACTGGAACTACGTCGTATCGTTCCGCAGCGCCCCCGGCCTGGCCGTCAGCGACGACCCCAACGCCGGCTCGCCTTGCGCCTTCGACGCGGCCGCGGGAAGCTTCCACGTCAAGCCCGTCGACAAAAAAGCTCCCGGTTTTCTCGCCAAGGGCATGTTGCGATACGTCGGTGAATACTATCTCCGCTTTGCCCAGACCGGCGAGTACTTCATCAAGGGCGGGGCGGACAGCCCGGAGAACTTCCTGGCCTTTTACGAGTTCGACGGCACCAAACCCAGCCACAAATTCGCCGCACACGCCGATGACTGGCGCAAGGGCGACCCCACCTGGTCCGGCGGCAAGGGAAAGAACATCATCGGCGCGCTGAACTACCTTGCCGCGGCGGGGATGAACTCCGTCTACATGATCACAATGACGGTCAATGGGGACGGCAAGGACGTCTGGCCGTGGACCGACCCGATGGAATTCACCCGCTTTGACTGTAGCAAGCTGGACCAGTGGGAGACCGTCTTCTCGCACATGGACCGCCTGGGGCTGATGATGCACCTGGTGCACCAGGAGCAGGAGAATGATCAGTTGCTGGACCGGGGCAACCTTGGACCCGCCCGCAAGCTGTATTATCGCGAGCTGATCGCCCGCTTCGGCCACCATTTGGCCCTGGTCTGGAATCTTGGCGAGGAGAACAGCAACACCACCGCGCAGGTCAAGTCCTTCGCCGGCTACATCCGCCGGCTGGACCCTTATGATCATCCCATTGTCATCCACACCTGGCTAGGGGACCGTCGCAAACCACAGGTCCTCAACCCGCTGCTGGGGGACGCGAACCTCGAGGGCATATCTCTGCAAAACGGCATGAGAACAGCCGCCGAGCAGGTCCTCCACTGGCGCAAGGCCTCCGCGGAACGAGGCAGGAAATGGGTGATCTGCTACGACGAAGTTGGTCCTTCGAGGGATGGGGTCAGGCCCGACAGCGAAGACCCCAACCATGACAACCTCCGTCACCATGCCCTGTGGGATTTCCTACTGGCCGGCGGGGCGGGCGTAGAATGGTTCTTCACCTATCCCCAGGGTGACCTGAACTGCGAGGACTGGCGCAGCCGGCAGAACATGTGGGACCAGACGCGATATGCCCTGGAGTTCTTCAAGGACTATCTGCCCTTCCACGAGATGGTCCCCGCCGACGACCTGACGGCGGAGACTGACGACAGCGTCCTGGCCAAGCCCGGCGAGGTCTACGCCATCTATCTGCCCCGCGGCGGCTCGGCCACCCTGAAACTGCCGGAAGCGTCCGGCCCGTTCGTGGTCCGGTGGTTCGACCCGCGCCACGGCGGGGAGCTACAGGACGGAACCGTCAAGAAAGTTGACGGCGGCGCCGTCGCCTCCCTGGGCATCCCCCCGCGAGACGCGGACAAGGACTGGGTCGTCCTGGTCCAGGCCGCGAAAAAATAACAACGAGGAATGGTGCCACGCTTGCGTGAGTATGTCTGATCTCTTGTCTCTGGGTAAGAGCGCGGCGGGGCTCCGTCCCGCCGCGTAACCATTCGCGCGCAACAAGTTGCGCGCCCTACACCTACTGAGCCACAAGTTTTCATACACGTTCTCAAACCATGACCGATGCGCTGTCGGCCGCATGAATTTTATTTTTTCCAGTTGTTGTAGTTTCAGAGCCGCTCTCTTCGTTCCGATGTCTGATGATATAGGGTCGGGACCGTCAGAGGGTGCGGCGTCATGGCAACCGGTCCCTATCGATTGCGGATCGTGGACGACGAGCCTGCGGTAGGCGCCGAACCCACCCGCGAGGCCGCCACGATACCTTCCCCCGCCTCCTCCGGAATCTCTTGGCATAACAAATCCATTCGATGCATTCGAGTCGCGGTTTCGCCTCCGGCGGCGATGTTTCTACATGCTTCCTGGAGCTGCTGTAACAATTGCGCGTGCAACCCCGTAAGTGGCCTTCCGGCCCCGGAAGGGGCCCTTCCGGGCAAATTGCGCGCCCTTCTGGCTGTAACAATTGCGCGTACAACAAGTTGCACGCCCTACGGGCTGCCTGCCAGGGATGTAGGCGGTTGGGGAAAGGAGAAAGGCTGATGGGCGGGCAACGAAAAGCGGCGAAGGATAAGGATCGCGGCCGCCAGTTGAGGGCTTCCGCCGAGAAGAAACTCACCCGGTCCCAGGGCGGCGCGCCGGAGGACCTGGCCGGAAAGACCGCGGAGAAGGTCCTCCACGAACTCCAGGTGCATCAGATCGAGCTGGAGATGCAGAACCACTGCTGTCCCGTTAAGTGTTTTTTAGTGTGCTGCAAGTGACGTAACGATAAGTGGTTAAAGCGAAGAATGAGCATTTTCGATTTCAATTTGATGCTGTCTTTCTGGGATGATCGAGCCTGTTTAG
>Ga0315284_10010064_pt1 | contig 13460 bp, 14 predicted proteins | sample YL17G09_16_MG_FD_203696 | JGI IMG/M metagenome (GOLD analysis project Ga0315284, IMG submission 203696) | Sediment microbial communities from Yellowstone Lake, YNP, Wyoming, USA - YL17G09_16 | ecosystem: Environmental > Aquatic > Freshwater > Lake > Sediment | place: USA: Wyoming | collected...
TGCTGAGCATCGGTTTTATATGCTCGACGGTTTGAAACTCCGCCAGAGGTTCCCCGCCCACTCGCATGGTCGGCGAATCGGGGGTGACCAGCTCGGGGTGGGCTTTTTCCAGACGGATCAGCTCTTCCATGAGCCGGTCATATTCGCGGTCGGAGATCTCCGGCTTGGCAAGGACGTAATAAAGCCTGTCGTGACGTCGGATTTCTTCTCGCAGCCGATCGATACGCTCTGAATTGCTTGTCATGGGCATCGCCTCGCCGGTGGGCAATCATAGCCGTTATGAGCTGATTTCCGACATATGGTATAAGCTTCCTGCCCACCCCTGACAACAATATTGGCAACAGATGTGATGCATTGATCCTCAATATAACTCAAAATAATCCATGCGGTCCAAGGGGATACCTGTAGCTGCAAAATCCGGAACAAGTCAGTTTCGAAACCCTGACAATTCCCCTCACCTGTTTTAAAAATGGCCGTAAACGGAGCAGCCACAATCCAGCTTGCGTAATTGAGAAACCAAGCACGCGAAAAGTATCCGCCCGGCTTGGTGATGGTTCCCGCCATAACGAAGCGGGCAACATCGCTATCGGCTGCGATATCACCCCTCAGCCTTCAACGGCCTGCTCATTAACTCCAGGACCGCCTCTGAAGGCAAAACACCCTCAAACAGCACCCGGTGGACAGCCTGGATAATCGGGAGTTCCACGTCCATGTGCCGAGCCAGTTCCACCAGGCTAACGGTGGTCGGCACCCCCTCGACGACCGATCGCGTGGCACGAAGGGCCTGGTCCATGGATTGCCCCTGTCCGATGGCTTGGCCGAAACTGCGATTTCGGCCTTGAGGAGATATGCAGGTTGTCACGAGATCCCCCAGACCCGCAAGGCCGAAGAATGTTTCGCGCATCGCACCTAACGCCGATCCCAATCGGGTAAGTTCAGCAAGTCCGCGGGTGATAAGGGCAGCCTTGGCATTGTCGCCTAGGCCGAGACCGTCCACTATCCCAGCGGCGATTGCTACGACGTTCTTGGCGGCCCCCGCCACCTCCACACCGACAAGGTCAGGGTTGGTGTACACCCGAAAGTAAGGCCTGGTAAACAACGTCTGGATCCACTCAGCCAACTGCTGAGATCCGCCTGCCACCACCACGGTCGCCGGCAGCTTGCGGGCGATCTCGGGCGCAATCGAAGGGCCCGATAATGCCGCCACCTTAGCGTTTTCGAGCCTGCCCAGCACGTCGTTGAGAATCTGCGTGGGCCTAAGGAGCGTACCGTTCTCGATCCCCTTTGCGACTGAGCAGATCGGCAGGTCCTCAGCGCAATATGGCCTCAGCCGTATCCACACCGTGCGCATGTACTGGGTTGGCACAGCCGAGACGACCAGTTCCGCCCCAGCCAGGGCAAGCTCATCGTCGGCGGTGATTTCAATAGCCTCGGGCAGGCGATGGCCCGGCAGGAAAATCATGTTTTCCCGCCTTTGGGCGATGTCGGCTGCCGCTTCGGCAAAGGCAGACCACAGCCTGACGTTATGCCCATTTTCCGCCAGCATGATCGAGCAGACGGTCCCCATCGCACCGTCGCCGATGACCGATATTGTATGTCGTTTTGCCATGGATGGGTAAGCTACCGTCAAGGGGACCAAAAAACCAGCAGATCCAGGGGCTGGTAGGAATGTTTATCCATTGCCTTGTCGGATGCATCGCATAGAATGCACCATGCTTTAGGGACCATGGAAAGGTGCTTGCCGTGCCGGAACAGTTTTTTTGCCATAAACTCACCAACGGACTGACTGTATTGGCCCAGCCGATGCCGTCGGTATCGTCCGCGGCAATGTCCGTAATGACGCCCGCGGGCGCCTCCCACGATCCAGCCGACCAGGCAGGGGCGGCCTCGGTCATGATCAACTGGTTCCTCAGGGGGGCCGGCGGCAGAAACACGCGCCAACTCCATGAAGCCCTGGACAGTCTGGGCTGCCAGCACTCAGAAGCCGTCCACAGCGAACACATCATGTTCGCCGCCGCCCAGCTCGGCAGAAACCTCATGCCCGCACTGGACCTTTACGCCGACATACTCCGCAGGCCAAGCCTTGAAGATGCATCATTCGAGCCCTGCCGGGCGCTTACCGTGCAGGACCTTTCATCGCTTGAGGACGAGCCGGCCCAGAAATGCACAATCCTGCTGAGGGAGAATTTCTACCCCTGGCCGCTGGGCAGATGCGTATACGGCTCACAACAAACTTTATCCCAAATGCAGGCTGATCAGATACGCGCCCATGTTGAAAAAAACGTAGGGCCGGTCGGCACGATCCTTGCCTCGGCGGGTAACCTGGACTGGGACAAACTGCTTGCGAGAATCGAGGATTTATTCGGCGACTGGCCCGCACAATCGCCACCAGCCGTCCAAGCCGGCCCAGCCGGACAGAAGTTGACATACATTCATAAGGATTCCGCCCAGACCCACATCGGTCTTGCCCACCCAACCGTGCCCATCGGACATCCACAGTATTATCCCGCCCGCATGGCGTGCACGGTCCTATCGGGTGGAATGGCAAGCCGGCTGTTTACAGAGGTCCGCGAAAAGCGGGGGCTGGTCTATCACGTATCCGCCAGGTACCACACCCTCAAGGACTTCGCCGGCATCTTCACCTACGCCGGGACAACCCCACAAAAGGCCAAGCAGACGCTGGAAGTCACTATAGAAGAACTTCGCAGGCTTGGGCGAGGAATCAGCGAGCAGGAACTTAATCGCGCCAAAACACAGCTCAAAAGCGCCCTGGTAATGCAGGGAGAATCCACCTCCGCACGGGCCAGCTCGATCGCCAGCGACTGGCACACCCTGGGTAGAATCAGGACCCTCGACGAAATATCCCGGTCCATCGACGCCGTTTCAATCGAACAGGTGATGGAACATCTGCACGATTGGCCGGCGCGGAACTTCACCGTACTGGTAATCGGCCCGGAATCTCTTGATACACGCTGTATAGGTGAGTGAAATTGCATGGCTATGGAATTTCTGCACACAAAACTGGATAACGGGCTGACCATCATCGCCGAGTCGAATTCCTCGTCGGCCTCGATGGCGGCGGGTTTTTTCGTCCGCACCGGAAGCAGGGACGAATCCAAGGAACTCTCCGGGGTGAGCCATTTTCTGGAACACATGGTGTTCAAGGGCACCGACCGCCGTACCGCCATCGACGTCAACCTGGAATTTGACCGCATGGGCGCGGAATATAACGCCTGCACAAGCGAAGAAAACACCGTCTACTACGGGGCTGTGCTGCCCGAATTCCAGGACCCGCTGGTTGAACTGCTAGCCGACCTGATGAGGCCCGCCCTGCGGATGGAAGACTTCGAGATGGAACGTAACGTAATCCTCGAAGAAATTGCATTGTATGAGGATCAGCCCAGATTCAGAGTCTACGAAAAGCTCATGCAGGAACACTTCGGCCAGCACCCGCTGGGCAACAGCATTCTGGGCACAAACGATTCGATCTCATCGCTCCGCCGCGATGACATGCACGCCTATCTCCGGAGGCGTTATTGCCCCTCGAACGTGACGGCCGTGGGAACCGGCAAGATTGACTTTGAGCGGTTGGTCGAAACGCTGCGCAGGACGTGCTCAAGCTGGGAACCCATGCCTGCTGACCGGGCCACGCCCCCAGCCAGGCCGGCGATGTGTCGGCGGACCATAATTGATCCCAAACTGATCCGCACGCACGTGGGGCTCATGTCGTCTGCACCTTCGAATCAGGATGATTCACGATACGCCGCCGAGCTGCTGGCTACGATCGTCGGTGACGATACGGGCAGCCGGCTTTTCTACGCCCTGATCGAGCCCGCCGTCGCCGACGAAGCCGCGATGGCCTATGATCCACTCGACCAGGCGGGCGGATTTTTGACATTTGTTTCCTGCGATCCTCAAAAAGCAAACGAGGCGATCAGCGTCGTCAAATCGGAACTGACCCGTTTCCAGCGGGAAGGGCCTTCAATGCAGGAGCTTGAGTCGGCCAAGAACAAGATCGCCGCCGGGGCAACCATAAAAGGCGAATTGCCCATGGAAAGGCTACGGGCGGTGGGTTATGAGTGGGTGTATCTCCATCGCCACATGACCCTGGAAGAACACATAGATCGCCTGTTTGCGGTGTCGGGGGGGCAGGTTCTTGATCTTGCCCGCCAATACGACCTGACCACCGCGACGATGCTCGTCCTTTCACCAACGGAGACGGCATGACGGCTTGTGGTCAAACCTCGCTGCCTTTTGCCGGCAGGCGGATCACGGTGATGGGATTAGGCAGATTCGGCGGGGGCGTGGGAGTAACCCGCTTTCTCGCCCGCCGGGGCGCCGTGGTGACCGTGTCCGACCAGGCGCCGGCGGATCAGCTTGCTGAATCTGTCAAGGCATTGGCGGACTTGGACGTGCGTCTGCACCTGGGAGGCCATTTGGAAGCAGACTTCACCGACACCGACCTGGTGGTGGTTAATCCCGCAGTCCCGGCTGAAAGCCCGTTCCTGTCGGCAGCCCGATCCGCCGGGGTGCCCCTTACCTGCGAGATCGCCATCTTCCTCCAGGCCTGCACCGCACCGGTGGTGGGCATAACCGGAAGCGTCGGAAAATCAACAACCACCGCGATGATCGGTGATCTGCTGGCAAGCCGATTTATCACACACGTCGGCGGGAACATCGGCAAAAGTCTCCTGGAAGACCTCGATAACATTTACCCGGACCACGTCGTGGTGCTGGAGCTGTCAAGCTTCCAACTGGAATTGTCGGCGCCAGCCGGCATCAGCCCGCATGTCGCACTCGTGACGAATCTTTCGCCTAACCATCTCGATCGCCACGGCACAATGGACGCCTACAGCCTGGCCAAGATGAACGTTTTCCGCTTCCAGGGCCCGCAGGACGTTTTGGTGCTCAATCGCACATGTGCCGCAACGGCCCACTGGGCCGACCAGGCAAAGGGAAAAGTGATCTATTTCGACCCAGCCGACGAACCATTCGAGCTTAGCGTGCCGGGCCGGCATAACCAGGCCAACGCCCAAGCCGGCTGGGCGGTGGTAAGAGAATTAGGGATCGACCGCAGCACAGCCCAGCGGATTTTAAGCAGATTCGCGGGCCTGCCCCATCGGCTGGAGTTCGTCGCCCAGCGAAACGAGGTGCGATACTATAACGATTCCAAGTGCACCACACCGGAAGGGGCGATCGTGGCGGCAGAGGCTTTTGAACCGGGCAGGCTGATCATGATCGTCGGCGGATACGACAAGCACGTAAGTTTCGAGGCGCTGGCCCGGACGCTTGTTCAAAGGGCAAAGGCGGTCGTCACCATCGGGGCAACCCGCAACGCAATCATCCAAGCCATCCGGGCGTGTCCACATGCCGGGCTGTCGCACCTGGAAACGGCAGAGGATCTCCAATCAGCCGTCTCCATCGCCAAGGAGCACTCAGCCGCCGGCGACTCTATAGTGCTTTCCCCCGCCTGCGCCAGCTACGACATGTTCGTAAACTACGAGCATCGCGGGGGGGCGTTCGTGGACATAGTAAGACGCCTTTAGACCGAAAGCTCGCTTTTGAGCCCGAGCTTGTCTGCGTATGCTTTTCGGATCGGCTCGACGACCGATGAAATGAATTCATCCACCTGCTGGGGGGCCCTGCCGACGAACTTTCGCGGATCCAGCACCGCATCGATATCCACAGCTGAAAAGGCGTGGTCCGCCTTCAGGCGATCCAGCAGATCGTTGGGCCTGCCATGCTGCTTTATCTGCTGGCCGGCAGCCTGGCTGTGCTGTCGCAAACGCTCGTGCAGGTCCTGGCGGTCTCCGCCGGCTTTGACACCAGCCATCAGGATGTTCTCCGTCGCAAGGAACGGCAGCTCATTTGACACACCCGCGGCGATCATCTTCGGATAGACCACCATGCCCCTTGCAACGTTTAAGGTTATCCCAAGGATCGCATCGGCAGCTAAGAAGGCCTCGGGAATCGCCAGCCGACGGTTGGCGGAATCGTCAAGCGTGCGCTCCAACCACTGCTCAGCTGCGGTGTGAAGCGGGCTTGCCGAAACGTCCATCAGGAACCTTGCCAAACCCGTCGCACGCTCGCATCGCATGGGATTGCGCTTGTATGCCATTGCGCTGGAACCGACCTGGTCGGATTCAAACGGTTCTTCGATCTCCTTGCGATGAGCGAGCAACCTGATGTCATTGCAGAACTTGTGGACGCTCGCTCCTATCCCCGCAAGGGTTTGTGCGACGGCTGCATCGGTCTTTCGGCTGTGGGTCTGTCCGGTTACGGGCGCGATCCTGTCAAATCCCATCGCCGCTGTGACCATCTTTTCCAGACGAATGACCTTATCGTGATCGCCGTCGAAAAGCTCCAGAAAGCTGGCCTGGGTTCCGGTAGTTCCCTTTACGCCGCGAAACTCCAGATTCGCCCGCCTGTATTCCAGATCGCGCAGGTCGTACACGAAATCGGCGCACCAAAGGCACGCCCGCTTTCCTACGGTGGTCAGCTGGGCGGGCTGAAAGTGCGTAAACGCAAGGCATGGCATGTCCCGGTATGTGAGTGCAAACTTAGCCAGAGAATCTATGACATTCGCCAGCTGAGCCAACAGAAGGTCCATCGCCTGACGCATGATGAATAGATCGGCATTGTCGTTGACGAACTGGCTGGTTGCACCGAGGTGGATGATTCCCCTGGCGGCAGGGGCGGCGTCTGCAAACGCGTGTATGTGGGCCATCACGTCGTGGCGGAACTTGCCTTCGTATCGCTCAGCGGCGGCAAAATCGATATTGTCCAGGTTTGCCTGCATCTGCGACAACTGCTCGTCGGTGATCGCAAGCCCGAGGGTCTTTTGCGCCCGGGCAAGTTCCAGCCAAAGCCTCCGCCATGTCGAGAACTTCCGCTGGGCGCCGAACAACTCCCGCATAGCCTTACCGGTATAGCGACCTTCCAGAGGGCTCGTATATTTTTGATATTTATCGTCCATGTATTTATTATCCCTCTGCCGATCCTTGCACATCGGTCCGATTTGGCTAGTCAGACGCTTTTATTGACGTTCGTGTTGTGAACGTAACAGCGTATTGCGCCTCACGCCGTATCGGTAGCGGCAACCCGCCGCAGGCGGGTTGCATTGGTAACGCGAAGATCAATAAAACTCCTGCGCCACATCTTCCCATACAGACATCTAGCGTATGAATCTAAACGGAACCGGATAGCGGTAATAAACACCCTGGTCGGCTTTGACCGCCGCCTGGATGACGCACACAAGGTCAACGAAAAACATAGCTAACAGGATGAAAAAACCAAAGACAAACACAGTTGTAAACACGCCTATAATAATCCCCATTGTAATCAGAATCTGAAAGTTGATCGCTTCCTTGCCGTGCTGCTCGACAAAAGCATATTCATCTTTCTTGAAGTGCCAGACAAGCAAAGGGCCGATTATATTGCCCATCGGAACGAAAACCGCAAGACCCAGCAGATGGCTGAGCATTGCCCATGTCCTGGCTTGGCTGGTTGCTGGCATATCAGCCGGTGTGGATGGGGTAGAGGCTGAGTTGCCGTAAACGGGTTGCTGGTTCTGATTGCCTTCATTGGTCATAGTTGATCCTTTCTGAATCATCGCCATGTCACAGCCAAGTCATCAGTATACACTATCGGATGGTCGCAATCATTTACCTTGACAACAGTCTCCCCTGCCGGACATCACAACAGCTGCCGTCAACTTTTACCACAAATCGGTTAACTTAACATCGCATATTTCAAAACTCTCCTTGTATTGCTCTTTTTGCCTTATCGGCCGACAGTTGCGCACGAAGGACTTATGAGGATCTTCCCATTCTGCGCGCCGTAATTGCCGAAGCTCCTTGGAAGTTTGAGGAGAACACAATGGCCTTCGACTTCGCAAACTTCGCCGATCCAAACCTTGACGACGAGTACGTTGAATATCTCCTGAACCTGCATTCCGACCGGGTGAGACATTATTCCCGGCTCTGGGATTACTTCCGAAATCCTCTCATACCCGCAGCGGGTTTGGCTGGGGGAGTTTTAAACGCCTCCAGCAAGCCCTATTTCCAGGCACAGGAGGTGGGTTTGCCCGCCAGGATCACCGGTCGAGGCATGGGGCACAACGGGGAGGAAAATGTTACCGACCTTCGCCGAAAAGAAGTTGTAATCGAAAACGACATCGCATGGAGGGTCCAGACGGCAATCGATTTTTTATTCTCCAAGGCTCCCGTCATTCGCTCCCGGGCAGGCTCCGAAGAACTCGCCTCACTGATCGAACAGGTTATCTCTGTGTTTTGCGATGCCAACGGCGGTTTGGCGTTTTTACAGGAAATCGCCTTGCTTGGAGGCGTGTACGGTTTTGTAGACGTAGCGATTCGAACTCAAGGCAACAGCCCGGCTGGTTTACCGAGGATAAATAATTTATCCGGTAATTCGGAAGAATCTTCAGGCAACCAGCCAATCGCACTCGACAAAGGTGCTGCCTATCCGCTCCAGGATGGTTCGCAGGACCCGCACATCGCCCGGTCTAAACAGCATGGTCAAAGGGCTATCGAATATGCCCGAATACTTCAACTGGAGACCGTTGAGGCGGCGCGGGTTCTGCCCATTCTGGAAGAGGACGATTACCGACACGTCCGTTATTGGATTCAACGTTACGAAAAGCGCCTGCCCCGCATGAGCCTTTCGCGTCCGGTGCGAGTGAGATTCCCCTGGTCGCGCCAGCCAAACACGAAGGTCGAAGAGGTGGAAATCGTCGAGATACTCTCGCCAAGCTGGTGGCAGCGATACCAGGATCGCCAGCTGATAGCTGAAGGTCCCAATCCGCTGGGCAGAGTCCCTGTCGTCCATATCCAAAACCTGCCTCTCCCTGGCAGCTACGAAGGGCTCGGCGAGGTTGAACCGCTTATTCCTCTCCAGGACGAGCTCAACACCCGCCTTTCCGACCGTGCCAACCGAGTAACGTACCAGTCCTTCAAGATGTACCTGGGAAAGGGGATTGACGACTTTTTGGATCGGCCCGTAGGGCCTGGCCAGATGTGGGCGACGGCGAATCTCAACGCCAGCATCGAGGAGTTCGGCTCAGACAGCGGCTCGCCCAGTGAAGACGCGCACATCGATCAGATCCGCCAGGCGATGGACAAGGTTTCGGGTGTTTCGCCCCTGGCTGCCGGGCTTATCAGTGGAAACGTCGGCAACCTTACCAGCGCCACGGCCTTGAGGATCGTGTTGAGCGGGCTTTTAGCCAGGACCGCCAAGAAGCGCCTTTCCTACGGGGCGGGGCTGGAACAGATCATCGGTATCGCACTTGATTGGCTGGATCGGATCGGGGTCCTTCGGACTGAACCTGCCGACCGGCGAGTCGAGATCCACTGGCCCGATCCCCTGCCGGCAGATGAGGGCGAAGCCCTGCGAAACGCCCAGATGAAGGCCTCTCTTGGCGTGCCGACTGACCGAATCCTGGCGGAGCTGGGGTACAGCCGGGCCAGTGAGTCGGAATAGCCGATCGAACTTTGATCATGAAAGGACCAAACATGACAGACCAGATATCCCAATCCACCGATCAGCCCGAATCATCCGCAACAGGACGACTCGTACCGGTGGGCGAGTCGATCAAGTACCGCCGCCGAGCCCAGCAGGCCGAGGGCAAAATCACCGAACTAGAGCAGCAGCTCAAGGAATTCCAGACCCGACTGGACCTAGCCGGCGAGCAGTTCGGCGCCGCCGAGGCACAACGCGATGAGGCACGCACGCAGCTGATCGTCACCGAAAACCGCATGTCCGCTGAGCGAATGTTCGCCCAGGCAGGCGTGGTGGACATCGAGACCGCAAGCATCCTTCTGGGCAGGCGAGTGGACCTCAGCGAGGCTCTCGATACCCAGACGCTCACCCGCCACATCGAACAGTTGCTGCTGGACAAGCCGTTTCTTCAAAACCACGGCGGGGCCTCCCTTCCGCCTCGGACATCTTCACCCAGACCCCCAAGGACCAGCGGGATAGCTGAACTGACTGACGCTGCCCGCAAGGCAGCTCAGTCCGGCGACCGACGAGACGTTGCAAATTATCTCCGTCTGCGACGAGCAAGCGATCGGCGGATCTGACAACACAGAACAATCATTCGTAAGACCACTTTACTAACTAACTTTCAAGGAGCATCACTAAATGGCTTTTACAGGAAAAGCAACATATCTGGCCGGCGCAGCCCTGCCTGAAATCGCAGAGGACGTCGCCGACCTAATCAGCATCGTCTCTCCATACGAAACTCCGCTTCTGGACCACCTCGGCGATCCGCCTCGCTCATCCGCCAGCACTTACCACGAGTGGCTGGAGGATGAGCTTCTGCCCAACACCGACATGATCGACCAGGAAACATTCACCGATCCGGACGTTGATGAAACATTCGGCGTAGACCACGCCGACCGCTTCAGGATCGGAGACCAGATTCAAGCCGCCGGCAGCAAGGAACTGATGTTGGTGACGGCTGTGAACACGACCGCAGGTGAAATCACTGTCACTCGCGGCTACGGCGGGACAACGAGCGAGGACCTGTCGGACAACCAGGTGCTGCGGATCCTCGGCAATGCTGCGTTGGAAGGCGACGACGCCCCCACCGCCCGCTTCACCAGTAGAACCCGCAAGGGCAACTGGACGCAGATCTTCACCTCGGCTGTCCGCATCAGCGGCAGCGATCTTGCGGTCCGCAAGCTCGCGCTGTCCGACGAGCTGGACTACCAGAAGCAGGAACGTCTGCGGGAACTGCTGAGGGACCTTGAGTCCACCGTGGTAAACGGCGTCAAGCCAAGTTCCACCCCCCAACCGTCCGCAGGACGATGCAGGGCATCATCCCATCGCTGGCGACCAATATCTTTACGCCCGGGGCCGACGGTTTCCCCGCTGACGCAGACCTCACCGAAATCCAGATCAATTTGGCGCTGCGGCGCGTCTGGGAGCGGGCCTCAAGCCGGGTGGACACCATAGCCGTCAACGGCTATCAGAAACGCCGCATCAATTCGTTCATCACCTCCAGTCGGGGTTATGCAGGCACCGAAGTTGCCTACCGCGACATGGTCAGCATCTACGAGAGCGATTTCGGCATCTGCCGTGTCGTGCTCTGCCGTTCGGTCCCCGCAGACACGGTTCTGCTGTTGGATTCAAGCCGGATCGACGTGCTTCCGCTGGCCGGCAGGAGCTTCCACTACAAGCCCCTGTCCAGCAGCGGCGACTATGAAGCCGGCGAGGTAATCGGCGAATACACCCTGGAACTTCGAAACGAGCAGGCCCACGGGATTATCACAGGCCTGGATATTGACTAAGACGTCCCCCGGCGCCGGTGGCGCCGGGCCTGCTCCGCCCGCTGGAAGGTTTTTTCGATAACAAGCCGGTGAACCGTCTGACGGGGCAGGCCCGGCGTCTCCAAACCAACACGAGGATCAAATAAATGGACAACTTCTGCCAAGACAGAGACTTGCTTTGCCTGGAAGGGTGCATATTCGAGGCAACATCCGGGCCTGGCCAGCAGCTTATAACCGGGACCGACGGCCTGCTGGACGGGACCGTTTTCACATCCGAGGCAAGCGACTTTACATCGGCTGGCGTGCAGGCCGGCATGGTGCTGACCGGCCTGACGGGCACAGAGCAGCTTTGCCATGCATGGGAGATCGTCAGTGTCGATTCAGACACCCAGCTTACAGTTTCTCTGCTGAGGAGCGATCCGTCGGGCGATCCCCTTTCGCCGGGTTTGCCGGCTGAGACACCTGTAAACTTTCACGTGAGGACTTTTGCCGCGCAGATCCAGGCTGTCAGTTCGGCGTTGGCGGAGAAACTCCGCCAGATGGTCGAGGCCAACGGCATCGTCTCAGCCGACTTCGCCGATTCGTCGCAGTTGCGGGTAACCGCCGCCTGCGGGGTGCTCGGGACGGTCTTTGTCGCCCGGGCTGAGAATGCGATGCCTCACGATGCCAACTGGGTCAAGGCTGAGCATTATCGAAACGAGTTCCGCAGGCTTTCCCTTCAATTGAGGTTGGCGATCGACCTCGACGGCGACGGCAAGGCTGAGCACACCCGCACCCTGGGGAACGTCAACCTGCGAAGGGCCTAAACGATGACCAACCAGGCAAGCCAAATCCTCAACGACATAGTCGGCACTCTCCGCACCTGCGGTGCGTTCGTGGTGGTCGGTGTCGACCTGCCCGGATCGGTCAGCCAGTCGCCCAGGGCCTGCGTCACTCAGGTGAGCTTGAACTTCACCCCAGCTGAGGACAGGCCCACAGGAGTGTGGGGCAGGCTCAGGGCGCGCGTGGCCATCCATTGCCGCTGCGATGATGACTCATCTCGCATCCATCAGCTCAATGAACTGGCGGAGACGGCGCGCTCGGCACTGCTCGATGACCCGCATCGAGGAGACCTGTGCACCGATCTGTCGCAAGGCAGGGCGACGGAAATAGGCCACATTGAACAGTCCGACTCGGTGCGAAGGCCTCAAGGTCAGGTGAACATGGACGTCTGGTGCCACTTTGAGTCACAGGAGGCACTCTGATGAGATACCAGGGAATCGTATCTGCGACGTTCGGGCTAACTGAGCTTCCTTTGCCCCTTTCGGTTCGGATCGTCCGGCAGGGGCAGGTCATGCAGGCCTGCGGCGACGACGAATTTTTCAGCACCAATGTCCAATTAACCAAAGCATCGGTCAGCGCCGAGATTCGTCTTCGGGGAACGTCAGCAGCAGAATGCCTGCAGCTGGGTCAGTGCGACACGCTCAGTTTGACGCTCAAACCCGCCTCCGCCGATCAGCCGCAACGCCTCGTCCAGCTGGAAGGGGCGGTGCTGGCTTCGGTGGAGCTTGCGTATGACCAGTCCGCACCCGCCTGCGCTGTTTTGCGATTCGTCGCCGAATCATCCGACGGCCTGACCGACCCACTTGATGCGGAGGACCAGATATGAGCAGCCTCGACACTCAGGATCTCTTCGGCTCCGGACCCTGCTCGTTTGTCCCCGGCTCCTGGGAGCGACAGATAGACTGGCGCGGTTTTGCGGGCCTGGACGGACTGGTGGGAATCGACATGGGCTTAAGGAGCAGGCGTATCGTTCAGCAGGGCAGGCTCCAGGCCGACACCATCCAGCTGCTCCATCAGCAGATCTCCACCATAGAGTCTATGCTCGACGGGAAAATCCACAGCCTGGTCGACAACCGCGACCAATCTTACCCTCGCGTGGTCCTTGAGCATTTCGAACAGACAAGCCCGATCCAGACCGGGCGGGGGTTCTGGTGTGAATACGTGATCCACTACCTGCAATTGCCATGACCGAATATATCCATACAGATCAGATCGACCAGGTGAGGTCGATACCTTTTTCGGGCGGCTGGGAGATCAGCTTTCGCTCGGGCCATGCGGGCCTGCACCATCAGTTGTACATCGCAGGGCGACTTGCGGACATCACCGATCATCCCGATGCCCGGCGGTTCA
>Ga0315284_10010068_pt1 | contig 13457 bp, 6 predicted proteins | sample YL17G09_16_MG_FD_203696 | JGI IMG/M metagenome (GOLD analysis project Ga0315284, IMG submission 203696) | Sediment microbial communities from Yellowstone Lake, YNP, Wyoming, USA - YL17G09_16 | ecosystem: Environmental > Aquatic > Freshwater > Lake > Sediment | place: USA: Wyoming | collected...
GATCGAATCCGCGACGTCCTCGTTCTGATCGAAGTGGACCTGGACTTTTCGGACCAGGACATCGAGACGGCGCCCGCGGGCGAGGTGGCGCGGCGGCTGGGGGACCTGCGCGAGGCGCTCGCGGACCTGGGGCGCCGGAGCCGCAGCCTGGAGACGTTCGCCGGCGAGGTGCGCCTCGTGATAGCCGGCTGGCCGAACGTCGGCAAGTCGAGTCTCTTCAACCGCCTGCTCCTGGAAGACCGGGCCATCGTCGCGCCCCAGGCCGGAACGACGCGCGACGAACTGCGGGCGGCCCTCCACCTGGAGGGCGTGACGGTGGTGCTTTCGGACACGGCGGGCCTGGATCCCGGCTCGCCACGTCGAGTCGCCTGCGGTCAAGCCACGGCAGGCTTGCCCTGCCAGGGCGGCGACGCGCCGGGACGGGACGAACTGGCGGGCAAGGCCCGCGCCAAGGCACTGGAGGCGCTCGAGCGGGCGGACCTCGTGCTCCTGGCGCTCGACGCGACGAGCCCGGATTACGAGCGGACGCGGGACCTCGTGGCGCTCCTGGCGGCGCCGATGGTGGTGGCGGTGACGAAGTGCGACCTCGAGTCCCCGGCGCGGGCGCGCGCGTGGCTGGAGGCGCGCGGCCTGGGGGCGGAGACGATTGCGACGAGCGCCGTGACGGGCGAGGGGCTCGGAGCGCTGCGGGCGGCGCTCGTGCGCGCGGTGAAGGGCGGGGCGGTGGACCGCGAGGCGAGCGGGCCGGTGGTGACGGCCCGGCACCGGTCGGCGATGGAGGAGGCGGCCGGGGCGCTCGGGCGTGCGGAGCGGGTGGCGCGCGAAAGCGGGGAAGGGGAACTCGTGGCGCTCGAACTTCGGGAGGCGCAGGCGGCGTTGGGCGGTATTCTGGGGCGCGAGGCCGACGCGGGCGTTCTGGAGCGGATTTTCGCGCAGTTCTGCATCGGAAAATGACGGTGACGGACAGGAGCAGGAGGCGGAAGTTTACGCCTTTCGAGCCGGCGGCGGGAGCCGCCGGGTACGTTCCCTACCGTGGTACGTGCCAGGTCGGGGAACGTGACCGCCCGCTTCCGTCTTCGCCCTTCGGGCTTCGCCGTGACAAGTCCGCGGGCGGCTCGAAAGACGTGGCGCTGTAGGCTTAGGGCGGCGCAGGGGAACGGGAAGAGGGGAATTGACTTGACGATGGTTCGCGGGGTTGGGTTTAATACGGAGGGAGAGGGGCGCGACGCACCCTGCCGGGCATGCCGGTCGACCCGGACCCACCCGGGCCGGCGCGGATGCCCACGAGTCGGACTTGCCGGCGGTGCCCGCGCCAAGTGAGGTACGCATTATGCCATCCGCCAAGACCGTATGGGGTATCGACGTCGGGCAATGCGCGTTGAAGGCGATCCGGTTGCGTTGGCGCGACAATCGCCTTCAGGCGGTGGGTTTCGACGTCATCGAGCATGCGAAGGTTCTGAGCCAGCCGGACGCCGACGAACAGCAGTTGATCCGCCACGCGTTGAAGAAATTTCTCGACCGCAACAGCATCAAGGGTTCGACGATTGTGGTCAGCGTGCCTGGGCAGGCGAGTTTCACGCGGTTCATCAAGTTGCCTCCCGTCGAGCACCGCAAAGTTCCGGAGATCGTGCGGTACGAGGCTCGCCAGCAGATTCCGTTCAACCTGGACGACGTGGTGTGGGATTACCAGACGCTGAGCCCGGCGGGGACGGGCCCCCGCGAGGTGGAGGTCGGGATCTTCGCGATGAAGCGGGAGATTGTCGCCGACTACGTGGCGGACTTTCTGGCGATGCGGATCGAGCCGGACATCGTTCAGATGGCGCCCGTGGCGCTGTACAATTTTCTGATTTACGATAAGCAGGGCGGCGGCGGGGCGACGATCCTCGTCGACGTGGGGGCGGAAAACACGAACCTCGTGATCGCCGACGCGGAGCGGGTGTGGATCCGGCCGGTGCCGATCGGGGGCAACAACTTCACACAGGCCCTCTGCAAGCAATTCAAGTTGCCGTTCGCCAAGGCGGAGAACCTGAAGCGTCACGCGGCGGAATCGAAGCACGCGCGCAAAGTGTTTCAGGCGATGCGTCCGGTGTTCGGGGACCTCTTGACGGAAGTTCAGCGGTCGATCGGATATTACACGAGCCTCCACCGCGACAGCCGGATCGAGCGTGTAGTGGCGCTGGGCAACGCGTTCCGGCTGCCGGGCCTCCGGAACTTCCTGGCCCAAAGCCTGGGCCTGGAGGTGGAGGCGATCGAGGGATTCAACTCGTTGCCGGACGCCTCGGCGCTGAATGCGCCGTTGTTCCGGGAGAACGTGCTGTCGTTCGGAGTGGCGTTCGGCCTGGCGGTTCAGGGTCTCGGCCTGGCGACGATCCAGACGAGCCTGCTGCCGCCGGAAATCCTGAGTCAGAAGATTCTGCGGAAGAAGCGTCCGTTCTTCATCGGCGCGGCCGCCTGCCTCGTGGCCGCTATCGGATGTTTCGGGTACGACCAGATCAAGGGCTTCGGCGAACTGGCGGGCCCGCCGGGCGAAGTGGACCGCATGGAGAGCGAAGTGGGCAAAATGACCGAGGAGAACACAGCCAAGCAGGCCCTCTTCGAGAAAGAGAAGCAATCGCTGGTCGAGCGGCAGACGAAACTGGCGGAACTGGAAGGGGTCGCGTCGGACGAGGCCTATGCGTATGAACTGGCGCGGGCGGTCTGGGAGGCGTTGCCGTACGACGAAAGGTGGAAGATTTACGATCCCGCGAAGAACTCCCCGCCGCGCACGGACCTGCGGATCGTGGAACTGCTGGACCTGAGGGCGCAGTACGTGGCGGATGTTCGTCCGTACTCGGGTTCGGCCAGCGAGGGCCTGGACAAGATCGAGGTGATCGAGGCCGGCGCGGAGCCGGCGGCGCCGGCGGAGGGGGAGTCGGCCGCGGCTGCGCCGCAGAGGGCCCGCGGACCGAGGCCGGGGGTGCTCGTTCGGATTGTCGGCATTACGCCGAAACCGGCTCGCGACGGGCAACAGTTCATCAATGATGAACTAATCGAGAAGTTGAAGAATAACCCCAGGACTGTGCGGCTGAGGACGCCCGCGGGCGAGGAGATGCTGGCGAAGGTTCGTCTGACGGGGCGGTTCGGCGACCGCGCGAGGGAATTTGAGGAGTTCAGCCCTTCGCGCGCCGAGGCTCGCGGCGTGGACGAGGCGGCCGCCGGTCCGCAGGTCGTCGAGATCGACCGCCGGAACGATTCCTGGTTTGTGGCCGAGTGGGTGGTGAAGATGCCCAGCCGAGGGTCGGCGCCGGCGGCGCCGGCCGAGACGGCGACGGAGGAGGCGCCGTTGTAGGCCTCCCCGAGCGGCTCTGGCGCGACGGGTCGGCCCCGGCCCCAACGGGGCAGGCGCGCCGGGGTCTGGGCCGGGGGGAAGAGGCGGCGAGGAGAATACGCATGATGGAATTCGTCAAACGCCACGCGTTCCTGCTGGTCCTGGGCGCGGGGTTCGTCGTGATTGCCTCGGCGGTTCTCGTGACGGTCCAGGTCGGCTACCGGGGACCCGGTTCCGGACTGGAGGCGAAACTGGCGCGGACCGAGCAAGCGGCACGGGCCCTCTTGGCCAGCCCGCTGTACGGCGAAAAACTGATCGAAAAGATGTCCGAGGAGGTCAAACAGCGCCAGGCGCGTTACGAGGAAATTCTGGATTACGTGCGGAAACTGGGCCACGCCCGCAAGCCGCTCATCGAAGGGCTTTTCCCGAAGAGCACAGATGAGAGTCTTCGGCATAAGTTCAAGGCCGAATATGATCCTGCCCTGGACCGGTTCATGAAGACCTTGGGGGCGTCTCATCCCCTTCTGCCGGAGGACACCCCCGAGGCCGAGAAGGCCGGCCGGCTGAAAAAGTTCGACCAGGCGACGATGTTCGCCCACCCGCAACAATCGTTTGTTCGGCCGGATTGGGTGGACAAGGCCGAAGCGCCGACGCTGGACAAATGCGCCGTCGCGCAGGAAGACCTCTGGCTGATGTCGGACCTGGTGGGAATCATCGCGGCGATGAACGCGGACTATCTCGAGGGCCAGCCGGCCGTGATCCGCAACGTCCCCATCAAGGAACTGGTGGAGATACGGATCGGGGCCGGCGTGGCGACGCTGGAGGGTTCGAGGGGGGGTGCGGGGGGCGTGCGGTATCTTCCGTCGTCGGTGCCCGAGGGGGCGGTGGTTCCCACCCTGTCGGGCCGGCTCTCCAAGCCCGGGTTCTACCGCGTGCTGCCGTTCCGCCTGGCGGTGGTGATCGAATCGCGGCGGTCGGGGGAACTGCTGCGCCGGCTCAAGGGGACGGAGAGTTTCCTGAGCGTGGACGCGTGGCACATGAAGCCGATCGTGCCGGAAGCGTTCGAACGGTTCCAGGGGAGCCTCCTGGCGTCGTTGCGGGAGGTGTACGGGAAGGGCGGGGTGGTGCTATTGGAGGTGGTCGGCGAGTCGCTGGTTTTCCAGTTGGCGGGCGGGCGGGTGACAAACCCGCCGCAAACAGCCGCGGGGCCGGAGGCGCCGGCGAAGGCGGGTTGAACTTCGATGGGCGAACGCCGGGTCGCCACCCTGGCACGGCTACGGCTCGTGCCGTGGCCGGCTCGACGTGGCGAGCCGAGGCTGCCCACGCCGGGTCAGGATTTTGCATCGGGCTCTGTAGCGCGGGGGTTTATCCCCCGCGACCTTGGGATGTAAGGTATTTTGCGCGGGGGGTAAACCCCCGCGCTACAAGTAAGGCTCTGATAATCGGTTGTGGTTAACGATGCAAAATCCTGGGGTGACCCGGGCTGAAGGAGTTTAGCGAATGGCTACCGACCTGAGGAAATCGTGGTGGGGCCGGCATTTTGAGAAGGTGGTGGTTCTGGCGACGGGGCTGGTCTTCATCGCCTCGGTGGTGCTGTGGGTGGCCATGCGGGAGTCGCGTGCCGAGAAGCGCGAAGTGATTCGCGGGCTGATTCAGCAGATTAACGATCGCAAGAAGGCCACGATCGAGGAGGTTCTGACGGAAGAGGAGCGTCGGCAACTGGGCCTGACGAAGGCGCCGCTGACGGTGGCGGAGTTCGAGCGCCGGCGGGTGCAACTGCCGCCCGAGTGGCCGTCCAACAGGGACTTCGTGTGGGGTATCCCGACGAGTGGAACGCCGCCGCCGCCGGTGGAAAAGGTGGTCACGCCGCCCAAGCAGATCCTGGCTGTCGAGGAGGTCCAGACCGCCGTGGGCCGGGGCGTCACGCCGGAGGCCGTCAGTCACCCCCTGGAGAAGATAGCCGAGCAAGGCCTGTCGGACATCGCGTGGGTCAGTTGCGTCGGCAAATTCAATCTGGACCTCCAACTGGAGCAGTACCTGGCGGGGAAGGTGGAGCCGCAGCCGATCGTCATCACGCGGGTGGAGATGTCGCGCCGGGAACAGAAGCCGGACGGCACGTGGTCGGATTGGGAAGCCGTCACGGGGCAGGGCGCCAAGGCGGCGCTCGACAAACTGCCTCGCCGGCCGGAGAACAGTCGAGACACCCGGGCCGTCATCGCGTGGGCTCGGGGCCTCCTGGCGGTGCAGGAGGACGTTCGCCGCATCCCGTTCCTCGATCTCGTGGCCCGGGACGCGGAAGGCAAGTGGGTGCACGACATTGCCGGTGACGTGAAGGGCGTCGAGCAGCCGAGTCTTCGGGCGCCGGCGGGAGCGGGGGCGCCCGCGAGGGGAGCGCCGGCCGCGGGGGCGCCTCCGCCGGAGGCGGCAATTTCTTCGGACGCGGAACCGGCGGCGCCGGCGGCCCCGGCCAGCGGGGCATGGTGGCTGACGGAACCGATGGGACCGGTCGGGCCGACGCCCACCGGGCCGACGGTGACGGGTCCGATCGAGGTCCAGTACACCTACGCGACCGTGTGGGCGCACGATCTTTCGGTGCGCCCCGGGCGAACGTACCAGTATCGGATGCGCGTGGCGGTATTCCATCCGGTGTATGGCCATCCGGATTGCGGGGACGAGCAGGCGAAGTGGACGCCGGAACGCGTCGGCGAGTGGAGCGAGCCTTCCGCCGCGGTTACCATTCCGCGCCTGGTGCACTTCTACTTTGTGGGTGTCTTCGGCGACCGGGCCATGGTGGAACTGCACCGATGGATTCACGGCCAATGGGTGATCATCCGAAGCGTCCCGTGCCGGGTGGGCACGCCCGTCGTCTGCAGCAAACCCGTCCCGATTAAAGTGCCGGGCTCCGGGAAGGAAGTGACGGAGACGGTGGACCTGAGTCCCGGGGTGCTGTTGGTGGATATGATCCGGGGATTCCCGTACACGCCGACGGGTATGAGACCTATCCCGACGAATGTCCTGATCTTCTCGGACACCCAGGGCAACCTGGGCCAGCGGATCGATTGGGAAGACCAGAAAGAGGCGAATCAACGTCGGCAGGAGCGTGAAGCGGCGGCTCCGGCGGTCGGCCCGGCCTCGAAAAAAGACGGATAAACCCTTGGATCTTGGGCTTCCGCGGCCGGTTTGCCCAGGCGGTTGGGGGGTGCGGTCAGGAGGGCGGAGCCCCGCGGCGGCCTGGAGGCCCGTAGGGGACGAAAACCGGCGAGATTTTGCTTGCGGAGCCGGAGCGGTTTGCTAGAGTGTCCCGGTCGCCGGACGAAGAGCGGTAACGAACGGCAATCATTCGAGTTATGCCACATTATTCCGAGTCGGGCATGGAGATGTCGGTGTAGTAGGGGCATCCGAAGGCACCGCCGACAACGGATTTCCGAATTCCCGAGGGGCCTTGGGGCCCACCTGCCGGGAGCGGTGCCCTAGTTTCCCTGTGTCGCAGACAAGGAGGTCCGTTTTGAAACCCGCGAGGATTCTATCGATTATTGGGATCGTGGGGGTGCTGCTCTCGGCCGCGGTGATGGCGATCGCCGCCGAGCCTGAGCAGCCGACCGCCGACCAGCGGTTGAGCGAGGCCGCGCGCCTCTACGACGGCCACAAGTACGACGCTGCGCTGAAACGGCTCAACGAGATTCAACGCGACGCCCTCGGCTTCTGGGACAAGGGCAAATTCGACTCTCTCCTCTCCAAGACCCAGAAAGCCATCGGCGCCAAGGCGGCCGACGAGCAAGCCTTGGCCGAGGGACAGAAAGCCCTCGAAACCCAGCGCGTGGCGACGGCCGTTGAGCGCCTGTCGCAGGCGGCCAACAGCGCGTATCTGGAAGACGACAAGCGCGACCAGGCCAAGGGGCTCCTTCAGGTGGCCGAGGAGCGCCACCGTCAGGCCGAGGCCAAGGCCAAGGAACTCCTGGGCCAGGCGAAGCAGGCCCTCGACAAGGGTCAGACGGCCGAGGCCCGCGCCGCGATCGATGGTATCAAGGCGATGGACGTGAAACTCGGCCTCTTTGACCGGATGGCGCTGGGGAGCCTGGAGAAGAAACTGGCGAGCCAATCGGCCGCCACGCCCCCCCAAGAGAAGGTGGTCGTAGCGTCGGCTGAGCCGGTTGAAGCGAAGGCCGTCGCTGCGCCGGTGGTACCGGCGGAAGCCAAGGTCGCTGCGCCGGCGGAACCGGCGGAAGCCAAGGTCGCTGCGCCGGCGGAACCGGCGGAAGCCAAGGTCGCTGCGCCGGCGGAAGCGGCTCCGGTGGCGGCGATCCGCGAGACGGCGGAGAAACTGACCCTGGCCGACCAAGCCCGCCGGGCCGAGGCCGAGAACGAGACGCAACTCGGCGAGACGGCCCTGGCGGACCGTGAGTACGAGAAGGCGAAGATCCATTTCACCCGGGCACTGGCGCTGTGGCCCGAGTCCGAGCGCGCCGCCAAGGGCCGCGACGAGGTGATGCGCCTGCTGGGCGAACGCGAGGAGCCGGTGATCCGCCACGTCGAGATCAGCCGGGACATCGAGCGGCAACGAGTGACGGCCAACGTGCAGGAGTTGCTGGGCCAGGCGGAACGGCTCCAGACGAAAGCCGAACGCCCGGAAGATTACGACCAGGCGCTGCGGCCTCTGGCCGAAGCGGACCGGCTGATCGACCTGGCGCGGGTCCTGATGCCTGAAGAGGCGGAAGGGCTTCGTGAACAGGTTCTCGTGCTTCGGGGCCAGATCAGCAAGCAGAGGGCGGAGGCCGAGGCGGCCAGGAAGGGCCGGGCCGAAGTCGCCGCCCAAAAGGCGGAAGGGGAACGCATCGCCCAATACGAGCAGGACCAGCAGCAGAAGATCCAGCAACTGTGGGATCGCGTGAAGGAGTTGCGGCGTTCGATGCAGTTCCCCGAGGCGATCGAGGTGCTGGACCGGCTGATCGCGATCGACCCGCAGAACGAACGAGCCCGCCTGTGGCGCGACGACATGATGTATACGGAGTCGCAGGTCCGCCAGACGGATTTCCGAAAGGACCGCCGGGTGGGCACCGTCGAGGCTTTGGCGGACAGCGAACAGGCCGCCATCCATCCGGGCGAAATGACCGACTACATCCCGAAGGAGAAGCCGAACTACCTTCGCTATCCGGAGGCCAAGACGTGGCAGGACTTGACGGTGTTCCGCCGGAAACTGACGCAGATGGTGTCCGAGGAGCCGCCGGCCGTCGAGCAGACCCGCGCCCGGCTCCAGGAGACGATCGACCTGGACTTCGAGCACACGAGCCTCGACAACGTGCTGAAGTACATCAGCGAGGTGAAGAAAGATCTGAACATTGTTCCGGATCCGGACCTGGCGACGGGGGGGATCGATCTGACGACGCGCGTCGTGGACCTCAAGGTCAAGGGCGTGTCGGTCGAAGCGGTTCTGAACCTGATTCTCGGCGCCGACCTCGGGTACAAGGTCGAGGCGGGGTACCTCCTCGTGACGACCCGCGCCAAGTTGCAGCAGAACCTGCCGATCGTGACGTACCCGGTTCAGGACCTGGTGGCGAGCATCCCGGACTTCGGCGGCATGGCCCCGCGGTTTGATATCGCCGCCATAACGGGCTCGGCGGGGGCGGGCGGCGGCGGCGCCGCCGGCAACCTGTTCGGCGGCGCCGCTGTGGCCGAGGAAACCGAGCAGATCGGCTGGCAGGAACTCGTGGACATCATCAAGCGCAATGTCAACAACATGGCCGATCCCAGCGTGGCCGCGTGGACCGACGAGGGCGGGCCCGCCGCCATCGATTACATGAACGGCCTCTTGGTCGTCACCCAGACGCGCCGGGGGCACGAACGCGTCAGCGACCTGCTGGAAAAGTTGCGCCGCGAGCGGGCCATCATGATCAGCGTCGAATCGCGCTTCGTCACGGTCGCCGACGATTTCCTCCAGGACATCACCCTGGACGTGGACGTCGGGTTTGACCCGGGCGCGACGGGGCGATGGAACCCGGCCGGCCAAGTCGTGCAGGACCCCGCCGCCGACGCCACGTTCGACACGCTGCCCGGCCAGGTGGGCGGCGTGGCCGGCACGCCGCGATGGGGGGCGCCGATCATCGTATCGAGCACCGGCTCGAACGGCATGGGGACCGCGACGCTGCTGCCGCTTGCGGGGACCGCGTTTGCAGCCTTTGGCGCGAACGAAGGCGGCATGGCGGTGAGCGGCGTCTTCCTGGACGATCTCCAGATTGGTTTTCTACTGCGGGCGATCCAGGCCGATTCGCGGTCCACGACGCTCTTCGCGCCGCGGATTACGCTGTACAACGGCCAGCGGTCCTACATCAGCATCGCGAACGTCATCACCTACCTGGCCGACGCCGAACCGATCATAGCCACGGCCGCTGTCGCCTGGGACCCGGTGATCGGCTCCATCCCCGTCGGCGCGACGCTGGATGTGAAGGCGACCGTGTCCGCGGACCGGCGGTACGTCCAGTTGGACCTCAGGCCGCAGGTCGCCGACACAAACGTCGCCAACTGGCGCCAGGTGCCGATCGAGGCCAACGCCTTTGGCGGCATCGCCACGTTCCTCATCGACCTGCCCCAAGTGCAGGTCAGCGACCTGAAGACGACCGTGAGCGTGCCGGACGGCGGGACGCTCCTTCTGGGTGGCAACAAGCGGTATGGGGAGACTGAAGTGGAAACCGGCGTGCCGATCCTCAACAAGGTCCCATTCCTGAAGCGCCTCTTCAACAACCGGGCCAGCCTGCGGACGAACCAGAACCTCCTGATCCTCATCCGCCCGAAGATCCTTATCCAGTCCGAGGAGGAGCACAAACTCGGGTACGATGACTTCTAGCATCGAGTGTCGCAAGGTATGGCGGGGAGTCCCGGCGCAGGCCGGGACTCCCCGTCTTTTTTTTTTTGTTCGTCGTCGGCCGTCGCGAGGGCTACGATAGGGGCGCTGGGGGGACGACTCTCAACTCGCCACGCCGAGCCGGCCACGGCACGAGCCGTAGCCGTGCCAGGGCGGCGACCGAAGGAGCGGCCGTGCTGCCCCTGATTCGCATGGTGGTCGCGATCGAGATGATGGCGCTGCCGGTATGGGCCGGCGCGGTCCTCGCGCGTCCGGGGGCCGGTCTGGGGTGGCGGCTCGCGCGGCTGCCGGCGGCCGTGGTGCTCCTGGCGGGCGCGCTTCTCGTCATGGCCGCGCTCGTCGACGGGGCGACGGCGGTCGGCGTCCTTCGGACCCAAGCGGTCGCCCTCGGGTTTCTGGTGTTTCTGGCGGGCCTGGGAGTCCTCGTGGAGCGTGTGGCGGGTCCGCGAGCGGCCCAGTGGATAGTCGCCCTCGCGGGCTGGATCGTCGTCGGGTCGGTCGTGTGGGCCGGTCCGATGCTGGCCCTTCTGGAAGGCCCGGCCCAGGCGATGGCGGCCCAGGTGGCTGTCCACGCCAATCCCCTGGTCGTGGCGGAGCAGGAACTCGGCCTGGTGTGGGTGCGGCAGGACTTGACGTATCGGATTTCGCCGTTCGGCGAAAGTTACAGTTACCTCGTGCCGGGCATCGCGTGGTGGAAGACGCTCCTCGTGCACGTCTTCGTCGGGTCGGGGCTCCTGGTGTTCAGCCTGCCGAAGAGGAAAGAAGTGACGAAGTCACGGAGTAACGGAGTAACGTAGGCGGGATGCGGCTTTTCAGATTGGAATGTCTTTGGACTCCAATTGGGCAACCGACCCTGTGACGCCGGGACAGAAACCAGCGCGCGGCAACCTGCGGCGCCTGCGTTACTTCGTCACTCCGTTACTTCGTTACTACTCCTTTACCTCGAAGTCGGCGTCGATGACGTCGTCATCGCCGCCTTTCTTTTCTTCGGAGGGTGCGGCTTGGCCGGGGCCTGCGGCTTGTCCGGCGCCGGCCTGGGCGCCCTGGCCTTGCTGCTGATAGAGCATCTTGGCCAGGCTGTGGGAGGCCTGGTTGAGGGCCTCAACGGCGCGGTCGATGCGGGCGGGGTCTTCGCCCTTGAGGGCTTCGTGGACCTCCCCGATGGCCTTCTCGATGCTGGCGCGGTCGTCGGCGCCGAGTTTGTCGCCGTGCTCCTTCAGCGTGTGCTCGACCTGGTAGACGAGGGCGTCGGCCTGGTTGCGTTTGTCGACGAGGGTGCGGAGTTTCTTATCCTCCTCGGCGTGGCTCTCGGCCTCCTTTCTCATCTTCTCGACCTCCTCCTTCGAGAGGCCGGAGGACTGCTGGATCTTGATGGACTGCTCTTTGCCGGTCCCGAGGTCCTTGGCGCTGACGTCGAGGATGCCGTCAGCATTGATGTCGAAGGAGACCTCGATCTGCGGCAATCCGCGCGGCGCCGGCGGGATGCCCGTCAACTGGAACCGGCCGAGCGTGCGGTTCTGGCCGGCCATGGGGCGCTCGCCCTGCAGCACGTGGATCTCGACGGTGGTCTGGTTGTCGGCGGCGGTGGAGAAGACCTCCTTCTTCTGGGTGGGGATGGTGGTGTTGCGTTCGACGAGCGTCGTCATGACGCCGCCGAGCGTCTCGATGCCCAAGGACAGGGGCGTGACGTCCAGGAGGAGCAGTTCCCTGTCCTCGAACTCTCCGGCGAGGATGGCGCCCTGGATGGCGGCGCCGACGGCGACGACCTCGTCCGGGTTGACGCCCTTGTGGGGCTCTTTGCCGAAGATTTCGCTCGCGAGGGCCTCGATGGCGGGCATGCGCGTCTGGCCGCCGACAAGCACGACCTCGTCGACGCGGAAATCGGCACCGCGGCGTTTGCGGGCGTCCTCGAGGCACTGGAGGCAGGGCCGGCGGGCGCGCTCGATGAGGTCGCGGACGAGTTCCTCGAGTTTCGCCCGCGTGATCTTCATCGTCAGGTGTTTCGGGCCGCTGGAGTCGGCGGTGATGAACGGCAGGTTGATGTCGGTTTCGGCGACGGTCGAGAGTTCGCACTTGGCCTTTTCGGCGGCCTCCTTGAGCCTCTGGAGGGCCATCTGGTCCTTCCTCAGGTCGATCCCAGAGTCGGCCTTGAAGGTGCCGGAGATGTGGTCGATGAGTCGCTGGTCGAGGTCGTCGCCGCCGAGGTGCCCGTCGCCGTTCGTCGCGATGACCTCGAAGACGCCTTCGCCGACGTCCAGGATCGAGATGTCGAACGTCCCGCCGCCGAAGTCGAAGACGGCGATCTTCTCGTTCTTCTTTTTCTCCAGGCCGTAGGCCAGGCTGGCGGCGGTCGGCTCGTTGATGATCCGCAGCACTTCCAGGCCGGCGATGATGCCGGCCTCCTTGGTGGCCTGCCGCTGCGAATCGTTGAAGTACGCGGGGACGGTGACGACGGCCTTCTTAATCTCGTCGCCGAGGTAGTTTTCGGCCGTCCGCTTCAGGTCCTGGAGGATCATGGCGGAGATTTCGGGCGGCGTGTAATCTTTGCCTCTCGCGTGCACCTTCACCAGTTCCTCGGCCCCGCCCACGATTTCGTAGGGGACCAGTTTTTCCTCGGCCTGGACTTCGCTGTGGCGCCGGCCCATGAACCGCTTGATCGAGAAGATTGTGTTCCGCGGGTTGGTGATGGCCTGGCGTTTGGCCACCTGGCCGACCAGCCGCTCACCCTTGTCGGTCACCGCGACCACGGAGGGGGTGATGCGGTTCCCCTGGGCGTTCGCGATGACGGTGATCTTGTCGCCCTCGCGGACAGCCACCACGGAGTTCGTGGTGCCCAGGTCGATTCCGATGACTTTTCTGGAAACCATCGCGTTCACTCCTTCCCACGTTGATCCGTCAGCCCGCCGCGGCGGGGTGCCGACACCGGAACCCTCCCGCAGTTAATACTACAACGCTATCTCAACGCAGCGGGCCACGGCAGGGGCCGTAGCCCTGCCAGGGAGAGCGCAGAGGGCGCAGAGATAGATTCTTCTTTCACAACAACTTGTCCCGGCGCGCCGGGGCACGGTTCGCCGCCCCGCTTGCGGGGCGCTGGCTGTACGTAGCGCGGGGCAAGCCCCGCGGCGAACCCACGCCCCCAACTTCACGCTGTCTCCTTGTTCCTTTTGACCCCTTGACAGCCGTTCTCTGCGTTCTCGGCGCTCTCTGCGTTGAAGAACACAGCGTAGTAGTAGTAATCCGTCTGGCAAAACCCGTGCCACCGGCGCCGGACGACTGGAAAAGCATCGCGAGGCC
>Ga0315284_10010069_pt1 | contig 13457 bp, 13 predicted proteins | sample YL17G09_16_MG_FD_203696 | JGI IMG/M metagenome (GOLD analysis project Ga0315284, IMG submission 203696) | Sediment microbial communities from Yellowstone Lake, YNP, Wyoming, USA - YL17G09_16 | ecosystem: Environmental > Aquatic > Freshwater > Lake > Sediment | place: USA: Wyoming | collected...
GTGGAAGATTGTATTTGTACTCTTTTGTTTTTTGTATAATATCTTCTTTATGGGCTTCGTAATAATTTTTATTACGTGTTGGTGCAGTATATGTTTTAAGTTTATTTTTTAATTGTATGTTTTCATCTTCTAATATTTTAATTTTATTGATATATTCTTCCACATTCATTTTACTAATACAATATAATAATACACTTTTAAATAATTTTTATAAAAATACTACTTTATAAAACGGCGTTTTAAATTACCAAGGGTGTAAACTCATAAAATAATAGGATGGGGTCCTAAGTCTCACTTACTGATCATTTTTTCAATAGTTTTTTGCATTCTGGTCGAATATAGCTCATTTTTCACACAATCCCCAAAAAATAAAACCCCATCTGATCACCATTTTTCGCCGTCCCCGCAATTTTCAAAAAAAATCGTTACTGATGAGCCATTTTTCGTCATTTTTCAAGTTCATCAGTAAAATACTGCCTTCCGCTCTAGGGTCAAAATGTTTTTTTCAAAAATAAAAACCAATGCGCCATCGACAAAACCTCCAAAAAGTCCATTTTTTAGACTTTGGTTGCGCTCTAGGTTCAAAAATTTGGACCTTTTTCTCCATTTTTTTGGATTTTGGACCTAAAATCGGACCTTTTTCATGCATTTTAAAAGTGAAAAAAGTCGTATTACCGCATTGGTAATACCTCTGGGACTTGTTTTAAAAAATCCATGGTAAACGTGAGACCATAAAAACCCGACCCTAGAAAAAAAGTGAAAAAATTAGAAATATTTTCTCATTTTGGTAATGGATTTTTCCGCCAAAATATGCGCCTACCAAAATATGGTGAGAAAACGGAAAAATGCGATATTTGAATGGTAGTAAAAACTATGGTAATAAAAATCCTACCATTTTTATAAAATCAGTTTTCATGCCTCATACTAAAAATTTATGGTAATAAAATACTACCATATGGTAGTAAATGCGATTTTTTTCGCTTCTTCGTGGTAGGGGGTATGGTCAAAAAATCGAAAAAACGTGAAAACTTCTCTTCTTACCATAAAAAATGCTAGTCCCCGACTTTTTGAATATTTACTTCATATGGTAGTGTTACGACCATTCACTACCTAGAGCGGAAAATGAATGGTCGCGTTTTTCCATTTTATTACGAGGACTACCATGTCATTTTCCGCCAAAAAAGTCCATGGTAAGGGCTATGGTACGCGATGGTGGGGATAAAAAAATCCCAAGGTCACCTTCCATACCATAAACGACCATGTTTTTGAAAAATAACGTTTGCTTCTCCAGGACCATGGCGAAAACGCTTACCATCCTACCATGTCACCTAACCGGAAATAAAAAATATGATGGTAGTAAAAATGGTCGTGACCACCATAAGTCCTTTTTAAGATTTTCAGTTTTTAAAGACCACAATACCTTTTTGCTACCATAAATGTTCCAATAAATCCTCAAAAAATCGCGTATTACCATAAAATTTCATCCATTTTTTGCATTTTTTGGTCGAAAAAAGTCACTTTTTATGGTAGTCCTTACCATAAGAATATTTTTTGCGAGCTTCTCATTACCACTGAATTGGTCATCCTTACCATGTATCTATGAAAAGACAAAAAAAAAATCCCACCATACGCTACCATAAAAATGCGAAGAAGCTCGTAAGCCCGGCATTACCACAAGCCAAAAAAATGAACTTATATCAACCGACTTTTTCATTTTTTCTGTTATTTTTCTAAAATACTGATGTTTTGGAACCTCTGATCTACCATAAATGAAGAATTTGATGCTAGTAAAAAAAATCCAAAACCATTATCATTTATTACCATACTGCTACCATGTTGGATTGCATTTTGAACTTTTTTTAAGGTTTTTTTACCTGTATCAGTTAACAGTATTATTACTCTTTTTAAAATATAATATAAAATAAAATATCAATAAATACTAATGAAATAAAACTGACCCTCAAATCTGAAAAAAATCGGATTTTTTTAAAAACCCATAATTTTTTTTTGTTTGAAGTTCATCGTACTAAAGAAAAAAAAAAAAAAAAAAATAAAAAAAAATTTAGAAACAACCTATGGAAAATCACGAAAAAAGTCGATTTTTTTCACAACTTTTTTTTTATTTTATGGTAAGGGACCAAAAATCACGCATGCAGCCCTTACCATGATTTATGGTAATGCATCGAGAAAAATAAATTTTACTTTTTAAGTTTTTATACCGGCTTTTTTTAAAAATAAAATAATCTGATAAATAAACGGTCATAAAATAAAATATTCCATAAAATAAAAAAATCATCCAATGACTGCTGATTTACTACCATGCGAAAAAAAACGTCAAAAAAAGTTCAATTTTGGGAAATTATGGTATTGTATTACCGCCTGTTTTTAACTGAAAAAAATTTCTATTGGTAGTGGTAGGAGCTCATCAGTACTACTGATGAAAATTTTTTTAAAAAATCTCAAAAATGGGTAAAAAACACCGAAAATACTGATGAAAAAATTTTTCCTTCTTACCATGAATGGTATTAAAAAACACGTTTCTTCATTTTTGAAAAAAAAACGTGTTTTTTATGATAGTGTTATGGTAATACTACTTTTTCACGACCTTCGCTGGTAATAAAAAACCCGTTTTTCGAAACTACACCCCGTTTTTTGACACTTTTCACTACCATATGGTCGCATGGTAGCGTTATGGTAGTAAAACAGTGTTTCAGCATCCATCAGTATTTCCACCAAGATGCGACTTTTAAAAACCCTTCATCAGAAGTTTCATCAATAAACATTTTGACCCTGGACGGACACCAAATGCACTTTTCCGAGAGGGAACCGACTTTCAAAAATCTCATTACCATGCCTATTTTATGGTAATAGAAAGTTTTTCCCCTCTTACCATACCCAAAAAAGTGAGACCTTAAAAAATGGGTGTTTTTGTGGTTTTTTAGCTCTTTCTACCACCGGTGGTAGGGTGAAATATCACTTTGAACAAAAATGTTCAAAAAAAATTCATAAAGAATTTTTGTTGTAAAATCTACAATCTTTTTTCAATTAAAAAAAAATCAAGAAAATTGATTTTTTTGCGTTTTTTTCAAAAATGAGCAATTTTATTACCATCATTTACCATTTTTCACATTCCATGCCCAATAAATAAAAAACACTACCATTTTTGTCTACCATAAAATACTGTTTTTTTTACCCCCCATTTTTGGGCTTATTACCATTTGCTACCACGTTTTTAAGAAAAAATCGTAGAAAATGGTCATGGTAATACACTGGTAATAAGCCCCAAAATGGTAATCCCAATACCATATATAAAAAAATTAGAAATAACATTGTGAATGCGCATGGTAGCATGGTAACCGGAGTCCATTTTTTTCAAAAAATCCCCGAGTGTTTTTCATTTTTTTTGTGAATGCTGGTAATATAAATACCATTATTTTAAATATTGGAGCTAAAAAGCTCAATGAAATATGGTAGTATGGTAAGCTATTCGCTCCATTTTTACTCATTTATTCCAATAATTTATTCCGAATCATTCCAAAATATTCCAAGAGCATTGTGTACATTTTACAATCCAATGTTTACACAAAATATTCTTATTCTAAAAAGATTGTAAAAAAAATCGGAATTTTAATTCCAATCAATTGGAATATTCCCAAAATCAGATTCCAATTGCGGGAATATTTTGAGTAATTTAGAGCAAAATAAAAAATAATGTATAAGTAATAGTGAAATAATGACTCAATATAATTGTAAAAGATGTGGTAAGATATTTGACAGAAAATATAACTATGAAAGACATATTAATGATACGAAAAAACAATGCATACTTATTGTACCCATTCCAGAAGAAGAAGATAAAAAGAATATTTGCTGTCCTTATTGCGAAAAATCTTATTCCGCAAAATATAATCTCAATAAACACCTCAAAAAATGCATCATGGCGAGTAAAGCATCTCATATCATCGAGGAAAAAGAAAAGATATATAAAGAACATATTGACCATCTTGAAAAACAAATTCTCGAACTTACAAAAAAAATTGGTAATACATATTCCTATAATATTAATCAACACTTGGATCAAAGTGTTCATCAACAGAATATTCAGATTAATTCCTACGGAAATGAAAATCTCAACTACATAACACCCAGCCAAGTCGAAAAATTAATTAGCCATCCTTCCACTTGCTTACCACAATTTATAAAAATGGTGCATTACCATGAAGAACACCCTGAAAATCATAATGTTCTAATTGAGAACATTAAGGAAAATATAATTAAAACGCTTAAAGAAAAAAATAGTTGGGATACTTCCCGATTCGAAGAATTCGTCGAACAATTCACTATCGAAAAATACGACCAAATCTGTGACCTATATAATTCCAATGAAGTCAATGTGAATGAAGTTGTCCGCGATAAATTCGAGAAATGGGCGGATCAATTCGATTATGTGGAATCACAAACACGGAAAAAAGCGGAGGAAGACGCGAAACTTGCTATTATTCTCGGCTCCAAATGGCTGAAAACGAAGAAGATTACGAAAAGGGGACTCAAAAGAATTTTAGATGGCGAAATGCTTTTGAACGAAGATGATATGAAACAAGTTGAAAAAATAAAGAAAAGTGTTGGATGGGGAACAATCACTCCTAAAATCGTGGAAGCCTAATAGGAAAAGCCTAGGCAAAAAACATAACACCTTGCAATAGCGAATCCGCCAAATCATCCTTTTTTGGATGTGATTGGAAATACGCACCCCAATCTCCCAAATTTTGTAGAAATCCTTTGACAATATCTATACTATCATTCTTCCTTTTCTTGTAAGACTGGTAATCAGACAATTTCACTTGGGGCTCCTGGGGGACCTCTAGGAGCTTATCAACCGAGGGCTGCTCTTGGCTTCGATTATGCTGTTCTTTTTTAAATAATTTCTTACTTGCATTGAAGAAACTTACATTCGCCAATTCAGGATATTTTCCCTCCTTCATTTTACAAAAAAAATAGGTATATATAAAGAGTTGCACCGATTTCATTTTCGGATTCTTAAGAGCCGGCTGATTCTCTATTATAATTTCATTCACTCCATCTAATTTTAAATTTGAGAGTCCGTCATATATCCTAGTATACGTTTTAGTATCATCGTCTTTTAGATAATCACTAATTTTGGTTAGAACTTGTCCGGACTTTTCGACTTCTTTGCTACATTTGTTGCAAAAACCCCCAATTTTTATATTTTTCAAGCAAATATCTCCATCATATTTTATGAAAAATTTTCGGCTTTTCTCCCCACAAGGACAATGCAAATCTCTTAATTCATAGGGGTAATATTCATACCCGAGAGAATCAACCTTTTTCACTTGTATCACATAATCTTTTTCATAAGGACGGGCATGAACTTTACACATCTCCGTCCTCTCTCCATCTTTTACTACCCAATAATTTGTTCCTTTCCCACATTTCCCACATTTCTTCATGTTTTGCTCGGGCATCCATAATTCAGACTTACAATTAATAATACCCCACGCAATAATATTATTAATTTTAGACTCTTCTTTATTATAATCCAGAAAACAAAAGGCTAAATTTTTTATTCCAACATCAAATGATAAAATTTTCGTCATTCTATAGGATATAAGATAGAATATAAGAATATTTTTAAACCGCGCGTCGGCAGCTTAAAAGAATTTTATTTTTTAATTATATAGAATGACAGACACCTCTTTTTACGATGTATTAGAACTTTCCCCGAATTGCACAAGCAATGAAATAAAAAAATCCTATAAGAAATTAGCGTTGAAATATCATCCAGATAAAAATCCAGAGAATCCAGAAGCTCTCGAAAAATTCAAAGAAATTACAGAAGCATATGAAACCCTATCTGACCATCAGAAGAAGGAATCTTATGATAAATTCGGAAAATCCTCAGAAAGATCCATGAATGATCCCAGAGAAATTTTTGAGCATTTATTTGGTCAAAGAGTTCAAAAAGAACGTCAGGTTCATGTACAGCCTGTTAGAGTCCCAGTTTGTCTTACGCTGGATGACTCTTATTTTGGTGCTACGAAAACTCTTAAATACAAGCGCATGGGTTTTCCTGAAGGACAAGTTTGGGATAAATTGGAGCCGCCATCTGCGGATTTACTTGTTTCATTTGAAGAAGAAATTGAAGTTATTATCTCAAAAGGAGCTCGTCCCAATCAGCACCAAATTTTTGAGAAAAAAGGGCATCAGATTCCTACTCTTGAACATGGCGATGTCATCGCTATTTATGTTGATGAAGACGAATTTAATATAAATATGGTAGAAAATGATGATAACCCAATTGAGGTAGAAGACAATAGCGAGGACGACGGTGAAGACGACGGTGAGGATGACGGTGAGGATGATGTTGAGGACGACGGTGAGGACGACGGTGAGGACGACGGTGAGGACGACGGTGAAGACGACGGTGAAGACGACGGTGAAGACGACGGTGAGGACGACGGTGAAGACGACGGTGAAGAAAGCTCATATTCCTCAATTTCATCAGCACCAAATTCCAATAAACCAACGCGCAAATATATTTTCAATCGCGGAGATGGTGATAACCTCGAGTCTCAAATTAAAATTCGACTTGATGAGTATTATAATGGTGTTGAACGAACAATCCAATATTTTGGAGATAAACAAATTAATTTTTGCTATTACCAGAAAATTGATTTGGATGAAACTTATGTCATTCCCTCTTACGGAATTGAAAATGGAAATATGAATATTCACTTCGAATTGGAACTCCCAAAATTCATCCCATCCCAATATGCAGATGAATTCAAGAGTATTATGGATAAAATTTATGAGGGGCGCACCGAAAAAACAGATTTCCAGAATTTAGATTCTGACAAAATCATTCATCTTCTTCCATCTTCTGAAGTCCCCAATCATTTCCACGATGATGACGATGACGGCAATGATAGACACAATGGCATGCCAAATGCCGGGTCTATGCCAATGCAATGCGCCCAACAATAATTTCTTCGAATAATATATATGCTATATTTATTATTTGGTCTTATTACAATGATAATTATACTTTTTATAACAGCTAACATTCAAGTATCTTCTTATTCAGCTAAATTCGAAAACTTTACTCTGACTTCCATTGGAACTATCCGTGATAAAATAAAATTACACACAAGAAATAAAATTATTTCATCCATTAGATATCGAATGAATAAAAGAAAAGAAATTGAAGATGTTCAGATTGTAGATGATGCCGACCTTTACCAATATCTTAATTAGAATTATTCATCATCATATTCATCCATATTCCCGCCAAATAATGCGGATATAAAATTCTCTAGCTCTCTATCTCCTGGATTAGAAGAATTCCTCCTTCCTCCACTTCCCCATCCACCACCAGCACCACCAGCACCTCCAGCACCACCATCACAATCATCCCCATAAGGATAATAATCCACCTCGTATATTTTAACTTTCTTATCATTCATAACATTTAAAAAATCCATCGGATTTGCACTATTTACCTCCATCATCCCAATATGAGCATTTAATTTTAAATAATCCGTTATACTATTATACTTCTTAATCTTCCGTAAAATAGCTTCTATTTTCCTTTGATTGCAAGAAAAAATAACACTATCTCCCTCTTTTAGTCCCTTGAAAAACTTATTCTCGTCAATCATACCATTTGCTGATCTCGATTTTTTAATCTTATCAAATGTTATTCTGTCCAATTCTGCATAAATCTTCTTTGCCATTTTTTCTTAGTAGTATATTACTAAACTATTATTTTTAAGCTATTTTACGAAATCTTCAAAGACATGTATTCCTCTAATGTATTCTTCTTCTGAAGTAAAGGCTTGTCCCTCTTCAATCTCAAATCATTTAATTCATGAAAACGATTCTCATTGTTCAATAACATTGCTTTCTGCCTATGAATGCTCACATAATGGGCTACCTCCGTCTGAGGATACATGCACGATACAGGCGGATACAATAATGAATATTTCTTGTCCAAAAAATAAAATTGTTTTCTAAATTCTTCTATTGACATTGGTCCACCAAATTTCTTCAATAAATTCCTATCTTCCGCTAATTTAACATAAATTATTTTCTTCTTATCATTCCCATTCTCTGCATCAATCTTTTCATTTATTTCCTTCGCCAATAAACATAGCAAAGAGTAATACTCCCATTTCTTAAAATGATATCTTGTGTCAAATCCCGAAAATATATATGCCGCCGCACAATTAAATGAACAAAAATTATCTTTGCAATAATATTTTCCTCGAATATAACGCATTGGAATTCCAATTGGCATCGTCTGGAATTTCTCTGTGCAATAAAAACACGCAATATCCGAGCAAGTTTCCCAATCCTTTTTATTATCATCAGCCTGAATCATTTTCAATATTTTTACCTTCTTTAAAACATTAAAATAATTCTTATTCATTTCTTCAAAACCAATTGTTCGAATATATACTTCATCTTTCTGTATTAATGATGAGTTAGTTTCATCACAATCTACATCCTGATTTTCCACATCATCCACTTCTATTTTTCCCTGGTTTTTCTCCAAAATATTCGCATAATCACTCTGCATTTGATTCAATGGCTCATATGGCATCGGTTCATTCAAAACCGGATCATATCTCATTATTCCATCCGTATTTATAATAATGTCATTGTAATTTTCACTGTTGATTTTCTCATCTCCCGGTAAATGTAGAATGATATTCTCATCTTCTATTTCCACTGTAACCTCCTTGTAATTGCTAATAACAGTATATGATTTATCTTTAGGGCGCCGTCCTCTCTTCTTTGGCATGAGTTTACATGTATCATCAACTTGTTGCAAAGTGCTTGCATTTACACTCCCACTCCCACTCACACTTTTCTTCTTGCTCGGCATATTTAAATCCTTTTACACGAAAAAGCTTTAAGCCCTCGATATCTCGTAAAAAATGAAATATTAAAAAGATATTTCTTAATATACAAAAGCATGTCCGGTTCTATTACTTTATATATTGGACCCACTAAAGCGGGAAAAACCACAGAATTATTGCGCCTTTATTATTGTCATTTTACCAAAGAAGATGATATTGCGATTGTTTTACATGACTCCGTCGCAAATGATTCATTTACAAAAGAAACAATGAAAATTATACAATCCGATTCTATTGGAAATATTGTAATGAATCCATTGTTCCAAAAAAGCAATGTCATTTTAATCGATAATTTACAGCTATTTGCAGACTGTTTTATTTTAAATATTCTCGCAAATAAAATGGAAAAAAAATTCATTTGTGCAGCACTTGACAATGATTATCAACGTGTCCCCTATGAAAATATCATCGATATTATCCCCAAATGTGAGTATGTCTATAAATTAACGGCATTATGCTCCCAATTACGAGATACAACCCCTGCCATTTTTTCAATGAAATCCGGGGACGAATATTTGCCCGTTTCCAGAATTTTTTTTACAAAAAATAGGGGCTTTCTCCATGTTATTTCAGGCTCCATGTTCTCCGGGAAAACCACTGAACTTATCCGCATTTGCAAACAATATCAATCCATTGACAAGAAAATACTATCAGTGAATTATTACAATGATCGGCGTTATGACGCAATTGGCAACATTTGCTCCCATAATCAAGAGGTATTCCAAACAATGCTCTCTATATCGGATCTCCGAGAACTCCTATCCCACCACAATATCGAAGATTTCGACGTGATTATGATTGATGAGGTACAATTCCTTAAAAATGCCCTTCAAACAATAAAAGTATTAGTCGAAGAAATGGGGAAAATTGTTATCACTAGTGGATTAGATGGTGACTACTTACAACAACCATTCGGCGAAGTCTGCCAGCTTATTGCATTCGCCGATAAATTTACAAAACTAAATGCAGTCTGTAAATTGACTAAAGAAGATGCCAGTTTTTCAAAAAGAATTATTGCGTCTCAATCCAAGGAATTCATTGGCGCAGATGAAGCATATGTCGCCGCAAGTAGATATTCTTTAACTTGCTAGTTCTCTATTAGTTCGCTATAAAATTCCCCATTTTTTATAATATAATCCCCCGATTTATCATTTTTCTTATTTTGATAATACAAATTAAACTCCAAATGGCTATATTGTTTGGAAATCTGTGTCAGCCATTGCTCTGGTGGCTCATTCTTCGTCAAAAATGTGTAGTATATCATGTCCATCTCTCGATTAAATAATTCCTTCTCATACTCAATCATGCAGGGTTGTTCACAATTAGAAGACTTTCTAAAACTGATTCCCTGATTTCCCCAGTTGTTTATGGTGAAATTCTTTAATTCCTCCCATTTCCCATAAATCTCTAAATGATTCTCACAATGATATTCTCCCATTTTCATAATGTATGCACTTTTTTTTAATTAGAAGAAATTCTCCGGAAGATTCTTAGAATAGATTTCAAAATTTCCATAATTCTATTTTATAACGATACACTGGATGATCTATTTTATAAATTTTCACCATAAACTTATGTAGTTTATTCTCCCGATTATCGCTCTCTTTCTGCAAATTAACGGATATTTGTTTCCTTCGGTTGTAAATATTCCTATTCTCACTCTCCAATTTTACCAATCCATTCCGGAGTGCATCCAAAGGATTTCTTCCATGAATTGGGAATTGCCCCGGCTTTGACATAAATCTGTATTTCCGTATGAACCCTCCTCCATTGACTGTATAAGGGCTTTCATATAAAACAGCTGGAGGTTTTGTATCCGGATATAATTTATCTATATTCAATTCTCCATTTGCTTGATTTGTAGTAGTCATATCTGTAGAAGCCACTGCATCATTCCCCTTTTTTTGGGGATCTTCTGGACTCAATTCTGGTTCTGCTCTCGACATATTTATGTTATAGATTTTATAGTTTTTAGTTCGGAACTAAATATACTCTTCATTATTTTATCATATTGAACTACTATTGAACGATGGGTTATGCTAATATTCTGATTATGAATATTAATTGACATTGGATTTTGCAATATAATCGGCGTCCCAATATATTCATATTTTTTCCCAGTTTCCATATTTTGGAATTCGAACACTAAATATTTCTTCCCATCTATATTATCATTAAATTTGTAGTATTTCATTAATTTATTAAAAATTTTATTCGCTACAATTCCTGGTGATTTCCCAGTGTATTTTCCGTATTTTTGTCCATCTTCCGGAAAATTTAGAAGAGTATAATTATGTTTTTCAGTCATTCTATGATTAATTATAATATTTTTTTATCATTTCATTGATAAAAAAATATAATTATTCGTGATTATTAGTGACCAGAACCAAGAGAAGTAATGACATTCTTGAACCTCTTTACAACCTCCTTGACCTTACCAGTCTTTCGGTCCTTTAATTTTAGAACAACGGGCTTCGCTAATTTAACTCTCTTGCCCTGATAGTTATAAATCTTCTTATCACTGCCGCGAGTGGATAGCGAATTTATAAGAGCACTCGCCCTTCTCCTTGTTCTTCTGGCAAATCTCGGAGAACGCGCTGGAAGCCTTGTCCTTAGGACCCCTAGTTTGGGGCTTTCCAGTCTTTGTTTTCAGGGGAAGCTCGTATCTACCACCGTCGACGGTTTTGCCATTAATACTTACAAGCTTGAAAAAACGGGATTCGCTATCGGCAGCGCCACCATTAAAATATTGGCTGCGACTGTAACTGCTCTTCTTTTTCTTGCTACCGCCATTCTGGGTATTATTGCTGCCCTTATTCTTCTTGTTTAAACTACTCAGTAAACTTTCGAGTTTGCTAAGTTCCTTCTGAAATTGGTTACTGTTACCGGTCATCTTTATAAATATAACTCACATTTTTTTTCTGTAAATTTTATAAAAATTTATTTTTTTTTTGTCATCTAAACTTTCCAATTCTAAGACTAAAATATCTCCTCGCCCACCTTTAACTTTCCCCTCTAATTTACGAAATGCATCCTCAATATTCTCTCCATGAATTTTATATTTCTTTTTTTGACTTTTCTTACCACCACCTGCCTGTCCAGTTGTTGGTTTCGTATCATAGCCACTTGTACTCTCCTTAATTGTTTGCTGTGTTAATATTTCATTATTCACTTTTATATCATCCCCACCCAATATTAATTTATTGTCTTGAACAATATACTGTCCATAAGGATAATAACTATCAATCCACCCTTGTTTAAAATCCTTATTACTTAATGCCGCCATATATTATTTAATTTTTTTAAAAAAATATAATTCGTGATCTTTCAGCCCTAAACGTTCCAATTTTACAATTTCCACTAGTTTAAAATAGTTCGACATGATTTTCTCTATAATTTTCCTCTTTTCTGGTATTGCTAAATTATGCTTATAATGCTTCTTCTTCGTAATTGCCCCCTTTTTATCCCTCATTGCAATAATCTCATTATATTGGCAAATCACTTGCCCTCTCTTCTCCCACCATCCATCGTGTGTAAAATTCGGGAAATTTGTTATTCCATGCTGTCGCCCCTCACCGTCTTTCCTCGAAAACGTCATATTCTTCGGACAAGCATCCAATTTTTCCCTGTCAAAAATATGCACCACTAAATAGCCATCCGGTTTTAGCCAAAAGAAAAAATTACTCAGGATAGTATCCCAATCAATCATCTTATTGTGATACAGGGTCTCCTTCAAACACAGGATCATCTTAAATTTCTGCTTAGGGAATAACCCCTCATTTTTTACATCACCCAATATATACTTCCCCAGGGGATTCCTCAGCGCAAATATTTCCAGCATCGCCTCACTCCTGTCCACGCCAATCACTTTAACTCCACTAGAACTCAAATTCTGAAAATGCTTTCCTGTTCCTGTCCCAACCTCCAATATTTCACCCCCTTCAATGTGGTGTTTATCCATGAACTTCAATATTTCCTTCGACTCTTCTTTGAATACTTCTGGCTCATCGAATACTTTATCGTAAATTTTTGCGTACAATTTGTCAATCATATCCTTCCTTATTTCCAGGGGATTATCAAAACTCTCGGCATTTTCTAAATCTAATATGTCCCATTGTAGCCTTTTCCCAATAATGTATAGAATTATTAGAATAATTATCAAAATCAAAATTGATATGTATAAATAATGCTTCCACTGCATATTCTATAAAAGAATAATTTCTTGATTTAAAAACATTTTTCATATTCTAATTATATCCCCCGCAATGTCTTTCACTACGAACCAAACCAATCAGTCAGCGTCTCTTGAAGACTTCAAGGATCAGCTCCCACCCAAGCAACAAAAAGAATTTGATGAACACCTCGATATCGAACAAATTAAATCATTCGTATATCAACTCCTCACTGAAACGGACTGCCTAGAGGACAACCGCAAGCGCGAAACCAAAAAATACGCCGATTTGCGCGGTAAATATCAGCAGAAATACATGCCTCTTATGATGATATATCCCGCTCTAT
>Ga0315284_10010070_pt1 | contig 13456 bp, 10 predicted proteins | sample YL17G09_16_MG_FD_203696 | JGI IMG/M metagenome (GOLD analysis project Ga0315284, IMG submission 203696) | Sediment microbial communities from Yellowstone Lake, YNP, Wyoming, USA - YL17G09_16 | ecosystem: Environmental > Aquatic > Freshwater > Lake > Sediment | place: USA: Wyoming | collected...
ACCGTGACCTGGTAGGTGAATTGACTAAGGCGGTGGTGGCTCAGGGAATAAAGATGGGGTTCTATTACTCGCTCTACGAGTGGTACAACCCGCTCTACCTCAAAGACCCCAACACCTACGCCAACCTACACATGATCCCGCAGATGAAGGAACTTGTGGAGCGCTATCGGCCGTCCCTATTCTGGACCGACGGTGAATGGGAGCAGCCCAGTTCCGTGTGGGATTCAACCAAATTCCTGGCGTGGCTGTATAACGAATCGTCCGTTAAGGATGAAGTGGCGGTGAACGACCGTTGGGGAAAGGAGACGCGGAGCAAGGACGGGGGCTTCTACACTTCGGAATACGGTAGATACATGCCGAATGGCGTGGCGCAAGGACTTGCCCATAAGTGGGAGGAGAATCAGGGCATGGGCAAATCGTTCGGCTATAACCGTAGGGAGGGCGCCGCTGATTACCAATCAACGACGGAGTTGGTGCACCTGCTGGTGGACACGGTCAGCAGGGGTGGCAACCTCCTGCTCGATGTCGGGCCCACTGCTGACGGGCGCATTCCGGTCGTCATGCAGGAGCGGCTCCTCCAGATCGGCGCCTGGCTCAAGGTGAACGGCGAGGCCATTTACGGGACCCATCCGTGGCGGCAGACTTCAGAGGGCGAGGTCCGGTATACGAGCAAGGTCGACACCGTTTACGCCATCGCGTTAACCTGGCCCGGACAGGAACTAGCGCTCAGCGCCCCCCGAAGCACGGCCAAGACCGCGGTTACGCTGCTCGGCGGGAACTCCCCGCTCAAATGGCGCCCAGACGGCGGGAAACTGCGCATTGAAGTCCCGCCTTTTCCAAGATCAGCGTTGGCTCTGCCGGAAGCCTACGTTTTCAAGTTGACGGGGGTCGAATAGCGGGGTGGAGAGCTCGTAGCAGGCTCAGTGCCGTATCGCCTTGCGCCAACCGGCGCCGTGCTGGATAGCGAGAACCCCGGATAAATGCGAGGATTGGGCTGTATCCGGGCACATCCGCTCAGACGGCAGTCCCTGTTTTGGCTTCATCGAATGTGGTAGCACGGCAAGGGCTCTTCGTGCCGTGGCTTCTTTCTTCCTGAATAGTCGCCGTGTTCATTCAGCGATAGTGTCCCCGTTCCCCGGAGGTCGAAGATACCCCTCTATTTGCCGACGTAGCTCACGCGCCAGATGGAGTTCGAGCCGTCATCGGTTACCAGCAGCGACCCGTCCTTGGCGACTGCCACTCCCACCGGCCTGCCCCAGACATCTCCATCCGGGGTTACGAAGCCGGTGAGAAAGTCCTGGTATTCGCCGGTCGCCCGACCCTGCTTGAGAGGCACGCGAATCACCTCGTAGCCCGTCCGCACCGCCTTGTTCCACGAGCCATGCTCCGCGGCAAAAACATCTCCCCGGTACTCCGGGGGGAACTGCTCGCCCTGGTAGAAGGTCATCTCCAGCGAAGCGTTATGAGGTTGGAGCAGCACGTCAGGCACGATGACCTTGTCCTTCAGCGGGTAGCGCGGACCTGCGGTGGAGGTCCGCACCTTTTTCTTGATTCATCGTGGACAAGCCGCAGACAAAAACGGAGGTCGGCGCTACCTGGCTGGCCGCTTTATTGCTTGGGTTCGTTTGTTGTGGGCGTAAGCTGGTTCGAGGGCTCGGGTGTAACAGCGGCGCTCCCAAGCTCGGATGGGATCTTGAGCTTATTCGGGTCAACATCCTGATTAACCGGATATCCCTTGTAAATGGTCTTTTCCTTACTCATGGGTTTACCTCTTCTATGTCGAGAAACTCGACTCGCTCCAAGTCTTCCATTCTTATCAACGCGCCAGCCGAATTTCCCTTCCAACCAATAACTTTACCACGAGAGTCCAGTGCGAGCAACTTCTCTACATAGAGGTCTTGTTGGTGCGGAAAGGAGGAGGCAAAAGAGCTGGGACCGAACAGTCCTGCCATGACTTGACCGCTCTTAAAGGTCAGCCAAACCCAGTAGGCTCTCCCCTTCCGGAAATGATGGTCCCAGGCGGTAGGGTCCGGATGGGGAATATTAAGAAATTCTCGCAACCAACGCATCCCTTTAGTCCTCGAGGTCACATTGAAGAGGATGCCCAGCAAGACCGGGACGGCAAAAAGGATCATGAAAACCTGTACTCCGAAGAGCACATGACCTGTCAAGTAGACGCGGGAAACGTAGCTCCAGTACCAGACTGGCGAAGCAATTCCATGGATCAGGCAACTAAGGGCCAGGCTATCGAGGATGGTTGACTGCGCCGAATACTCTGAATGTGGATAAGCAATACGCTTCACCCGCATCAAGACAAAGCCGGGGATAATGAAAACCACCAAAAGGACGACCTGATTGAAAGTCTCGGGCATGTCTCTGACCTCCCCCCTATGAATCCTCTTCGATAATCTTACGCTCTTCGGCGGTGATTCCGTAAAGCTCGTAAACCAGGTTGTCAATTTCGCCGTCGGTCGAGGCGATTTCGCGCTCAAGGCGGTCGAGTTGTGAGGGGGCGAGTTTTCCGAATCTTGTAGCGCCGGCATCTTGCCGGCTGGCCTGCCGCCAGGATGGCGGCGCTACGCGCTTCTTGTTCAGTTCCAACATGCGCTCGACGAGGGCCACCATCTTGTCGTGCCGGGCCTTGTCGGCAGGGTCGGAAGCAACTAGCCCTCGCCCCCAAGGATCAAGGCAGCGACAACGATGACCCCCACGACCAAGAGGACGGCGTCTTGCCTCTCCTTGGAGAGCTTTAAGCCCTGAAGACGAGAAAGAAGAGTTAACAAAGCCTGCTGGGGGTTCCTGAAATCGAAAGGAACGTACTCTCTCCCCTCCAGCATAGCGAGACTTGCCGCTTGGACCCCCGGCTGAACAAGGGGGATTATTAACTTCTTGCTGGCTTCAGCAAAGCCAATTTCTTGCTGCACGTAGGCAGAGAACTGACTGTTGGCGGTTAGCAGCACGACGAGGGCATTGCTGTCTTGTATAGCTAGCTTCACCTTGTCCGCGATCAGCCTTCCAGGCTGGGGATCGTGCTCGTAAAGGTAAACGGTAATCCCGACGGCCTGAGCATGTTGGGATATCCACTTCACCCACTGCACGTCGGCCTTGTTGTGGCTTAGGAATATTTTGTAGCCCATATAAGCACCTCACTAAGTCCCCTCGATGATCTTGCGCTCGTCGTCGGTAATGCCGTACAACTCGTAAACGAGCTCGTCGATCTGGTTGTCCGTTGCCGCCATTTCGCGGTCCACGCGGTCCACTTGCGAGGGGGCGAGTTTGCCTGAGTGTTTTCGTTTATTCAAGTCCAACATGCGCTCGACCAGCGCCACCATGCGGTCGTGCCGGGCCTTGTCGGCGGGGTCGGAGAAGTCGATGGGGCGGATGGGAAGCTGCTCGATATATTGTTTGTTCGCGGCAAAATAGCCGCCGTGAAAGGTTGTTGAAACATTCTTGAGGTAGAAGTCAAGTAAACGGGAGTTGAGTAGACCACACAAGTACGCGAGGTTTATTGATGCCACGTTGGTTGTGATGCCGTAGCCACCAGTGGTCACATTGATAAAGTAGTAGCCTTCCGTGCCGTCGAAATAGGCTGAAAGGTCGGTAATCATGTAGGGGACCATCAATTTCGGTTGTTCCCACATGCCGAGGTTCTGCGTGCGGCCAAAACGGTACCACTCAGGATCTTTGAACTTCCCCTTCTCGCGGGCTTCCAGAAGCTTGCGGTTGCGGTTCAGATAGTCCCACGCTAGGGGGTAGCTATGTTCCATTTCGGCTGGAGTGAAAAGCCGTGCCGAGCACCCTTTAACCTCGTAGGGGAACAACACATGCGCTGTCGGTTGGGCTGCGTAGCGATGAATGCTGCCGCTGCGAACGACAGGTTTCAAAATACTCGACTCCAAATTCACAGACTCGTCCAGTTCTTCTGAAAACACTTCCGTCAGGCCGCGTCTCTTGCCGGGTCGAACTTTCTTGAACAGGTAGACTGTGTCGGCGCTAGTCTGAAGGCCCACAAACATCTCTGCCACGTCCCCCAGCTTCACCGGCATCTTACTCAACTTCTCAAACAAACCTGCGCCTTTACCAACCGTGAAATTCCACTCGGAAGCCGTGGCTTTACTTGCGGGGATTGTGCCCGCGATGGCTTCGCCGGTGTCACGCCATGCTTCCAGATCGCCCGGCTTTTCGAACTGAAATTCTTTATTGCCGGACTTATCCAGGAACAGCAAGCACGTGTAGTTCGTGGCCCCGTCAAAGACCTGCTTATCGCCGAAATGGATGACGTGGGAGAGGTGTCTGCCCTGGGCAATAACCGAACGCAACGGCTCGCCGTATTTGGCATTGAAGAACTTGTGCGGCAGGATGAATCCGAGCCGGCCCTTTTCATTGAGCAAGCTCAGGCCTTTTTCGGCGAACACGACATAAATATCGTAGTTGCCGGAACTGGCGGCCTTGTAGTGCTGTTTATAGAACTCGACTTCGATAGGTGCCCATTCTTTCATGGCCTGAATACGGATGTACGGCGGGTTGCCGATGACGCAATCGAAGCCGCCGTCTTTCATGACCAGGCCGATGGAGGGGAGTACCGTGCGGTCGTGCCCGGCTTTGGTAGGGGAGCCCTCCGGGCTCCCGCGCGCTTTCGGGAGGGCAGAGCCCTCCCCTACCCCGCGCTCATAGAGCGGCGCTACAGCACCACCCCATAGTCCCCTCCTCAACTGAGGAGGGGATTCAGGGGTGGTGGGCGCTACCGCGTACCAATCGAAGGCATTGATGCGGTCACGCTCTTCATCGGCGAAGAGGGTGCCCTGGTCGTAGATATCGGGGCCGATGAGCGAGTTGCCGCACATGATGTTGTACTTGAGTTCCGGCAGCAGGTGCTGCTTGGCAGGCAGTTGCGACCGTTCGCCTTCGAGCGCCTTGAGGTACAGGCTCATCATGGTGATCTCGACGGCCTGCGGATCGATATCGACGCCGAAGAGGTTATGGCGCAGAATCTTGGCCTTGCGATAGACCGAGAGGCGCTTCGCGCCGTCGGGGTTGGTGTGGACCTCGCGCATGAAATCGAGCGACGGGTGAGCGTGGCGGACTTCCTGCTCGGGGTGCGCCAGATACCACTGCACGTGGTAGTCGATGAGGTATTGGAACGCGCCGATGAGGAACGAGCCGGAGCCGCAGGCCGGGTCCAGAATGCGAATCTTTTCGATCTGCTTCGGCGACTTGCCCTCGATGATTTTCCCCACCGTATTCTTGACGATGTAATCGACGATGTATTTGGGCGTGTAATAGACGCCGCCCGCCTTGCGGACTTCCGGCTTTTCCTCGACGCGCACCTGCTTGGGGGTGAGCCGGATGGTGTTGCCCAGGTAGCGCTCGTAAATCGAGCCGAGAAGCTCGACGCCGATCACGTCAAAACGATAGGGACTCTGGGGCGGATAAAGGCGCGCGATGATGCGCGCCAGGACTTCGGAATCAATCTTGATGCTTTCGGAAAGGTGCGGCTTGAAGATTTCGCCGTTGAAGTCTTCGTTGATGCGGTGGAAGAGGTCGTTCAACCAATCGAAGAGATGGAACTTGCCGCCGCGCGCTTGCCACTCCTCGACGGCGTCGCGGAGTTGGTTCTTTTCGATAATGTGCCGGTCCTCGGCGATGCGGATGAAGACGATACGGTCGAGCAGCCGTTGCACGACTTCGTTTAACTGCTTGACGGTGAGTTCGGGATTGTTGCGGTATATATTTTTGGCCAGGTCTTCGCGCCAGCCGGTCATCTCTTCGAGGAAAACCTTATCCACGGGGATGCGCAGGCGCTGCGTGCGGCGGTCGCGGGAAAGCATGGCATCGAGCGACCCGGCAGCGACGCGCTCTTTCGAGAACTCCCACAACCTTTCGATATGGCTCAGGTAGTCAGGGTACTTGAGGCTGAGCAGCAGACCCTCGTCGGGCTTGCGCGCGTCGGGTTGGATGGAGGCGTCGTAGAAGCGGAACTCTTCGAAGTCCGTGAGGATAACGAAGAAAACTTGGCGGGTGTTCCAGGCGTAACCCTTCGCCTGCAGAATGTGCTTGGCGGAATCGAGCGGCTCGCTGGGCGCTTTGGCCTCGACGAAGAACTTCGTCTGGCCGCCCACGCGGAAGCTGTAGTCGGGGCGGCCCTCGGTCTCCGCTTCACCCTTTTCGACAACCACCTCGCGGGCATAATGCGCGAGCCCGGCTTCGTTCTCTACATCCCAGCCCAGCGCTTTGAAGAAGGGCGTGATCAAGTCCATGCGGGCCTGGGCTTCGGAATACCCTTTCGAGAGGTAATGCGCCCGGTCGGCGTCAAACTTGTGAACGAGGCTTTGAAGCTTGGCGGTGAAACTCTCCAGCGTGGCAGGCAAAGTTACGCTCCGGCACCCGGCTGTGTCTGGCTACGCAGTCTAAATCAAAGACGCGAGGGATTCAAGATGAATTGGCCGCAAGAGCAAGTGGCAGCCGTTCTGGAGATCGGATGATATAAGGGGGAGGACGGGGGCTGGGAAGGATTGAGTCATTGAAGAATTGAGTGATTGAGTCATTGGCGGAATGGCTGATGGCTGACCACTGGCGAGTGACGGGCGACAAACGACGAGGGGGAAGAGTAAGGGCAATTTGTCCGAAAGCAGGAGCGCGGAAATGGGCCGAAAAGGGGTGATTTTTGGTGGTTTTGGGCGGGAAAAGAGGGGTCAGAAGGGCGTATTTTTGGCTCCGGAAGCCGGGAAAAGGGCGCTTTTTTGCGTGCCGGAGGGGTGGATGGCTGGCGCAGAGGGGTTTTCGGGTCAGAATCGGACATTATGTCAGCGCCAGCGCCCGGCCCAAATCCACCCCCCGATCTTTGCGACGGGTGAGAAAGCTGAGAGTCCGTGCTTCCGGCGTCCACGACCTCATCCGCTCGTTCCCGCACAAGTTGCGAGGAGAAAGCAACTCTCGTTATCTTTCCTGCTTCGCAGAGAACAGCAGGGTCCTCGAGCAGGCTGTCCAACGATACGATGGTGGCGTTCCGAATTAGCAGTTTGCGCATTTGGCACTTACTACGGGAACGACTGGCGACCCGAGGCCGCACTGCAGAGCTGCTCAGCAAGGCCGGGGGGATATTGCTGGGTAATACCGCTCCCTTCAAGTTGCCTGAAGCTATAGCAGGTAATTATACTCCCACTCCCCAGCTTCCCCTGTGAACCCTCGAGAGTTTGTCAGCGATAGAGTTTCCGGCGCGTCATCTATCCTGATCCTCTGCGGCGCTTGCAGGCTAAATAGCCTGGGCAGCCTTACGCATCACTGCGTATCAGCGCACAACTGTATGAAGGCCATGCCTTTTCCTGTCAACCGACGCACACATATCAAACCTTTTCTGACTGACGTGCCACCTACGCCTGGGCTTCATCCAGGGGCGGACGGTACTTGGCTAGCAAGTGTTGCGCAATCGCCACCTCGTCGCCGGACGGGCTCGCGGGAAGGTCCTTCTCCTTGGCGCACCAGGCGATTTCCCAGTCGGCGAGGCGGCGGTAGAACGCGTTGGCTCGGAACGACTCGCGGCCATAGACTTGATCGCCGGGGTCGTCGTAAGCGACACCCTTGGCCAGGCAGTCGGCAAGATGCTTGTGGAACATCTTCCAGCGGTCCAGGTAGAAGCTGCCGACCAGGCCCGCCCATTCGCGCCAAGCGTAATCAAAGATGTGGCTGTCTTCAGGCCCCCAGTAGGTGACGATGGTGGAGGCGTTCTTTTCGTAGTACTTCCGTTCCTCGGACGTCGCACCCCAGCTTCGGGCTTCTGCAACCCATTTGCCGAAGTGGTACTCGGAGCGCGTCGCCAGGAGCGTGTCGACATCAGACAGCAGTGTCTCGAAGCGTTGCGCGCTCTCCCGCAGGGCGTTGGCGTCCTTGTTTATGAACGCCTTCCGCACATCTTCGTGCAGGGGCTGCGCTAGATTGGAGAGCACCTGGCGACCGACATCCACGATGTCGAAACGGTAGGCATCGGAGTCCTTGAGTTGGTCGGAGTCGGCGAGGAGGAGGCCCCAAGCCTGGACGAGTTGCCTCGGATCGTAGGGGATGCAGAAGCCCTCGTTCGGGCCGGACTTCTTCACGTGCAGGGCCGGACGTGCCGCGACCATGGAACTGTATTCGGTGTCGGGCGTGCCCGAACCATACGTTCCGGCGAGGAGAAGATCCCAAGCCTGGTTGGCCTTTGCGGACTCGGCACCGTAGCGGCGGCGGGCGTAGTCGTGGAGCCAAGCCGTGGCGTCAACCGGCTCGGAGCGCCAGATGAGGTCATTGGTCATATTGTGGTAGACCGGGTTTTGAGTCATCCCCTCCATCATCAAGCCCATGCCCCTGCAGTTGGGCTGTTTGGCGACAACGGCAGCGAAGGGGTTGGCGGCGAGTCCTTTGAGGTCGCCATGCAGGGTGTTGCGGTTGCCAAAGTTATTGTAACGGCAGTTGAGGAAGTCGTACCCCCAAAAAGCGTCGCGCTGGTTCCAACGGTTGCCGCCGATGTCCAGGATCAGCAACCGGTCCTTGGGCACGGCCTGGACAATTGGCTGACGCTCGGTCCAGCCCTGCATGATCCATTTGGCGTCAGGATCAGATTTTGTCATCACCTCGAGAATCCGCTTGCCGACAGCGCTTAAGTAGTCGTTTCCAGGGCGCGGGGGTTCGCTTTCGTGGAAAGGGTCGGCGGCGAACAGGTGGTTGCTGCCGAATAAGCGGATTTCCTCCTCCATGAACGCCTTGCCGAGTTTCTCAAACAAGGGATCCAGCGGATCAAGCTGGAAGATACCAGGGAAGCCGACCCAGGACGGCTGTTGGGCAATGGAGGCCGTCGGGAACTTCTTCTTCAATAGGCTGGGGACATGACCTGAGAAGCCCTGCTGGATGGGTATCATGCCGAGTTCGCGCTCGCGATCAAGGATGCGACGGCCCAACTGGACATGACTTTCTATCCAGTTCTTGGGCAGCGGTCCTTGGTAGCCCTCGAGGCAGGGCATCCACTGAAACGGCAGGTGCGCTGGGCCGGAGATGCAGGAACGGGCTTCCTCATCGGTAAAGCCGAACTTGAGCAGCGTGCTGTACCACACGCCTTCGAGGCCGGTGGCGGCGAGCGGCATGTTGTAGCCGTTCATCGCCACGAAATCGATGGCACGTTCCCATTCCTCCCAGTGCCACCAAGGCATCACATAACCGAAAGTGCAATAGTTGAAGAAGGTTCGGTATTGATGCGGCGTCACCCGGCGAACCTTCTGCGGGATGGCAGGTAGTTCGTTCGGCAGCTTCATCTGAGTGCCGCACCACGACATGTCGCACTGACAATGGTGCTTCAAGTACCAGTTTAGCGCGGAGGCGATGCTGACCCCGCTGTTGCCGCGCAACCCAACCTTCCCATCTTTTGATTCGATCTCGAAGACATCCTTGCCGTTGTCTGCCGGCATAACCTCGACCTCGAACGCCGTGTGGCGCTTCGGCAGCACGCGAGCAACAAGCGCCCGCGCGGCGGCCCTGGCGTCGAGCGTGGTCATGCCGCCCGTTGCCCGGGGGGCGAACCCGGTTCCGCTTAGCACGACGATGCTGGCACTCCTTCTCAGGAACTCCCGGCGGCTGACTTCCGAATCCTTGGACATGCGTCCTCCTTATGCGTGATTCATCAATCGATTATAGAGCAAAAAACCCGCTGGCGCTCGTGAGGTCTCACGACGCCATCCGTTGGAGACTGTTGTCCGCAATAGTTCTGTACGCCACGATTCGGCACGCGACTTCCCTTCCCTTTCACCGCGGTGGGACTGTTCGCAGCAGCCGTGGGTCTCCGGTAAGGCCCCGTCGCTCCGCCGGGGTTCGATCTAGCTCACGGCCAGAAACAACTCGAAGGGAGGGTGCCCCGTTCGGTCGTCTCCAGAATCTTCTGCTTCAGCACGGGCGGCGGATGGCGTCAGCGATGTCGGCCGGCAGAGGCTCGGGGCGATGGGTGGCCAGAATTTCGCGGGCCTTCGCGGCGGCCCGCTCGACAACCGAGACCCGACCCGCCTTGTCCCAAGCCGCGAAATTGTCGAGGTCAAACGCCCAGGGTTCCCAGACCTCATCCCGCAGGTGGCGCACCGTGTGCTCATGCGAAGCAAACTTGAGAGCGGCATAGCGCGGTTCAGTCGCCACCTCATGCCCGGCCTCCAGGGCCAGCGTCTCGGCGGACACGACGGGTCGCCGGCACGCCGCCAGCACGTAACCGACAATGTCGTTGTCGATGATGGCCTGGACAAAACTCGAGAGCATCATTTGATCCATGTGGGACGTTGGTCCCTGGATGAGATGGGCGCCGGCCTCGACACAGAGTTGCATTATAACGGCCCGTTCGCAGGCGGCCTGCGGGTCCGGCCCGCGGGCGTCCGTCAGGGCGTTGCTGTAGACCGGCAGCCCGTAGAATCGGCCCAGCTCGGCGCCCAGCCGCACAAGCTGCAAGGCGTGCGGCGTGGAAGTGTTCTCACCAAGGGTGCGCAGGTCCGCGCTGCCGGCGAACGAGACGTAGCAGATCGGGGTCCCGCGTCGCGCCGCCTGGGCGAGGATGAGGGTGACCATCTGGACGGCATTGAGCTGGACCACGGCCCCGGCCACGGTTATCGGCGCGGTGATGCCCATCATGGAGTAGTTGCCCATGCTGACCGGCAGACCCGCCTCGCACGCGGCCATGAACGCGTCGGTAACGGCCTCGGAAATGTGCAGGGGCGGCTCGGAGTTCCATCCCACCAGGAAACGGGGCTGCTCGATTAGCGCCTCGAGCGAACCGCGGCTGGCGACGCCCATCTCGATCATCGCCCGCACGTCGTCGACGGAGCCCACCTGGAGGCACAGCGGTTTCGTGCAGCCGATCAGCATCTCCGCGGCCAGCCGCCGGTAAAAACCCGGGCCGGGCTGGTCCACCGGATCCACCTGGTTGATGTGCATGTGAATATTCGGCAGGGCCTCGAGCAGGACGTTGAACTGGCGCAGGTGCTCCCACGTGGCCGGTTCGTACCGGCCGTCGAGGGTGAGGACCCGCACGGAGCCCCCGCCGGACACCACGTTCACGTGGTCGCCGCCGAGCACGACGGGCCGGTCCCGGTCGGGCCGGCGTCCGTGGATCGTCATCTGGCGCGGGACGGTGGCCAGGGCCTCTTCGACGTGCCGCGCCTCGGGGTAGACGCGGCGCGACGCGGCATCGACGCGTACGCCCGCCCCGGCCAGACATTTCAGCGCCCGCAGGGAATCCACCTCGACCCCGGTCCGCTTCAGCAGCGTCAGGGTGGCTTCGTGCAAGATCTTCAGATCGTTTTCCATTGTTTGTCTCCTGAGCTTTGTCAACCGGGCGCCAGTGGGTAGGTCCCGTGACGACGCCCGGCTTCCACAAAAGCGTGGATGTTCTCGAACGGGGTGCCGAGCACGGTGCTGTCTGCCGTGCCCAGGACGTACCCGCCCCCGGGTCCGGCCGCGCGGATACAGCGCACGACCTCCGCCTCGACCTCGCGCGGGGTCTGGCGAAGCAGGACCGCGATCGGGTCCACGTGGCCCTTGAGGGCAATGCGGGCTCCGAAACGGTGCTTCAGCGCGGCGAGGTCAGTCACGTCGCCCTGGGGCGGCGCGAGCAGCGGGCACACGATGTCCACACCGGCCTCGATCAGGTCCTCCATGAGCACGACCGTCCAGCCGTGCTGGTGAAGGTGTACCGGCACGCCGTGCTGGTGGCACACCGCCGCGACCGCGGCGAGGACCGGCTTGTCCCACTCCCGGTAAATGGCCGGGCTTACGATCGGCGGTCCGGAGTAGTTACTGTTGACGAAGATTGCCTGCGCCCCGGTGCGCTCCAGGATCACGCGGGTCAGCTCGCTGAGGTGCTCGACGTACCGATCCCGGAGGCCCCTGGCATAATCGGGATGGTCGAAGAGGTCGAGCACCGTCTCGGCCATGCCGCCCTCGCGCACTGTGCCGAGGAAACTGGTGAACAGTTCCCCTACCATCGGGGTCACCAGCCCCTTTTCCCCGACCCCCGCAAGGCAATCCCGGATCTCGGACATGTCGCAGGCCGCCGGATCGTCGAAGAAGTACTCCTCATAAGCCTGCATGTCCTGCGGGAACTTCTCGACGGGGTGCTTCAACAGCCAGTCGGCGTAGGTTTCTGTGGTCCGGGCGACCCCGTGGAGGGTGCCCCGGCCCGTGCGGTACGTGAGGCGGCTTTCGATGGCTGTCTTGTCCCGGTCCACGAACCACGACTCGACCGTCCGCATGGCCTGTTGTCGTTCCGTGGAGCCCGGTACCGGCACGATCCAGGCGTCGGCCCGGAAGTACTCGAAACACTCCAGGTGGGTCTTCCACCAGGGCCGTTCGGCGAACGGCCCCATCAACTGGTAGAACGGGGCACCGTTGACGGCGATGGCTGTGGCATCCCACAGTTCGGGGGAGACGGGGACGGCGTCGGGCTGGCCTCCCTTGTACGCCGTCAGCATCCTTGCACGGGGCGTCAGGGGGCTCGCGGGGCAACTTCGGTCAGTCGATGGATTCATCCATCACTCTTTCTCGTAACAGAATTCCACACCCATGAGTCCGCACCACGCCTGCAGGCGCGCGGTCACGCGGCCGGGCACAATCGCGAAGTGCTGCATCATACCCCGGCGGGTCAGACGCTCCAGCAGCGCGACCACGCCGAGGTCCGGACGTACGAGCGCGTGCCCGTAGCCGTCGAGCCGGCGCGGCGGCCCGAGCGAGACTCCCTCAAACACCGTCATACGGTAACCGGCGCCGGTGTCGTAGAGGCTGACGCACGTCACCGGGCCGGGGGCGAGGATAAACTCCAGCCACGCGCCCTCGACGGAATCCGCGTGCCGGTACTCGAGATCGGGCACGATCGTGATGCCGTCGGCCGCGGCGAGGCGCGGGTCATGGATGCTGGCGTGGCCCATGAGGAGGACGTTCTCGCCCGGATCGAACGTGAAGATTTCCGCGTACATGGCCGGCGCTCCCGCCGCGCGAGACGCGGTCGCCGACTGGTGCCGGGTCCGTGCAGACAGCCGTGAATCCTCTCAGAAAACGGTTTGCCCGTCAACTTGGCATTGACAGTGGCGTTGCCAGCGGCAAGTATGTCCGCGATCTCTTCGGCGCGATCGGTGGGCCCCCTTCAAAGCGGCCGGCATCCGCAGGTCAAAACCGTATGGGTGGCAGGCGATTTAGGCAGTCGGGTTCCGGACAAACTCGGCTCGCCCTTCCCCAGAGTCGCCGTTCCCTTGAGCCTATCGTCAATCTTCTGCTGGACTGCGAGCAGGCGGGTATCCCTGGACATTCGGGCCGGTGTTATTCTGAACCTACAAGTAAAGCAGAAGGTAGGAATTGGCACTAACCCGGATTTCTCACCACGCGGGGACGCTTTTGGGGGGGCTGCCGGAAGGGCGGGGCTTTAGCCCCGCCGAAATCGCGGCTCCCGCCCTCTGTTCGTCCCGCG
>Ga0315284_10010072_pt1 | contig 13456 bp, 5 predicted proteins | sample YL17G09_16_MG_FD_203696 | JGI IMG/M metagenome (GOLD analysis project Ga0315284, IMG submission 203696) | Sediment microbial communities from Yellowstone Lake, YNP, Wyoming, USA - YL17G09_16 | ecosystem: Environmental > Aquatic > Freshwater > Lake > Sediment | place: USA: Wyoming | collected...
ACGAGTTCGCCCTCGCCGTTGAGCGTGCAGGTGCCTCCCTGGCACAACCAGAGGTTGGCCAGCGGATCCACCCCAGGCGTCGACGGGTCAACGTCCTTGTCCATCTCCACCGCCGCGACGGTCCCGGTCGGCGTCGCCGTTGGTGTTGGCGTGGGACTGGGCGTCACCGGCGTGCTGGTGGGCGTGGGACTGGGCGTCACCGGCGTGTTGGTGGGCGTGGGACTGGGCGTCACCGGCGTGCTGGTGGGCGTGGGACTGGGCGTCACCGGCGTGCTGGTGGGCGTAGGACTGGGCGTCACCGGCGTGCTGGTGGGCGTAGGACTGGGCGTCACCGGCGTGCTGGTGGGCGTAGGACTGGGCGTCACCGGCGTGCTGGTGGGCGTAGGACTGGGCGTCACCGGCGTGCTGGTGTACGTCGGCGTCGGCGTGGGCTGCACAACCGCCTCGATTTGGATCTGGTTGTCGCGGTTGCCTACGGACCCACCGTCGAGAGAGATGTACTTCAGATGGAAGGGCGCGCCGGAGATCGAGCTGGCACCGCAGTCCTTGCTGTCACAGCCGGTTCCCCATCCGTCCGGAGGGGAGTTTGCGGGGTCCGGGTCGGCTGCCTGGGCCACGTGACCCCCGAACCAGACGCCTACCACAGTCTTCGCGCTCGAGGTCGTGAAAGTCACGTCGATTCGGACGTTGCTGCTGCCGCAATTCTTGAAGCAGTCCGGATCGCTGTCAGGCAGGTGAGCCTCACCCGGGTCGTCGCCGCCGCCGAGGCTGGGGAACGAGACGGTAACGGCTCCGGAGCAGGCGGGAGAGCAACCAACGCGGAACCTGCGCGCAGCGGGGGTCTCCCTACTGCTCACAGCGTCGAAGGGGTCGGACGGGACGGCGGCGAGCGCTGCCCCCGAGAAGATGCTGGCGCACGTGGCGCCACCCACGAAGGACGGCACGTTGGCGCATTCGTTAAGCCCTGATGGGCCTATTGGCATGGTACCGTCCACGTTTGTAAGGAAGTCATACGCGTAGACGTCGGCCTGGGTGAATTCGTAATCGAAGCGCATGGTGTGCGTGCCGGCGCCGTCTATCCTGTGGAAGAGGCGCTGAGGCACCGCATTGCCTTCTATGTAATACGAGTTGTTCTGGTTGCTGGCCCCCGTGCTCCATTCGCAATCGTCTGTCACATTGTTATTGTCCGAATCGTTGCGACACTGGGTGAAGTCAATATCGGCGTCTGTGAAGGTTGTGTAGGCCAGGGGTTCTTCGCCCAGGATACCACTCCATGGCGAGGGGTAGACCCGCACCTCGTAACTACCCTGTATGCCGTTCAACTGGTAGTAGTAAGTGAAGGCGCCCGACCCGTTGGTGGTGACCGTGTCCCAGCATGGGCTGGCGCACCCGCCGCCCGACTTGACGATGGTGTTATCGGGCCGAATGACCGGCACATCATACGTGGTGTTGGCGCTAAAGCCGCTGCCCGTGATGGTCACGGTCTCGCCGGAGAAATAGTCAAGCTTGTCGGTGGCGACGGTAGGGGCTGCCAGGGCCGGTCGCGGCAGCATGCGGCCGGAGAGCAGGATAACGGCAAGAGTCAGCAGCGTCAGCCCCGCGAGGGTCAGGCCCAAGCGCTGCGCCGAGATCCGTATCCTTACCATGGCCGACACACTCCTTTCGATTCGAGGCGTGGAAAATCCGCCACTACCCCGCGGGCGCCCGTCTCACGGAAAACACAAACAGGGAGAGGACGCGTTTCCTCTCCGCGACTTTAAGGCGCTCCCTGCCTGCGTTATTCTGTTGTGATCCTCTAGAACTTTACGGCGGGGAAAAGACTGCCACCAGACGCTTTAACTATTTACACTGCTGTATAGGATTTGTCAAGCCCATTTTTTTCGCGGGGACTAAGACATCCTATACACTCGGTCCCTTTTGGGTATGCTGCCTGCGTGAACCAGGTATTCGCCCTCCTGGGCATCCATCGCGACCGCCTCGACTCCTACCTGGCCCTTCGCCTCCTGGCATACCATACGCCACCCGCGGCGGCGGCAGCCGCCGCAGTCACGCCTCCAACGAGAGCAGCATAGCCCCCGGCCGACCAGCCGGACCCCTCAGCCGGCACACCAGCCTCCCCAGCCGAGGTCTCTGCCAAGGCGGGAAGCTCTGCTATGCCCCCCACAGGCGGACCTGGTGTGGGCGTACGCGTGGGAGTGGGCGTGGGCGTTACGGTGGGGCATGGTTCGCCTATTCGGATCTCTGCGTTGAAGATCTGGCCGTCAAAGATGCGGTCAAAAGGGTAGCTGGTGTCACCGATAGCATTGCCGTCCGGATCCATCAGCTTGACCGTCGTAAGGGTGAGCTGGCTAGTGCCAGGGGCGATGGCCTGGAAGGTGATCCGCGCCAGCACGCCCGATCCGGTCTCACTGTGCCCTGGGACCGGTGGGTCCGGTTGCCAGTCGTAGGCGGACGGGTGGAAATAGCCGTCCGTGTCTGGAGGTGGAGGATTGTCCGGGGTAAAGTTCTGGACGCTACTTCCTGGATTGGCCGCTAAGAGCTGATTCACGTCGTTCCCCACGACTTTCAGGAAAGCCGGATTGTAACTGAGTCCTGATGGCGGTGTCAGCATGCCGACGCTGAACCCCTCGATGCCAGGCGAGGGGACGTCTTTCACCCAGAAGTCTACTGAGAACGTAGGCTGACTGAGGCTGATGGAACGACAGGACTCTATGCTGCCCAATGAAGTGGCGGTGTTCCCCGTTGGATCGGCATCAAGGCCAACACTGGTCGCAACGCTGCTGTAGCTGGCCTGGGCACCCCCCCACGGTGACCCGGTCTGAAGGAGAAGCCAGCAGATGCCTGCCGCCGTGATCCAGGGAAGAGATCGCAGAAGCGAAAGCCCACCCGCCGTTACCTGATGACGCATCCCTCCTACGCCCTTCCGCAAGTTGGAGGCAGCGCTTGCCAGCGGCGCGACATTACTCAATGGTGAGCCTGGCTTTCCCCCTTCGATTCTTCGTCCTTTCTAGGAGCATGACAGGAGGAAGAAGCGCTTAAAGATGCCAACGTCGGCGATGTTCACATTGTTGCTGCCATTGAAGTCAACCCGCGGACTATAGGCCGCCTCTGGCCATGAGCTGCCGAAGGACGCCTTCAACGGCGGGATGTCGAAGATGTCCACGCCGGTACTGTCGTTCACGTCCGGCGGCCAAGCCCCCACGCCGCAGGCCAGGTCCGGATCGGTACCAATAAATGTCTCCGTCGGGTTGAAAAACCCGTCCACGTCGTTGTCCGTCCGACAACTGTTGGGCGGAATTGAGATGCCTGTGAAGGTGACAGGTGCGCTGCTGCTAGCTGAGTTGCAGACCGTGATCGCGCTTCCGGCCTGCTCTGCGCTGACTGTCGTCCCGGTGGGGAGCGTCCCGCGCAGGAACGAGCCGAGCTGCATCGTCACGGGACCGCTCACGGTCTGGACCGTGGCGCTGCCACAGGTCACGATTGTCTCATTGCCTGCGCCAAGCAAGAGATTGGCCAAGCCGCAAACGCTCACGGTCGCCGGACCGCCTGTCCCGGAGGACTTGATGCGAACACCAGCAGCCGTCTCGTCGCGAACGCGGACCGCAAGACCAGCGCGGCTGGCGATGGTTCCAAAGCTGGTGCCATCAGTAAAGTCGTCGCTGAAGGTGAAGCTCTGGCCTGGTCCGTCGATGCCGTCGTCGATGCCGTCGTTGTCGTCGTCGGGGTCGCAGGCGTCACCGCCGAAGGTGTCATTGGGCCCGGGCTGGACGCCTAGCTGGCCGTCGATATCGTTGTCGGCCTGGTCACCGTTGACCGTCCAAGTCCGAGGACAGTTGTCGCTGGCGTCAAGGACGGCGTCGTTCTCGTCGTCAGCGTCGCAGGCGTCGCCGATGGCGTCGCTGTCGAGATCGGCCTGTCCCGGGTCGGAGATGTTGGGGCATGTGTCTACGTAGTCATAGACGTCGTCATCGTCCCGGTCATTGGTAGGAGAGGGACAGGGTCCACCCACTACCAGGAACGCGTCAGGCGTCTGGTCGGCCACGTAGTCGTCCAGTTCCGTATCCAGCCAGACCGAGTCGAGGGACCCGTTTATGAGGTGGAGCCGCGTCAAGCCGCTGCCGACGGCGTTCACGGTGTAACGCATAAGGACGCCGTCGTTGGGGATGGTGGCTCCTGTCCCCGTGTAGGCGTGGAACAGGTGGCTGCTGTTGTCCGGCGGCCCGCCATATTCGAAAACCGATGTGCCCAACACCGAGGCGCTGATGCTGCGGGTGGCGAACGACACAACGCTGTTGTCATACGCCAGGCGCAGTTGGAACCCTTCGACATTGGCACTACGGAGGAACAGATCAACGGCGCTGCCCGTGGTGACGTTGCCCCGACACACTTGCGCCTTGCGTGCAACGGTATCGGTATCGATGGTCATCACCACCGGGTCACAGGCGTCCCCCAGGGTGTCCGCGTCCCTGTCCTCTTGCCCTGCGTTCGAGGCGCTGGGGCAGTTGTCATCGTCGGTGGTGAAGGCCACGCCGTCCTCCCCCAAGTCGAGGACGGTGTCGCTGTCACTATCCGTAGTGTCATCGGGACAGGGAGCGCCGACGCTCAAGAAGGCGTCCTGAGTCTCGTCGGGCAGATGGAGAACATCATACTTATCCGAGTAGTTAGTGTCCGCCTGGCCGACCGCCAGGTGCAGCCGCGTCAGCCCCGCCGCCTCGGCGTGGATGGTGTAGCGGGTCAGGATGCCGCTGGTGACGGTGGCTTCCGTGCCGAGGAAACCGTTGCGGAAGAAGTTGCTGCTGTCGGGCAGGGGATCGCCCATGTCGAAACCGGAGGAACCCAGGATGGAGTCGGTCTTGTCCTTGGCCTGTACGGAGGCGACATTGTTGTCGTACAGGAGCCCGAGGCCAAACCCCTCGATGCCGGGCTCAAGAGGTACATCTTGGATCACAAGATCGACCTCAACGTCTGCGTCAACGTCCACATCACCCACACAGCTCTGGATACCGGATGTCCCCGGGTCGGTGTCAATGGCCATCAGCACCCCGTCATCGGCGCGGACGCTGTGGCCCCCCTGAGAAGAGAGGATCAATGCCGGCACGAGCAGGGAGGCTCCCAGGACCGCTGCCAGCAAAACAAACCTCAGACGTGAGGTTCTTGAACTCTTGGTATTGGTGTCTGCTCGACGTTTCATCGTTGCGAACCCCCGCTCGTCAGATTAGGTTACGCTGAACCCAGGCCCCCGCTAGGCTAGGTGGCGGGGGCCTGGGCCAAGCTATAGCTACTCCCAATGGGAGGGCCTACCGGTTGATAGGGTCTGTTATCAGATTCTCGTCAGCCTCCTTTATGGCGCACCGGGCTGGATCGGGTCCACACCGGCGCAGGTCTGCAAGAAGAACCGCTTCATGACCGCCAGGTCGACGATGTTGATCTTGCCGTCGGCGCTGAGGTCGTTGCGAGCCGTGTAGGCCGGGTTGCCTGCGGCGGTGTTGAAGTGGGCCTTGATGTCCGCGACATCGAAGATGTCCACGCTGCCGTCGCCGTTGAAGTCCGGCCCCCAGGCGTCAAGCCCGCAGTCACGCCGCCAGTCAATGCCCATGTAGTCTTCGGCGGCGTCCGTGAAGACGGCCACGCCACCAACCGTGACGCCCCTCGAGTCATTGTCCATGTCCGCGTCGCAGATGTCCCCGATGCCGTCGCCGTCCACGTCGGACTGGTCGGGGTTGTTGATGCCTGGGCAGTTGTCCACGTCCTCGGGGACGCCGTCCCAGTCTCTGTCGCCGGGTACCACGGCGTGGTTGGCGTTAACGCACTGGGACAGCACGTTCCACATCGCTGTCACCAGCGCATCGGTCACCCCGGCTGGAACCGCCGTAGTGCTGTCATTGATTAGCTGGTTGGCCTTCGCCCGCACGGCGCCAACCGTGCTGCCGGTCGTCAGCCCCAGCGTCGTCAGGTCAGTGATCATGGCCTGCTTCGTGCACGCATCCTCTTTTATGTCCGAGATCTTGGCCGTCGTAGCACCGCTGTTGAGCCAAATGATGTTGTACTCCAAGGCCAACGCGTGGACGAACAGGTTGGTGAGCTTTGCCCGCGTCAAGCCGCTGTCCAGCGGGGTACAACCGGTGTTCCCGACCACGACAGAGCAGGCCGCCTGCTGCGCGGCGGGGTTGCCGACACCGTCCATGATCGTGTCCGAGTTGCCGATCGTGGTGATGCACTTGCCGCGATCCGTTCCACCAAGGCATACGCCTCCATCTGGACGTGGCGGGCTGTCCAAGACGCTATCGCCATCGGCGTCCAGAGTCTTCTGGCCATTGGAGCCCTTCCAGAACCCCTGGCTGCTAGCGGTCCACGTCGGTGCCACCACCTTGCGGGTATTGGTAATGGTGCAGGTCTTGTTCTCACCTGCCGCTAGGGTGAAGTTGCCGACGCAGTCGGCGCTGATGACGGTGGTGTAGTCATCCAGCTTCGTGGGGAGAACCGCCGTCTCGCCGACGCTGTGGCTGCCGATGTCGACCACCACTGGCCCAGTGGTACCACCGTTGCCCACGTTGCCGCCAGTCCCGGCGGTAGCTCCGTCGATCTGGAGGTTGAACTTGCCGGGGTCGTCCGCGGGTGAGAGCACCTTGTTCACCGTGAGGGTCGGCTTGCGGCTGTTGGCGATGGTGCAGGTCTTCTCCTCGCCGGAGGCCAGGCTGACGTTGGTGCTGGTGCCGGGGACGGGGCCCGCGCCGCAGTCAATAGTCGTTGCGTAGTTGGCCAGGACGGTGCCTCCAGCAGCGGTCTCGCTCACGGTGCGATTGCCGATGCTGACCAGCACACCGCCGGTGCTGCCACCGTTGCCCACGTTGCCGCCAGTCCCGGCGGTAGCTCCGTCGATCTGGAGGTTGAACTTGCCGGGGTCGCTGCCGGGTACGGTGACCTTTTCGACCGTCACCTTCGCCGCGCTGTTGGTGAACGTGCAGCTAACCTCCTCGCTGTCGTCCAGCACGATGGTGGCGGTGGCGGTGCTGACGCTGCCCGAACTGTTGCCGGTGGGGTCATCGCAACTGACGCTGGTAAGGGTCCACGGCGCGGGAGGTGTGCTCTCGGTAACCGTGTAGGTACCAGGCCCCCGGTTGATGACCTGCGTGTTAGACAGCGTCTCATCGTTGTCGTCATCGAGATCGAAGGTGCCCAGGCCGGTGAAGTGGAAGTTCTGCGCGTCGTCCGGCTGGGAGTCCTTGATGATCTTCATGTTGCCCTGGGCGTCGGTGAAGGTGCAGGTGACCGTCTCGCCCGGGTCGAGGCCAATCGAAACTATGCCCGTGGTCGGGTCCCCGATGCTGGGGTTTGCACTGGCGCCGTCGTCGCAGGAGATTGCGGTCAGGCCCCAGGTGTCCGGAACCGTCTCCGTGCAGGTGTAGGAGCCGGGGATCACCCTGCTGAACAACTTCGCCTCGGACCCGGAGCCGCTTCCGTCATCGACGAGCGCGAAGCCGCCCAGGCCGCCGGAGCAGGAGAAATCGAAGCTGTCCGGGGAGTTGGGCACCGCGTCCTTGATGATCTTGATGTTGCCCTTCTTGGTGTTGGTGATGGTGCAGGTCTTGCTGTCGCCGGCCGCCAGGGTGATGGCGCCGTCGGGGCAGTCGCCGTCGATGGTGATCACGTAGTCGGCCAGTTGGGTGCCGGTGCCTTCCGCCTCAGCGACGGTGTGCTGCACGCCGGCGCTCACGACAACCTCGCCGGTGTCGTCACCATTCATGGCGTCGTGCTTCTCGGTGTTGCCGTCGATCTGGAGGTCGAACTTGCCGTTGTCCTCAGGAGGCACCACCACCTTCTCCACTGTCAGCCTGGTCGCGATGTTGGTGATGGTGCAGGTCTGGTCGTCGTTCGCAGCCAGGGTGATGCTGCCGTCGGCGGCGCACGGCAAGCCGATGCTGGTCTTGTAGTCCGCCAGGTTGGTGCCGGGTGCGGCGGTCTCACCCACGCTGTGCGGACCTGTGCTCACAAGCACTGACCCGGTGGTGCCGCCGTCTCCGACGTCGGTCGCCTTGTTGACCGTGTCGATCTGGAGGTTGACCAGGCCGGGGGCAGTGCCGGGCACCAGCCCCTTGGTCGCCGTCAGATACGCACACTCGATGGTGGTGTCGGCCGACGCTGGTGCCTCCGTGGGCCCGGTAGCTCCGGTCGCGTCGGTGTGGGTGGCGTTGGCGACGTTGGTCACCCGGCCCACACTGCTGATCTGCGGGCAGTCGCTCTCCCGCACCTTGTACTCGACCTCAACCGTGCCCGAGGCGCCACCCGGCAGGGTGGCGCCATTGGTCACCCAGCCCGTAGCCGTCGAGGCGCAGTTCGTGAACGGCCAGTTAGCGGTGCAGAAGTCCCCGTCACCGGGCGCCTGGGGCGGCGCGTCGCTCACCGTCACGTTGTAGGCGTTGGAGCCCAGCGAGGCGCTGCTGAAGCTGGCGCGGGTGAAGTGGTTGCGGCCGCTGCTGGTGAGCTGCTCGTTGAACATGTCGAAGTGGGCGACGTTGCGGATGCCATCGGCGCTAGCCAGCAAGGTCGCCTGGGCCGGCGTGATGTCAACGGTAAGCGTGTACTTGTAGACCTGCGGCGCCCCGTAGCAGGATGTGCCGGCGGGCTGGCCGCAGGGCAGAGAGGTGTTGGGCGCCAGCTCCGTCACCAGCGTGCCGTATCGCCCCTGGGTGTCGGGCGAGCACTTGTCGATGGGCAACGTGTTGCCGCCGCCGTCTATCCCGTCGCCGTCCAGGTCGGCCATCGGGCCCCTGGAGTCATTGCCCGAAGCATCATGGCTGGGGCAGTAGGCGTCCACGTTCCGCTTCCCGTCCAACTGGTTGCCGGATATGGTTTTCTCCAGCCCGCAACCCGCCCCGACACAATCAGTGTCGTTCAGGACGTTCCAGTTGTTGCCGGCGCCCGGCTCGTGCGTCTCCACCCAGTCGACGACGTTTAGGACACACGTCGCCCGCGGGTCCGCCGGGTCGCACGGGTTGTTAGTAGCAAGCCCGGAGCCGGCGCCGCTGCGGTTCTCCAGGACGTAGGTGCCTGCGACTCGCAGCGTGTCCATGACACCGTCGCTATTGGTGTCCAGGAGGCAAGACCCCTGGGCGTTGTTGGTCTCGGTGACGGTGTAAGTTATGGTGTCGCCGAGAGTGGCCGTGGATTTGTCAGCCACCTTCTCGAGCGTCGTCTGGGCCGTGCACGGCTTCACGGTCTTCATCTGGTTCATGGAGTTGTACTTGCCCCCCGTGGACCCGCCGGCTGACGCAAAATCGCGGCCGGCTGCCACGACAAGCAAGGCAACCACCCCCACAAGCGCTAGAATCGCTACAGTTCGCCTTGTAAGGTGCATCCTCAGATCCCTCCTTTACGGGTCCAGCATCCTAACAAAATCCCTGCTCTTGAACCGCACGGCCTCCTTGCCGGCGACCATGTCCACCACGCGACCACAGGCAGTGGGCGACACATCCCACTATCCGGGGCCCATTGCCCGACGTATCGGAACACCAACGGGACTAACTTGTGCACAACCTCCCCAAGACAGCGGGGCAAAGCGGGGTGTACGGGGCGGGGATAACAATCAGCGCAACCGGGCCGGCCTGGCTCGGCTACAACAAGACATCCGGGGGTCGTCTCCTGGCGCTGCCGGGCAGCCCCGCCTTCTGCCGCAGCCACTCAACCTGCCAAACTCCTGCCGCCAGAAGAACGGCATTCCTGGCCACCTTCATAAGCAGCGCAAATCTACCACGGATAGCATACGCTTGCTATACGGATTTATACGTACGAGCGCGCTGCGACTTTAATGGGGTTTCAATGCGAGCAGTCCACGCGAGGACGGTTCTGGAAAAAAGGACTCGATTTGCCAGGGGCATGCTTGACGGCGTAGCCCAGGGCCTCTGCCTCTGCTTGCGTCACTGCCCCCGCCGGCCCAAGTGCGGCTGGGACGCCACGATGAATGCTCGAAAGGAGCGCCGCCGCGAATCCCTATGTCTATGTCTTGCGAACAATCCTCCGCCACAAGATGACGGTGATGCTCCCCGCAGCCGCCGCGCCACCCACTGCGATGACAACTAGCAGCCGTGGGAAACCACCGTCACCCGGTGGTTCGGCTCGAACGCCCTCTGCCGTGGGCTGGGGCGACGCCGACGGACCGGTGGTGCCCGTTGGCTGCGACGTTGGTGTCGTTGTCGCCATCCCTCGGCCTTCTGTCGGTGCAGCCTCGGTGGGAACCTGGCAGGGCAGACCGACGGCAACCGTGCCGCTGATGACCTGCCCCACATAGCGACCGGCGCTGTCCGCCGGCTGGACGGGCTCGCCATCGGCTGTTGCCATCTTGACGTCCCCCACCGTTATGGGGCTTCGTCCCGGGCTCAGGGCCTCGAAAGTCACTCGGGCGACGGTCCCAGAGCCGCTCTCGGCTGCGTTCTGTCCGAAGTCGAAGGCTGCAACGATGTATTCTCCCGTTCTACCGGGAGCAGACTTGGAGAAGTCGACCACGTTGCTGCCGCCGGCTGAGGCGAGAAAGAGGTTCACGTCTTGCTGCACGGGCCGAACGACGGCAGGGTCGTAGCTGAGCGTGGCTTGAAAGCCGTCTATGAGCGGCACGTCACGCACCAAGACATCAACCTCAAACTGCTGTCCCCTGGCCACGGGGCGACAATCATCCAAGGCACCAAGGGATGTGCTGGTATTGCCTGAGGGGTCGAGGTCAACTCCAACCACCGGCTGCGATTGAGCCCGGATGTCGCCGGCGAAAGGCCCGACCACGATCAGGCCGGTGAGACTCGAGAGGGCAGCTGCCCCGACTACAGCCAGGATGCAGAAGGGGGCCGCAGCCTTTGCCATTAGGCTGCCGCTGTGCACCGCGCGCCGAAAGTCGCGTCCGGTCACCCTGACACGCCAGTTCCCGCGATCGGCGGAAGAGGTCCTGCCCACGCCGGTACTAGACCACCGGTCGCACGAAGACGCTGGCCTCGCGAACGCAGATGAAGGCCACGTCCAGAAGACTCACTTCAGCCAGGTCGCTAGCTTGAGGGAAGTCGGGCGAGTAACCGAGCCAGACGCCGCCTTCGAACTTCCACAGAGACACCAGGGTCCCGGTTGGCGTTACCACCCGGGCGACCTCGGCAACGGGCGTGGTGTCCGGGTAAGTGCTGGCCACGGGGTTGCAGCCGGCTGCCAACGCCACGGCTTCCATGCCCGGCGGCAAAGGCGTGGGCGTGAGGGTGGGGCCTGGGGGAGCGGGAGTGACCGTCAACCCGCCCGGCGTGGGGCTGGGCCCAACCGGCGTAGGGCTAGGCCCACCCGGGGTCGGGCTGGGACCCGCGGGAGTGGGCGAGGTCGGCTGGGTGCAGGGCGCCCCGACGCTCACAGAGGCATCCTGCGTTTGATCGGGCCAGTGGGTGAGGTAGAGACTGCTGTCGACGTAGTTGGTGTCCACGTCGCCCACCACCAGGTGCAGTGACGTAGCACCGACCGCCTTCGCCTCCAAAGTGTAACGCGTCAGGATGCCGCTGCCACTGGCCGTCTCGCCTGCGTAGCCGTCAAGGTAAGAACCGTCGGTGTCCGGTAGGCCCTCACCCACATCGAAGCCGGAGGATCCCAGGATGGAGACGCTCCTGTCCCTGCCGGTGATCGAGACGACCGCACTATCGTAGAGAAGGCGGAGACCGAACCCCTCAATGTCGGGGACATTCTGAATCACGAAGTCGACGCTGATAGTGGCGCCCACTGGGACATCGCCGATGCAGCTCTGGATGCCGGACGCCTCCGGGTTAGCATCGACAGCCATGAGTACTGAGCCCTGGCCTTGTACGGTACGGTCGTGCTGCCCAAATAGTAGAATCAGTGTCACCAGTAGTATGGGCAAGAAACCGAAGGGCAAAGACAGTAAGCGCAGAACGGGGAGGAACGATCGGCTGTGCAAGGTTTTCCCTCCATGCGGCAAGTCACGCCATAGCTTATACGACTCCACGCGTCTGTCAAGATCTGTGCGAGGTCCCCAATCCGTGGATTCGGATCGGGAAGGATGACCAGAAGGTGGCGTCAGCTCATCGGGCCCATTCCTGCGGGGGTGGAGATCGCCAGCCTAGTCATCGGCCGCCGGCGCCGACGGCCCGGCTGGGTGTGGTGAGCGCCGACTCCCAACAGAGCACGCCCGACCTCCGGGGCAGCCACACAAGTGTGCCTGGCTCCCTTCGGCCGGGTGGGCGGGCATATTTGCCCTCCGGCACACTCACCGCGGCCGGAAGAACCGTGAGCAGGACGAGACTGATGGCGGGGATGAACTGTAGCCGTCTCGCCGCGTGCTAACCGGCGGGGTAATGGCTCCGGCGGTCCAACTAGGCGGGAGAGGAACGCCGCACTATGTGGCCTCCCGACGGAGACTATCACGTCTCGTGCGAGGACGGCATGCGTATTTGTACGTAGTTGAGGGCTTTATATGCTGTCGGATGTGAGTTCCTACCTGGTCTTGTCTCACGGCAAGCAGCCACCCATTGGTGCTTGACGCGGCCGGCATGCTCTCCCCCTGGGTTGCTGGCTGATTGCCGAGCGGCTTCTGCTGGCGAACTTCGCGGTCTCGGCTAGATGGGAAACCCGGCTCCTCGCTGCGTAGGAATCCGTATCGACGAGGCTTGGCGCGGTGGATACGCTTCCGACGCGGGGAAGGGATGCCTCGCACCGCGAGACCAGCCCGGGCCTGAGGAATAAGGGCAGCCTGGGAAGGGATTCCTGGCCTTCCTCGAACCCGAGCTGGTCGCCTTTTGTGGATGAGCGGAGGTGGCTGGGGTACTGCCGTGGTGGGCTGCCGTCGGCCTTAGTGGGGGTCAGCCTTCCGATGGCCGCGCTAACGGGAGCGGGGTTTGCTGGGTACCGAGGGGGAAGGCACGGCTTCAGCGCGCATCATCAACTAGGCCTGCTCGGAGAGCTCGCATGCTTGCCCCTGTGCGAGATGCAACGCCCATTTTCTGAAGGATATTCTCAACGTGCTTGCTGGCCGTGCGAGGGCTGATACCCAGCGTGCAAGAGATCTCCTTGTCCGCCCTGCCGGCTGCCATGAGATAGAGGACGGTCAGCTCACGGAAGGTCAGGTTGTACCGCCCTGCCGCCACCATCCGCTGCTCCGCTTTCGCTTCCAGATCCTCCCTGGCCGCCTGCGCCGCCTCCTCCGCTCGTTTGCGCTCAGAGATGTCCCGCATGACACCTACCCTGACCTGGCGGCCCTCGTAGGAGGCGGTTTTGCCGCAGACCTCCATCGGGAAGGTCGTTCCGTCCTTCCTGAGGCCCCGCACCTCGTAGGATTCCCCATATCTTGCGAGAACTTGCTGCCGCACCAGATCATGGCAGTCGGGCGCAAGGAAGCGCCAGGCGTCCGTCCCAATAATCTCAGAAAGCTCATATCCAACCATTGCCGCTGCCTGCGGGTTGGCGTCCACGATTCGCTCGCCGTCGT
>Ga0315284_10010073_pt1 | contig 13455 bp, 8 predicted proteins | sample YL17G09_16_MG_FD_203696 | JGI IMG/M metagenome (GOLD analysis project Ga0315284, IMG submission 203696) | Sediment microbial communities from Yellowstone Lake, YNP, Wyoming, USA - YL17G09_16 | ecosystem: Environmental > Aquatic > Freshwater > Lake > Sediment | place: USA: Wyoming | collected...
GCGTTTTGATATCGGCTCCGGACGGATTTGCGTGGCATCAGCAAAGGACAACTCAAATGGCATCCAATCTTCCCAAACTCATGATATTCGGCTCGTTTGGCGTCGCAGGATTGGTCGCGTCTTTGGCGCTTATTGACATCGTCACCGCACGACCCTTCGCCGGATCAGGAACGATGGACATTCTGTTTGTTCTCAGCTCGGGCGTGGTTGGCTATCTTGGATGGGAAGCGTATCAAGATTTGAAGTGAGCCGCGTTGACAACTGCTCAACGGCAGAAAGTCCGTTTGTCCTTCCTGTCAAATGCGGCATCGTCATGGCGAGTCCATTGTTCAAACAGGGAATCCACTAACAGAGGCGAGGCAATGCAAATCAACGTTGTAAAACGAAAAACTTTGGCTGGGGAAATTTGTCTCGGCACGATGATGTTTGAGTTCAATACGACTGGTGTTGCACGACTGGCCGCGGTTGCCGGTGCAGAATTTGCGGTGTTTGACATGGAGCATAGCGGATGGACCATTGAATCCATTCGGATGTTGATTGCCACGACCCCCAAGTCCGAGATCACGCCGATCGTGAGAATTCCCGCCCTCGAATATCACTTTGTGGCTCGGGTGCTCGATATGGGAGCCATGGGGATTATGGTTCCGATGGTCGAATCTGCCGAGGAAGCTGAGCGACTGGTCCGTTCTGCGAAATACCCGCCGATGGGTCGGCGCGGTGCGGCCTTTACGATTGCTCACGATGAGTATCGCAATGACCCGATTCCGGAAATCGTCCGGTCCGCCAATGAAGAAACGCTGCTGATTGCCCAAATTGAAACCGGCAAGGGACTGGAGCAAGTCGAAAAGATCGCCGCCGTTCCGGGTATCGATGTCCTCTGGATCGGGCTGTACGACTTGGCCAATTCCATGGGTCTGGCTGGCCAATTGTCACATCCGGATATTCTCGCCGCCATCGAGCGTGTCTTGGCCGCTTGTCAGACTTACGGCAAGGTTCCGGCCGTTTTGGTGACCAGCGTCGCCGATGGCCGCGCCCAACTCGCTCGAGGCTTCAGGCTTCTCGCCTATTGCGGCGATTGCTCACTCTATCAATCGGCACTGCGTGACGGTCTGCTTGCCCTGCAGGCATAGCGAACATTAATGCCGCCGTGACTAGGATCCGTGGCAACGTCTCTCTGCAGAAGGATTCCATGATGTTCGAAATTCCAATATTGCGATTCGGTCAAGTTTATGAGTCGATGGAAAAGGTCTCCATCGTTCATTTTGATACCGGGGAAGAATTGGCCAAACTGCATCAAGCGACAGGCGCGATGGTCAAGTTAGATTTGAAGAAGGCTCAAAAAGCCCGCGAAGCCCTGCGCAGCATCCCCGTCTCAACGTTGATTGATATTTGCAAAATCGCGGCTGAGTCTTATCTCAATGAGACCCTTCCGATGGGCGACGAATTTTTGTCGCCGGCCGATTTTTGTGAGATGCAATCAGCGACGACCGGACTGCCATCGCAGATGTGCGCGACGAACATGCGAAAGAACGCGTTTGTTCTGTCGCATATGGATGACGTTTTGGAAGCCTTGACGCGTGGTCTTCCTCATCAGATCTTGGAACGAGGATTCGGCGTCGAGTCCCGTGGTGTCATGGTCTCCTACCAAGCAAACTCCCCTGTCTTCGGCATGGTCCTGCCCAATAATTCGCCCGGAGTCCATACCCTCTGGCTTCCCGCACTGCCGCTGCAGGTCGGGCTTTTTATCAAGCCTGGATCTCAAGAATTTTGGACTCCGTATCGCATCGCGGAAGCGTTCTTCAAGGCCGGTTTACCGCGTGAGGCAATCTCCATTTATCCAGGTGGTCACGATGTCGGGGGAGCCATCATGAGCGATTGCAAACGCTCGATGATTTTTGGTGGACAAACCACCGTGGATCAGCATGCCGGAAATCCTCAGATCTCCGTTCATGGACCTGGTTTTTCAAAAATCATCTTTGGAGACGACACAATCGACGATTGGGAGGACTATCTCGATCTGATGCTGGATAGCGTGATGGCGAACAGCGGACGAAGTTGCATCAACGCCAGCGGGATTTGGGCCAGCCGTCATACTCGTGACATCGCCGACGCACTGGCTCAACGTCTCGGCCCCATTGTTCCGCTGCCTCCGTCAGATCCCCTGTCGCCGTTGGCCGCGTTTACAACACCGGGAGCCGCCGGATCGATGAACGCACAAATCGAGGATGGATGTCGGAGTGCGGGGGTGACGGAGATGACGGCAAAATATCGAAATGGTGATCGACTGGTGACGACTCCCCGTTGTGAGTATTTAAGGCCAACGGTGATCCACTGCGCGTCCGCGGATTCGCCTTTGGCTAATACTGAATACATGTTCCCCTTCGTCTCTGTCGTGGAATGTCCTCAAAACAAAATTATCTCTTCGATCAAACAAACCTTAGTCTGTTCGGCATTCACAGACGACCCTCGTTTCCAACAAAACTTGCTCGATGCGGCCCACATCGATCGCTTAAATTTTGGTCGCGTGAAAACCGTTCAACTGAACTGGCTCCAGCCACACGAGGGGAATATTGTCGATTTCTTATTTCGAGCACGAGCATTCCAAGACAGCCCGCCGGCAAGCCATTGAACGACAGGCCTTTTCATGGGAGGATGAGCGGTTACAGAGATCGAAGATTAATTCCAATCTGCGAACAATCTCGATCGGGAGAAAGCGGGTCTGATTCAACAGACCCGGCAGCACGAACCGAGACGACGGGGGCCTGATGTCGTCTCGTGATTCGGAGAATCGACGCGTTGACAACACGCATCAAGCCCCTCTTGAAACAGGTACGACATGGCTCAATGGACTTCCCTGAGGCACACATTAGCCGCCACGGCTCACGCATTGTCTCGAGGGCGGCGGAATGATCGAGGGCATGTCCGCGGAGTTGTTTCGATCCCGTTTGACTCGCTCGGACCAGACGATCCTTCGGACATTGACTGGCGAAAAAAGGCGGACCGTCACGTGAGGGGAATTCCGCATGCGTTCCGGATCGCCCCTCCGAAAGAATACTCCCCGAAGAACACGTTTTCATTTCTTTCGCAGTTTTTGAGGGGTCGTGTTTCTCGCGATTGCAGAAACGCGGTCAGCGGCCAGACTCGGCCCTGTGCCACAGGAGATCCGGCTGGAGGGACGGCATCCAATCCGAATACTTGATTCCTGGTGTTCTTGATACAGTTCCCTGTTGTCACAATCAAATCATTTGCGTCCTCCGCTTCCCGTGGTTGAGTTTTCAAGCCCAAAGTCATTGGATACGGAACTTCTCGATTGCCTCACCGATTGGCATCAACGATTACCACACTATTTATGGATGAACTTTTCGATATGGAAACGCATGAGCCTCAGATCGAATCCGCCCAAGGCACAGAGCGGTTGTGCGATACACCGATTCCGACCGAGTCGCAACCGGTGAGAGCGGACGATAAGGTTTGGCTCGGTTTTGATCTTGGCGGGACAAAAATGAATGCCGTGTTGTTCGATTCCAATTTCGAGTCCATCGCTCGACGACGAAAGAAGACTCGCGGATTCGAAGGTGCGAGTGCTGGAATCGAACGCATTGGTGTGCTCATTGACAAGGTTTTGGAGGAGGCTGTTCGCTCCAAGAAACATCTAGCGGGCATTGGCATCGGCTGTCCCGGGCCCATCGATCCGGATCAAGGAGTGATTTTCGACTTGCCCAATTTGGGTTGGAAAAATCTCCCTTTAAAGAAAATCCTCGAACAAAAATTTGGGTGTCCCGTCACGATTTGCAACGATGTTGATGCGGGTGTCTATGGCGAATACCGTTTTGGGGCCGCCCAAGATGCACGGACGGTGCTCGGTGTTTTTCCAGGGACGGGAATCGGCGGCGGAATGGTCCTGAACGGAAGCATCTTTCGCGGTAAGAATTCCAGTTGCCTCGAAATCGGACACGTGATCGTCATCCCCAATGGAGCGCTCTGTGGGTGCGGACGACATGGCTGTTTGGAGACAATCGCCAGTCGGCTGGCAATGTCTGGTGAGATTGCGAAGGCGGCCTATCGAGGTCAGGCTCCGAATCTTCTCAAAGCGGCCGGAACCGATATCGCCAATATTCGTAGTGGAACAATCAAGTCGGCCATTGAGGCCGGAGATACATTTGTCGAAGAGATTCTTCGCAATGGTGCCCGACATCTCGGAATCGCAATCGCTGGTGTCGTGAATCTGCTTCTTCCCGATGTGATTATTCTCGGTGGAGGGCTGATCGAAGCCTTCCCGGAACTCTTTCTGGAGGAGGTCGGAAAGTCGCTTGATCACAATGTCATGCCGGCGTTTGCCAATGCCTATGAACTGAGAACGGCGAAGCTTGACGACGATGCGGGTGCCTTGGGAGCGGCAGCTTGGGCGAAACATTGCTCCGAGACTTTGACCGTCGGTTGAATACGAATCGACCACCCTCCTCATCCCCACCACGCGAGGGACAACAGATCTGCCCATTTTCCGATACACGAACCGTCACCCAATGACGAGGACCGGTGCCGGTGATGCCTCTGTTCCATGCGATTCTGCAGATCCGTCTATGGGATTTGCGGGACTAACCGAGCCTCCGCCCGCGGCGTTTGAACGAGGGATAGAACCGACGCACGCAACGAGTCGTAAATCAACGGGCTCTGAGATAGGATCGGCGGGCGTATCCGTTCTAGACTGACAATGTCGTTAACATGCTAGGGGGGGCTGAATTCATGGATCAGGACTCACGACATCCGATTGACCCACGCATTATCTTGTTTTCTGACCAGACACAGATGGCAAGTTTTCGAACTCAGTTGGCTCTCGACCGAACGACGCTCTCTTGGATCAGAACCGCATTGTCCATGGGGAGTTTCGGATTCGGGATGGTTGCCTTCTTCCGTCCGCTGCACAAGGCCTCTTCGAGTGATGAGAGCATTCTGTTGTATCTCGGAGCGATTCGGATGGGCGTCGCATTGATCCTCTTGGGGATCGTCGCGACGATTTTTGCGAGTTTGTCGCACTGGTTCACCCTGCGCAGGCTCCGACGAGGCGAAACGCCCGTCTTGAGTCATTGGCCGTGGAGTCTCACCGTGGCCCTGCTCTCGGCGGTCATTGGCCTCGCAGGACTCTGGGAACTTTTCATGAAATGACTCTCAACGCCGGAATGCGTGGCGTCAAAAACAGGCCTGCGTTCAGCAGACAGGGGGCACGAGAGAGGTAGGAATCCAGACACCCACCGTACAGACGTTCCGTCTCATCGCCACCGATTCAAAGCAACCACACATCTCGTTGCCGAGAACATCGTCGATTGAACGACGCTCCGTCGTCGAAGAACGATACGAGGACAGCGAACGTCATGAGCAATATCAGATCCAACGACAAGCCCGTCAGAGTCTGTTCGAGGCGATCGACGTCTTCGGGCAATCGCCTCCGGCGACACTCAATGTCAGGACATTTCCCCGCACAAATGAAGCAGGGCACATGACCGTCAACCCCTTCCGATCATTGCGGGATAAAGTTCCGCCGTTTTCCGCCCGCTTTAGAAAGAACGCTTGCATTTCGTCCCGCGCATTCATCACCATAAGAGTTTTGAATGTTCTCTGCTGAGCGACGCGTTCTCCTTTGCCTCAGTCGGGTTCCTCCTTGTTCCAATTCATTCGCCAGACACCCGAATCGGACGGCCATGGTTTTGAATTTCCTCACGTACTTTCGACGATCACGTGACCCCAAGCAACGGGCGATGGCGCACATGACATTGGCTCATTCGTCTGCGATGCGGACGATGATGCAATCCGGCCTGTTTCTGAAGAAACAGGCGTGGCTCTGGCCGATTCTGGCGGTGCTCGCGTTGTCGGTAGTCGGATACGGAGTCAGCAGCGCCATTAGATTAACGATGAAGCAGAGCTTTCAGTCACAACTGCAAACGCTGCTCAATGTAGAAACCGCGATGTTAGAGACGTGGATGGGAACTCAGGCAGACAGCGCCGAAGCTCAGGCGAACAGTCAGCAGGTTCGAGCGATTGTTGAAAAACTGATCTCGGCATCCGAAGGCTTAACCCCAGAGCCATCGGACACCGTGCCCACGCAACTGATCGCCCAATTGGGGCGTGATCTGTCTCCCGGCATGGCTTCGCAGGATTTTGTGGGGTACTTCGTGACCGACCGTCAGATGAAAATTTTGGCGGGGTCACATGCGGAACTCATGGGCCGGACGGTGCCTCAGTTCGAGAGCTTTTTGTTGAAAACGCTGGATGGAAACTCTGCCATCAGCGCACCGTTCCCCAGCGTCGTGCTGATGAAGGACGATTCGGGTCAGATGCGGACTGGCCTGCCGACAATGTTCGTCTCCGCGCCGATTCGCGATGCCGGGTTTCAAGTGGTAGGCGCCTTAGCTCTCGAGATCCGTCCTGAACTTGAATTCACTCGCATTCTGCAACTCGGCCGCATTGGAATCTCAGGCGAAACCTATGCCTTCAACAAGCAGGGCTTGATGGTATCGAACAGTCGGTTCGATGAAGACCTGATGCTGATGGGCTTGCTGCCTGACGTTCCAGGTGCGAAATCGATCCTGAACCTGACACTGAGAAATCCTGGTGGGAACATGGCCAAGGGGTTCCGTTCCAAGATTCGCCGAGCAGAACTGCCGCTGACCAAGATGGCCGCGAATGCGGCGGCCGGCGAGGCGGGTGTCGATGTGGAGGGTTATCAAGACTATCGCGGCGTCCCCGTGGTGGGGGCGTGGACTTGGTTGCCGAAGTATGGGATCGGTATCGCGACTGAGGTGGATTATGCCGAAGCCTTTCAGCCGCTGAACATCGTGCAATGGATGTTCAGCGGGATCTATACGCTACTGGGCCTGTGCTCGGTGGCCCTCTTCGTGGTCACGCTAGTCGTGGCACGATTACGCCGCGAAGCTCAAAGGTCCGCCATTGAAGCCAAGCAATTGGGACAGTACGTGCTCGATCGCAAGCTCGGATCTGGCGGAATGGGTGTGGTCTATAAGGGGCATCACGCGATGCTGCGACGCCCGACAGCCATCAAGATGCTCAACGTCGATCTCGTCAACGATTCCTCGATTCAGCGATTCGAGCGTGAGGTTCAAATCACCTGCCAGCTGAATCACCCCAACACGGTGGCAGTCTACGATTACGGCCGTACTCCCGAGGGAGTCTTCTACTACGCAATGGAGTACCTCGATGGTATCGATTTGCAGGTGTTGGTCGAGCGTTATGGGCCTCAGTCAGAGTCGCGCGTGATCCGGATTCTGACCCAAGTTTGCGGCTCGTTGTTCGAGGCGCATTCCCAGGGACTCGTCCATCGAGACATCAAGCCTGCCAACATCATGATCAACCGTCGCGGCAGCGAACCCGATCTGGTGAAAGTGCTCGATTTTGGACTGGTGAAAGCATTGGATGAAAAGAAGCAGTCGGGGCTGACCACTAACGGACTGACTGGCACACCGCTCTACATGTCGCCGGAGGCCATCCAAACGCCACTGCTGGTTGATACTCGAAGTGACCTTTATGCGGTAGGGGCTGTCGGTTACTTTCTGCTCACAGGTCAAGCGGTCTTCAATGCTCAATCGCTTGTCGAACTGTGCCGGCAGCATGTCGCACAGGTCCCCGACGCGCCCTCGCTACGACTGGCGCGGGCCGTTTCTCCCGCCCTGGAGGATGCCATCTTGGCCTGTCTGGAAAAGAACCCCGCCAAACGGCCGCAGACCGCGCGCGACCTCGCCCTGCGACTTGCGAAGACTCCGACGGCCAACGACTGGACGCTGAACGAAGCGGAGGCCTGGTGGAGCCGCCACGAAAGCGGTCGCGAGACGCCACATCCATCGTCCTCGCCACAGACGGATTCCCGGGACGCGACCCGACCGCTGGCCAGTGATTATCAGGCTAATGCGGTCACCATAGGACACCTCAACCTCACGACGTCCCCTTCCGGCGATTCACCTTATGCCAAGACCACATTCGGCCCTTCATCCGCTGACTAGCTTAAAAAATTACAAGCCAACCGCGATCGGTGAGTCAACGAGGGAACTGCGGACGGTTCGACTCGGGCAGAAACGCGTTGAACACTCACCCGAAACTCGGCTCGTCCGAAGCATGCACCGTGGCCTGAATATCCGACAACGCTCCGGCCCCGTGCGTGCATTGAAGCAACGGTCGCAGATCCGAATATCGATGGGCACGGTGCTCTGATTTGCCGTTTTTTTGTTGAACCGTGATGGCAGAGCGTCGAATACGATGGAGTCAAAATCGCGAATCGGCAAAAGTGTTTGCGGGGGGCCTAAGAACGGACAATATCATCGATAAAGTGTCGATGCCACAGTTCAAAGACAAGCAACAGCCACAAACGCGCACTGTGATCCCATTGTGCCGACGTGTGCTCATCAACGAGGCGCCGGACTGTCGCCGGGTTGAAGTATCCCCGTTGCAGCGAACGCGTATCAAGCAGCGTATCGGTCAGCATCTCACGCAATTCGCCTCGGAACCAATGATCCAAGGGGACTCCGAAACCCATTTTGGGACGTGTTTGAATCGACTCGGGAAGAAGATCTCGAAACGTCTCCGTCAGAATCTGTTTTCCCCGACGACCACGCAACTTGAGCCTTCGGGGCATTCGTGCGGCGAGTTCCACCACAGGATGGTCCATGAAGGGACTGCGTGCCTCCAATCCATAGGCCATGCTCGCACGATCGACTTTTGTCAGGATATCACATGGAAGATACGTTTCCAGATCGACACAGGTCGTGCGGTGCACGAAATCGCTTTCGGCGCAGCGTGCGTAGGCATCGAGTAAGAACGAGGCACCATCGTAGCCAGCCAGCGACGCGGAAAAATCATCCGTGAACAACTCCGGTCGTCGGACATCATCAAAAATACTGATCCAGTTCACATAGCGTCTTTCCGGAGGTTGGCCGAGTGCAGACAGAAAGCGTTTCATCTGCCGCAGTTTCGATTTTTGTCGAACGGGAGCGGGAACTCGCTGCCACACCGGACTGGCCCACAACGCACGAATCGGACTTGGCCAACGATCCAGTTTGGCAGCGAGATCAACGGCGAGATAGCGGTCGTAACCGGCGAACAGCTCGTCACCGCCATCCCCGGTCAGTGCCACGGTAACGTGTTGACGGGTCAGGTGTGAAAGCGACATCGTTGGAATTGCCGAACTGTCTGCAAATGGTTCGTCAAAGTAACGAACCAACTTTGGCAAAATTTCGACGGCCGAGGGATCGACCACGAACTCGTGATGCTCCGTCCCCAAATGAGCCGCTGCCTCACGCGCATACTTTCGCTCGTCGAATTGTTTGACGCTAAATCCAATGGAGAATGTCTGGACTTTATGTGAGACGAGTTGCTGCATCAGTCCAGTGATGATCGTCGAATCGACTCCACCGGAAAGAAACGCACCAAAAGGCACATCGCTTCTCATTCGCAATCGAACCGCGTCGCTGAGTCGTTCGCGCAGAAGGCGGCTCCACCCCAAGGTGTCGTCGTCGTTAGGGAGCCTAGACAGGCTTTCCGCCCGAGGCTCAGCGGGCGTCGTTTTGGATTCCGTATCACGGGAGTCTGCGGCCGGCCTGGCATACGGAGCCTCCCAATAGCGTCTCACGAGCAGGTCACCTGTTGTCGCATCAAACTCGGCCCAATGGGCCGGAGGGAGCTTGTGATAACCACGCAGCATCGTTTTGGGGTGAGGAACATATTGCAGCGTCACGAAGTCGGCGACGGCTTCCGGATTGACGTCGCGAGGCGCGCCGGGAACCTGAAGCAGTGATTTCAATTCACTGGCAAATGTGATCCGACCCGCAGCCAGCCGATAGACGAGCGGCTTTTGACCCATTCGGTCTCGTGCCAAAAACAGCTTGCGGTGGCGATCATCCCAGATCGCGAACGCAAACATACCTCGCAAGTGCTGCACGCATTCGTGACCCCATTGTTCGTAAGCGTGCACCAGACACTCTGTGTCGCTCAGCGTACGAAAGCGATGCCCGAGCGATTCGAGTTGAGGCTTCAGTTCGCGGTAATTGTAGACCTCGCCATTGAACGCGATCCAGACGGAACCATCTTCGTTGGAAAGTGGCTGATGACCGCCTGACAGATCGATAATGGAAAGACGCCTGTGTCCGAGTGCGACGCCGGACGAGCCGATCCCTTTTGCTGCAGACAGAGGGGCCGACGCCGATAAATAATGGCCGTCGTCGTCCGGCCCCCGATGACTCAAGGCCGCAGTCATCCGACGCAGAACCGCCTCCCCCAGAGGTTCGCTCTGACTGATCCAACAACCGCCCGCGATGCCACACATGCTTCCCTCTTGGTCATGAACGACGCCGTCGCCTCGTGGAGTAAAAAAATCCTTGTCATGAGTAGGAATGACTTGCCGAATCCGTCGATGAGATCAGACTGCGATACAATTCCGCATAGCCGTTGACCATGGATTGGCTGCTGAAATCCCGCTCAATACGCTCACGTCCGGCCCGACCAAAACGCGCAGACAATTCCGGATCGTCCATCAAACGGCGTAGGAACTGCATCACGCCCACGGAGTCACCGGGCTTGAAAAGAAAGCCTGTTTCACCCTGAACGACGAGTTCGCGATTCGGTGGGATGTCGCTCGCAATCACGGCCCGGCTGGCCACCATTGCCTCCATCAGACTGTTGGACATCCCCTCAAAGCAGCTCGGTAAGCAAAAAACGTCGAACGCTTTAAAGAGCTCTGACGCGTCGTTGCGATGGCCCAGAAACCTGACAGAATCGGCACACTGAACATCGGCGGCGAGTTGTTCCAGATGCTGTCGTTCAGGCCCATCGCCCACGATGACGAGTCGGAGTTGAGGACGAATTTGTCGGAGAGTTTCCACTGCCCAGATCAGGTCTTCGACCCGCTTCTGCTTCGCCAGACGGCCGACGAATCCGGCGACGAACGAATCCGGCGGCAGATTCAGCTCGGCCAATATCTGTTCGCGGGTTCGGGGCAAGGTCATTGAACCCGACGTCCCGGAATCGGCCGGAACGTCAATGCCATTGGGAATGTAAACCAATTTTTGTGACGGCACACCGAGGCCGCGATAGAACTCCACGACTCCCGGCGAATTCCCCACAAGTCGGTCGGTGCAAGAAATCAACCGTCGATCGAGCCAGAGTTGCCAAGCGGCCTTCCAACTGTCGATGCACCGCTCCGAAACCACAATTTTTGTCCGGGGTATCGCTGAAGCGCAGAGTCGCCCGTAAGCGTTGGCCGCGAACAGCCATGTGTGCAGAATCTGAGGATTTTGCCGCTTCAGTTCGGCCCGCAATCGCCACAAGGAAAAGGGATCGAACTTTGAGCGTTTGCCAATCACCGCCAGCGGTATTCCCGCCGCGTGAAGGTCCTCAGCGTATGGCCCACTGCGCGTCAGCGCAATCGTACGGACGTCAAATTCAGTAGGCGGTAACCGTGTCGCCAATAACGCAAATTGCTTCTCGGCGCCTGAGCGATCGAGGGTCGGAATCAGCAACACGATACGCGTTTTCGACACATGAATTCTTTATGAAACGAGTGAAACTGACGATGCCCTGCGGCACATCCGAGAACGGGCTACAGCTTACGTGCCGACGGGAGAGTTGCAAAGGACATGATAATACTGTCGTTCCAGCGTTGAGCCGATAAGATACCGACCTCAGAACTGTTCGACGAACCCGCATCGTTCTTCGGGAAGACGGCCAACACAACAGAAACAGTCACGATGAAAGTCTATTTCGGTTCCAGTTACCTCGAACTGCTGCGCGATGATATTACGCGGCAGCAGGTCGATGCGATTGTCAACGCGGCCAACGCAGAATGGAGGGGGGGGAGCGGAGTCGATGCCGCGATTCATCAAGCGGCAGGGCCAGAGGTCCTGCAAGAGATCCAGACGCGTTACGCGTGCGGCTGTGCCACGGGTGATGCCGTCAAAACCGGTGCTGGTCATTTGCCAGCAAAATACATTTTTCACGCCGTCGGCCCCGTGTGGAGCGGCGGACGTGAAAACGAAGCGTCTCTTTTGAGATCCGCACATCGCCGGTGCTTGGAATTGGCCGCTGAGAATCACTGCCGGAGCATCGCATTTCCTGCCATCAGCACGGGTGTCTATCGGGTTCCAGTGGACCTCGCGGCAGAGAATGCCTTGGATGAGGCACGGAGGTTCTTGCTGCAACATCCTCACCCCATGGCTGTCAAGTTCGTCCTCGTCGACTGGGGCACCTACGCCGCATTCGCCCGTGTTCTGGATTCCTTCGCCGTCTGAGTCCTCATTCGACACGTCGAACGGGGACCCCGATGATCTGCGCGATTTCGTCCTGATCGAGTGATTCCTTGTCAACCAGTGCCTTGGTGAGCGAATCCAGTTTATCGCGATGCTGCGTCAACACCTCAACGGCCCGGCGATCGGCCTGCAAGAGAAACATCTGCACTTCCGAATCGATAATTCTTGCCGTCTCATCACTGTACTCACGTTGTTCATGCATTTCCTTGCCGAGGAACGGATGTTCTTCACCATTGCGAAATGCGACAGGACCGATGACTTGGCTCATCCCCCAACGCGACACCATACGGCGCGCGATTTGTGTCGCTCGCTTCAGGTCATCCTCGGCCCCGGCCGAGTATTCATTGAACACCATTTTTTCCGCCGCACGGCCACCGAGCATGAATGCCAGTTGCGAATGCAGCCGAGATTCACCAATGTTGTACCGGTCTTCGTTGGGAAGCAGTTGAGTCACTCCTAAGGCCCGGCCGCGTGGAATGATGGTCACCTTGTGAACATGATCGACTTCGGAAAGAAGCCATGCCAGCAGTGCGTGGCCCGCCTCATGATAGGCCGTCATCAAACGTTCCTGCTCGTTGAGTACCTCTTCACGCTTCGGGCCCATCAAAATCTTGTCCCGAGCCGCATCGAAATCCTCCGCCCGAACAGAATCACGGCTCGTCCGTGCCGCATTCAACGCGGCCTCATTGACGAGGTTCTTCAGTTCCGCGCCGGAAAATCCGATTGTTCCATTGGCGATCTTTAGTAGATCAACATCGTTATCAAGGGGCACTTTTCGAACGTGAACCTTCAGAATTGCCGCCCGTCCAACCTTCGTGGGACGATCGACCGTCACATGACGATCGAATCGACCGGGACGCAACAACGCGGGATCAAGGACATCGGGCCGGTTTGTGGCCGCCACGACGATCACGGCTTCCGTTTGCTGAAATCCATCCATTTCACTGAGAATTTGGTTGAGGGTTTGTTCCCGCTCATCGTTCCCACCACCAAGTCCGGCTCCGCGATGCCGTCCGACAGCATCGATTTCGTCAATGAAGAGAATACACGGGGCGCTTTCCTTGGCGGTCTTGAACATGTCGCGCACGCGACTGGCACCGACACCCACAAACATCTGAATGAACTCGGATCCATTGATCGTAAAAAAAGGGAC
>Ga0315284_10010074_pt1 | contig 13455 bp, 7 predicted proteins | sample YL17G09_16_MG_FD_203696 | JGI IMG/M metagenome (GOLD analysis project Ga0315284, IMG submission 203696) | Sediment microbial communities from Yellowstone Lake, YNP, Wyoming, USA - YL17G09_16 | ecosystem: Environmental > Aquatic > Freshwater > Lake > Sediment | place: USA: Wyoming | collected...
TCCAGCTCCTCGCGCAGCAACCTGCCGTCGTCGGCCTGGAGCTCGGCGCCGGCTAGCCACCGCAGCGCATCGGCGAGCAGCGCGCGCTCCCGCTCGAAGGCGTACCCCCGGAAGCGCTCCAGCGCCTTCTGATGGTAAGGTTGGAGCTGCAGCGCGAGCAGTATGGCCAGTACGCCGGCGTTGGGCAGGCGGACGACCTCGTTGTCGGATACCTCCCCGATGGCGAGCAGGGCCCGGGCCGCTCCGCCCGTCGGGTCCAGGAACACGTGGCGGGACAGAAAGAGCTCCGCGTCCAGTTCGCCTTCACTTCCCGGGTTCCAGCCGGCGGCGGCGCCGTACACATAGGCCGGGTAGGACACGGGCAGCTGCTGCCAGTGGCCGTTGTCCCCCCAGTCGGTGAGCAGGAAGCCGGCCGCCCCGGCGGCCAAGCCTTCCCTGGCGGCGGAGGCGATGTTGGCCTGCGCGTTGCCCCGGCGGCCCCCGATGGAATTCCACGAGGAGGTCCCGGGGCACACGTAAAATGGTACGCCCGCCTCGGCGAAGATGCGGCACTCCCGGGCGAAGGGGTGGTCCGCCTCGTATCCCCATTCCAGAGCGATCAGGTCCCGAGGAATTTCCCGCACCAGCTCCGGATAGTGCACAAGGACGTCCGCACAGAACTGCATCGTCCTGCCGCGGCGCGAGACCTGCTCGTGGATTTTGCGCAGGAAATCCAGGTACACCCTGCCGACCCCCTTCCGGAGGCAGGCCTCGCGGCTGCGGCCGTGGCCCAGGTCGATCGGCTCGTCGGCGCCGACGTTGAGCAGGCCGCTGGAGAAGTGGGGCAAGAGCTCATCGTACAGGGCGGACAGCAGCTCGATCGATCCGGGATCCAGTGGATTAAGGGTGGTCGGCTCCGTCCGCCAGCCCCCCCAGGGATCCGGGAAGCCGCCCGTAGCGTCGGCCAGGTGCCGGTACTTGGAATGCCGGAGCCAGCGCTCCAGGTGCCCGAAGGAGTTCTGGTTGGCCACCAGCTCGATGCCCCGCCCGCGGCAGTAGCGGTCCAGCTCCTCTATCTCCGCCGCAGTGAGCGGCGAGGCGTCACGCCACACCACCTCGTGCGAGGGGTAGGCGAAGGTGTGCTCGGTGTAGAACTGGACCTGGTTGTACTTGAGCTCGGCCCACAGGTCCAGGAGCCGCCGGAGGGTTTCCATGCTGGGCACCCGGTCCCGGCTGATGTCGAGCATGACCCCCCGCACCGGGTAAGCGGGCCAATCCTCGATGTGCACGCAGGGGATCTCCCCGGCCCGGTTCGCCTGGCGCAGCAGCTGCCGCAGGGTCATCACCCCGTAGCAAAGCCCGGGGAGGTCCGCAGCCAGCAGGTTCAGCGAATCCGGCCGCACGGAAAGAAGGTAGCCTTGTACGTGCCGGACTTGAGCACGGTCCACCCGGGCGGTGATGCCGGCGGGGAGTTCCGCCCCTACAGTGTAGTCGGCCAGCGCGTCGGCCAGCCCCGCCGGGAGCTGGAAGTTGCCACGGCCTGCGCGGATTCGCCGCGGCGGCGGAACTACAACGATTCTTTCCATGGTCAGTGACCTAACTCCACCTCGACCGTATGCAGGGCGCCATCGTCAACGACGGGGATGAGATTGCCGGTCAAGTCGCGGCCGTCGACCCGCAGCGCCGCCACTCCCTTGCCGGCGCGATGGGGGTTTTTCACCTCGATGCGGTAGCGACTGCCGCGGAAGGCCCTCTCCACGGTGAAGCCTTCCCAGTCGGGCGGCACGCACGGGTCGATGCGCAGGCCGTCGTATTCGGGCCGGATCCCGAGGATCCACTGGGAAATGGCCACGAAGTTCCACGCCGCCGTCCCGGTCAGCCAGGAGTTCTTGGCCTCCCCCGGCCGAGCGGCCTGCCGGCCGGCGATCATCTGGGCATAAACGTAGGGTTCGGTCTTGTGCAGCTCGGCCGCCTTTTCCAAATATGCCGGGCAAATCTTGCGGTAGTACTCGAAGGCCCGCTCGCCCCGCCCGATGCGGGTCTCGCCGATCATCACCCAGGGGTTGTTGTGGCAGAACACGCCGCCGTTCTCCTTGTAGCCCTCGGGGTAGGAGGAGATCTCCCCGAGGTTCAGGTAGTAGCGGGAGTAGGCGGGCCAGTGCAGCACGATGCCGTGGTCGCTGTCCAGGTGCCTCTTCACGGCATCCAGGGCCCGGCGCGGGTAGTCCCTCTCCAGGCCGATTCCCGCCATGGAGCAGAAGCCCTGCGGCTCGATGTAGATCCGTCCTTCCTCGTTCGCGGCGCTGCCGATCCGCTCCCCGCCGGCGTCGTAGGCCCGCAGGTACCAGTCCCCGTCCCACCCATGGTCCAGGACGGCTTTCTCCATGGCCCGGACCGCCTCCCCCGCCTCCTCGGCCAGATCGGCGCGGCCGGTGCGGCGGCAGATCTCTTCGAACTCCCGGCCGATGAACACGAACATGCCGGCGATCAGCACGCTCTCCGCGACCCGGCCGTCCTGGTTGGCCGTGGTCTGGAAGGATTCGTCCGGGTTTGTGGAGAAGCAGTTCAGGTTCAGGCAGTCGTTCCAGTCCGCCCTGCCGATCAGCGGCAGCCCGTGCGGTCCCAGGTTCCGCACCACGTGGCTGAAGGAGCGGTGGAGATGCTCGAACAGGCTGCCCGAGCGCGCGGGGTCGTGGTCGAAGGGGACCTGCTCCGCGAGGATGCCCCAGTCACCACTTTCCTTGAGGTAGGAGCTGACCGAAAGGATCAGCCACAGGGGGTCGTCGTTGAAGTCTCCGCCGATGTTGGCGTTGCCACGCCGGGTCAGCGGCTGGTACTGGTGATAGGCGCTACCGTCCTGCCGCTGGGTGGCGGCCACCTCCAGCAGCCGCTGCCGGGCGCGCTCCGGCACCTGGTGCATGCAGCCCAGCAGGTCCTGGTTGGTGTCCCGGAAGCCCAGGCCGCGGCCGATACCCGACTCGAACAGCGAGGCGCTGCGGCCCAGGTTGAAGGTGGTGAGGCACTGGTACTGGTTCCAGGTGTTGACCATGCGCTCCAGTTTCTCGTCGCCGCTTTCCAGCCGGAAGCGGGACAGGAGGCCCTGCCAGTGGCGGGCGAGCTCGGCGAAGGCCTGCTCCACGGCCGCGGGCTCGGCGAAGCGCCGGATCATCTCCCGGGCCGGGTCCTTGCGCAGCCTGCCGGGGGCCTGCCACTTGTCGCCCGGCGGGTTTTCCGCGTAGCCCAGCAGGAACACCAGGGTTTTGCGCTCACCGGGGGCCAGGCGGATCGATAATTGGTGGGAGGCGATCGGGGACCAGCCTTGGGCCAGGGAGTTCCCGCTGCGGCCCTCCACGACCGCACGCGGGGCGTCGAAGCCGTTGTACAGGCCCAGAAAAGCCTCCCGGTCGGTATCGAAGCCGGCGACCGGTTCGTTGACCGAGTAGAAGGCGAAGTGGTTTCGGCGCTCGCGATACTCGGTCTTATGGTAGATGGCCGACCCCTCCACCTCCACCTCGCCCGTGTTGAGGTTCCTCTGGAAGTTGGCCTGGTCATCCTGGGCGTTCCACAGGCAGAACTCCACCAGCGAGAACAACTGCACAGCGCGCGTCCTGCGGGTCCGGTTCTCCAGCACCACCCGGTGCACCTCGGCGTTCACCCCCAGGGGGACGAAGAACAGCAGCTCCGCGGCCAGGCCGTTTCTGCTGGACGCGATCCGCGTGTAGCCCAGCCCATGACGGCACTCGTAGCTGTCCAGTTCCGCGCGGGCGGGCTTCCACCCGGGGCACCAGACGGCGTTGCCCTCCCGGATGTAGAAGTAGCGGCCCCCGGAGTCCAGGGGCACGCCGTTGTAGCGGTAGCGGGTGATGCGCCGCAGCAGCGCGTCGCGGTAGAAGCAGTAGCCCCCGGCGGTGTTGGAGATCAGGCCGAAAAAATCCTCGCAGCCCAGGTAGTTGATCCAGGGATAGGGAGTTTGCGGAGTGGTGATCACGTATTCCCTGTCGGTGTCGTCGAAAAAACCGTATGACATACTGCGATGGCTATCCCTTCAACGCTCCGGCTACCACACCCTTGGTGATACTCTTGTTGAAGAGCAGGTAGACCGCAATCACGGGTGCCGTGGCGATGACCAGCGCGGCCAGCTGCCACCCCAGCTGCGTGCCCATCAGGCTGGCGAAGGAAAACACGCCCACGGGCAGGGACTTGGTGATCTCCGAACTGGCGAGCACCAGGACCAGCAGGAACTCGTTCCATATCCCTAGAGCGCTGATGATGCATACCGTGACGATCACCGGAGTGGACATCGGCACCATGATACTGGCGAAGGTCCTGAAAACTGAGGCCCCGTCGATGTAGGCGGACTCGATCAGGCTATCCGGAAGCCCCCGCATGAACTGCGTCATCAGCAGGACTGCCAGGGGCATCCCGAAAGCCGTATAGACGAGGATAATGCCGAGGTGTGTGTCGGTGAGCCTTGCCGAGCTGAGCATTAGGAACAAAGGGATAATCACCGACTGAATGCTCAACAGGTATCCCATGCCGATCAGACCCAGAATGAACAGGGAAAGTTTCCTGAACGGCAATTTGCTGAGGGCGAAGCTGATCATCAGAGCGAGGAGGGCGATGAAAAACGTCGACACCGCCGTGTAGACGACACTGTTGATGAATTTCAGCCCCAGAGTGCCTCTGACGAACGCCGAGAGGTAGTTGAACCAGATAGTCGCCAGGTTGATCCTCAGCCGCAGCGCAGGCGGCAGCTGGGACACCCTCAGCCGGTCGCCGGGTTGAAGCCCGCGAAGCTCCGGGGGAAGCTTCTCTTTTAGCAGGAACTGCACCATCAGCCTTCTGCCCGGCGATATCGTGGCCGACTCGATGATCACCCGCTCGCGTGTGTCCACCTCGGGATCGTACGGAAGGATCACATTCAAGGCAGGCGGTATGACGGCGTACTCGTCCTCCCGGTTGACGAACAAGTCATGCGGAAGCCCGAAGATGCTGGTGATCAGCTCGTCATTCGACTTGAACGAGGAATAGAACATCCACACCAGCGGCAGCACGGTGATCAGAGCCCAGATCGTGAGTACGATATACGATACCGCTCTGCCTACCAGCCTGCCGGTCGCCCTTTGTCCTGCTGCTACGAATCTGGGCGCCACCTCAGTGCTCCTCCCCGGCATGCAGCCTCCTGCCGATGTAGTTGCTCAGGAGAATGAGGGCCACGCTGATGACGACGATGATGTTGGAAATGGCCGAGCCGTAGGCAAAGCGCATCGGGTTGCTGTAATCCTGGAAGGCCGTGCGATACATGAATATGGGCAGCACCTCCGCATTCATCCTCGTCAGCCCTTGAGTTGTCATGGCGAAGATCAGATCGAAACCCCGCAGCGATCCGGCGATGGCGAGGGTCGTGGCGACGAGGATCGTGCCGGACAGCAGCGGAACAATGAGGCGAAAAAATATCTGCGGCTCGCTTGCGCCGTCGATCTTGGCGGCTTCGATCATGCTCGCGTCGATCTTCTGCATGTTGGCCAGGAAGACGATCATGTAGAGCCCGGTGTACATCCAGATCAAGGCAAATCCTATCGGATACATGACCGTTTCGGCCCTGAGCATCAGGTCGAACTGCGAGGTGGGATCGCCCGACAGTATCTGCAGCAGACGGGCCACCGGACCGTCGGCTTGGAACAACCGTTTCCACATGGTGCCGATGACGATCGTCGATAGGAAATGAGGGAGGAATACCATGGACTGGTAGAATCTGCCCGCCCGCACCAGCTTGCGAAAAAGGATGTATGCCAGGGCGAACCCGATCGGGATCTGCCCGAATACCGAAACGGCGACTACAGTCAGGTTGTTCTTCAGGGCATGCCAGAAGGCCGGATCCTGGATCATGGTTCGATACTGGAGCAGGCCGACCAGACTCCACGAGCCGCCACGGTTGGGATTGAAGTCCGTCAGGCTGAGCCACATGGAATACAGGATCGGATAGGCTACAATCACCAGATAGACGGTCAATCCCGGCACCACGAGCCCCAGGTAGGCCACCAGGGCCTGGTAATCTCTTTTCTTCACATTCCCCACCCAGAAATGACGAAGGGGGAAAGTCCCCCTCCGTCATTAGTGTTACAACCCTATCATTTCCGTCGGAGCGCTTCCACTTCCTCGGCAACCTTTCTCGCCGTGGCCTGACCAGCGGCGATTTTTTGCATGCCGGCGTTCAGCGCATCGTTGGGAGCGCCGCTGAGGAAGGCATCGATGACGTCGGTGTTCATCGCCGACTGAGCCAGCCCGACCTTCTGCTTCACCAGACGAGGCAGGTCGTCGGGGACCTTGAAGTTCTTCAGCACGGGAGCAATGATGGCGCCGTCGCGCAGGCGCTGGGTCGTCTCCGCGTGGCTGTAGAAGTACTGCAGGAACTTCAGCGCGGCGTCGCGGACCTTGGGATCGGCGGCGCCCGCCTTGGTGATTCCATAACCGATCGAGATCGCCGCGGCCACAGACCCGGCCGTGGCGGACTTTTCTCCGGGCAGCTTGGGCCAGGCCATCATGAGGGTATTGTTGGCCACCTCCGGATTCTCGATGCTGCCGGCGATCCAATGGCCTTGGACCATGAAGAGGGCCTTCTCGTTGCTGAAGTTGGAGAGGTTGGCGCCGTAGTCCACGAGCACGGACTTCGAAGCGATCGTCCCGTCCTTGACCATCCTCTCGATGAAGGCCAGCGAATCGACGAACACCTTGTCGGAGAACTTGTACTTTCCCTCCACCGCCTTGGAGACCCAGTGCGCATCGCCGGACAGGCGGGCGATGACCATGGACATCAGGCAGGAGCCCCAGGCCCAGCCGTCGGCGCCGTCGATCGAGACCACGTCCAGGCCCTTGGCCTTGGCTGCCGGGGCCATGGCGGCGATGTCCTGGTAGGTCTTCGGGGCGGCGAAGCCCAGGGACTTCACCAGTTTCTCGTTCATGTACAGCACCGTGCAGATATTCGAGGTCCCCAGGGGGATCTCCCAAATCTCGCCTTTGGGTCCCATTTCGGGGATCAGCTTGAAGTCATAGTATTTGGGATCCATGTAGGGCTTGTGGTCGAACTGCTGGCCCGCCTCTTTCCAGGGCGCGCCCCAGCGGGCATCCGCCCCCATGTACGCCAGGTGCGGAACATCCCCGGCGGCCAGCCGGGCGACCACCTTCTGGTGGTAGGCCTCGTCGTAGAGCAGCTCGAAATCGATGTCGATGTCCGGATTCGCCTTCTCGAAGGCGGCCACGATGCGCAGCCAGTTCACGCCTTCCGGATTCGAGTTGTCGCCGTAGCCCATAGTCTTCACGACGACCTTGGGCGCGGCCGTTGCCAGGACCGCCGTCAGCAGGAGCAGCAGCCCTAGCAGAAGTACTGTAGCTTTTTTCATGAAAAAGCCTCCTTGGTTTCCCCGCGCTGCGGGGAACCCCCTTTCACCGCTGTGGAAAAGGGAGTTTCGTTTTTCTCCCCTTCGACGAAGGGGTTGTCTACCGATGCAAAGTCCTGTGTAGCGCCCGGTGGCTCGCGTTCTTCAGTACCGGCAGGAGGTACGGCCGACAGGTCCGATAGTACCCGTTCGAAGCCGGCGGTGATGTGGGTTCCGGCGAACAGGCGGTGCAGGACCATGCCCGCGGCACCGTAGGCCACGGCCTTCTCGCCCAGCGACGAGAAATGAATGCGGCATTGAACCTCATCCGGGTACGGCCAGTTGCGCTGGATCTCCTCGGCCAGCACTGCCTGTACCTCCCTGCGGTGACGCTCGATGTGTCCCCCCAGGAAAACGTGGCCGAGGTTGAAGGTGTTGGCGATCATGGCGATATTTTTGGAGAGCTCCCGGATGAAGCGCGACAGGATAGCGGGATCCTCCTCGATGCGGAAGGCCTCCTCTTCCGTAAGGGAGAACTGGCCCTTGCACGCGGGGGTGCAGAAGACGCTGCGAAACTCCCCCGCCGAGAAGCTGTGACCGTAGTGGACCCGGCCGCCGATCACGATCCCCATCCCGACCGCGGTCTTCTCGTGGTAGCGGCTGGGATCCCGCACGTCGCGGAACTCCGCCAGCACGAACAGGAAGTCGCGCAGCCGCTTGCTGCGGTGGAAGGCCAGCTCCCCCCAGGCGCAGGCGTTGGCGTCGTTCTCCAGGAACAGGGGCAGGTCGTAGTCCTGCGCTACCTGGCCGCGGAAATCGAACGGGCTTTCCATCTGCAGCGGGATCGAGTAGCGGATCAGCCCTTTTTCGGGGTGCACGACCCCGGACACGCCTACCCCCATGCCGAGGAGAGGCACTTCGCTGCGCCTCAGCTCTTCCCGGATGCGCCCGGCGATGTCGAAGAAGCCGTCCCGGAAGCCGGCGCCCGCCAGCTGCGCGCGCTCGAATTTGGAGTAGAGGATGCTGCCTTCCAGGTCGGTGGCTACGGCAGTGTAGGACTCAGGCCGCAATTCCAGGCCCAGCACGCAGCCGTAACTGCGGTTCAGGGTGAGGGGCACGGGCCGGCGCCCTCCCAGAGGCCCGGCTTCTCCTTCCGCGGTTTCGTGGACCAAGCCCGAGCGCAGGAGCTCGGAGACGATGCTGGTCACGGTGGACTTGTCCAACCCGAGGTTCTTCGCGATCTGGATACGGCTGATCTCCTTGTGGATCCAGATCTCGCGCATCACGCGGGAGGTATTGACCGAACGGTTCCGCTTGGGTTGGATCACAGGTTTCCTTCACCCCTTAGTTGGTTGGATTAGCAACCAACTAACCTTTTATAAGCGATCTTGAGCAAGTTGTCAAGCGATTTTTACGGCAAATCGCGCCTCTGACCGTCAAGCTCGCACGTTGAAATCTGCTTGACGCGGCAGTACTCCCGTATCATACTTCGTTTGTTGGAAATGAAAACTATCGACCTGGCAGGCACCTGGGAGCTGCGGCAAACGGGCGACACGACGCCGCAGCTTCGTGACCCCGTGCCGATGCGCGTACCCGGCGACAACATCTCCGCGCTGCTGGAGGCCGGCCTGATCCCCGACCCGTACGAAGGCACCCGGGAGCTGGAGCTCCAGTGGATCGGCCGCAGCGATTGGCTCCTCGCCCGGCGTTTCACCGTGCAGAGGGATTTCCTGGAGGGCCGACGGGCGTTCCTGTACCTGGACAGCCTGGACTCGGTCGCCGAGGTGCGGTTGAACGGCAGGCTGGTAGGCGCCGGCACCAGCATGTTCCTACCCCTGCGGGCGGAGCTGGGAGAGGCCCTGCGCGAGGGGGAGAACCGTCTGGAGGTCCTGCTGCGCTCCCCCGAGCGGGAAGCCCTGGCCAGGAGCCGGCGCCTGCCCTACCCGGTCCCCCATTCGCGCTACCCCGTGCAGTCCCCGCACCGCAACCTGCTGCGCAAGGCCCAGTGCCACGGCGGCTGGGACTGGGGACCCTGCCTGATGGTGAGCGGAATCTACGGCCCCGCCTACCTCGCCTCCTCCGTGGACGGCCGCCTGGAGCACCTGCACACCGAGAGCCGCTTCGCGGGGCGGGACGTGGAACTGTCGATCACCCTCGAGTACTTCGCCTACCGCGCCGCCGAGCTGCCCCTGGAAATCGAGGCGGCCGGGACGCGTCACGCCGGCCTCCTGGCGGTGGCCCCGGGACTCAACACCGAGCGGCGGACCCTGCGCATCCCCGACCCCGAGCTGTGGTGGCCGGCTGGCTACGGGGCCCAGGCGCTGTACGACCTACGCGTACGAATCGGCGGGCAGACCCTCTCCCGGCGCATCGGCTTTCGCCGCCTGGAAGTGCTCTGCGAGGATGACGCGGCCGGCCGCGGCCTGGTCTTTCGGGTCAACGGGGTGGACGTGTTCTGCAAGGGGGCCAACTGGATCCCCTGCGACGCCCTGCCTTCCCGCCAGACCCCCGAGCGCTACGAGGCGCTGCTGGAGGCGGCCGTTCGCGCAAACATGAACATGCTCCGGGTATGGGGCGGCGGTCAGTACGAGCACGACGAATTTTACGAGCTGTGCGACCGCAAGGGACTGCTGGTCTGGCAGGACTTCATGTTCTCCTGCGCCGCCTACCCCGCCACCCCGGAGTTCCTGGCCGAGGTGGAGCCGGAAGTCCGCCACCAGGTCAAGCGCCTGAAGGACCACCCCTGCCTGGCCCTGTGGTGCGGGAACAACGAGAACCTGGGCGCCCTCACCTGGTACCCCGAGACCCGTGCCAACCGCGACCGCTACCTGGTGGACTATGACCGCCTGAACGAGGGGGTGGTGGGCCGCATCGTGCGCGAGCTGGACCCCGGGCGGGCGTGGTGGCCCAGCTCCCCCTCGGCGGGGCAGGGGGACTACTCGGACAACTGGCACGAGGACAGCAAGGGCGACATGCACTACTGGAGCGTCTGGCACGAGGGCAAGCCCTTCGAGGCCTACCACGAGGTGACCCCCCGCTTCTGCTCCGAGTTCGGCTTCCAGTCCCTGCCCTCCGTGGAGGCGGTGCGCGGCTTCGCCGCCGAGTCGCAGGCCAACCTCACCTCCCCAGTGCTGGAGCATCATCAGCGCCACCCCCGCGGGAACACCGTGATCATTGAAACCCTGACCCGCTACTTCCGCTTCCCCGAGGGCTTCGAGAACCTGCTGTACCTGAGCCAGGTGCAGCAGGCCCTGGCCATCAAGACCGCCGTCGAGTACTGGCGCAGCCGCCGCCCTGTGTGCATGGGCATCCTCTTCTGGCAGCTGAACGACTGCTGGCCGGTGGCCTCCTGGTCCGCCATCGAATACCCCGACCGCTGGAAGCTTCTACAGTACGCCGCCCGGCGCTTCTACGCCCCGGTGCACATCCTGGCCTTCGTGCGCGAAGGCCGCCCGGTGGAGATCTGCGGGGTCAACGACACGCGACAGGCGGTCACAGCGGAGCTGCAGATCCGCTTCCTGGATTTCGCCGGCCGGCCTCGCCTGGAGGCAACCCGTTCGGTAAGCCTGGCTCCCGAGGCGGCCACGCCGCTGGGCTCCTACCCACTGGAGTCCCTGCCCGCCCCGCTCGAGGAGCTGTTCCTCAGTCTGCGCCTGACCCACGGGGAAGGGAGCGCGGAGAACGAGCTGTTCCTCTGCGCCCCCAAGCGCTGCGAGCTGGAGCAGCCGGGGCTGCGGACCGCCGTACGCAGCACCGAGCCGGGCTTCGAGGTGGAACTGGTCAGCGAACGCCCGGCCTTCTACGTGCACCCGCAGGCCCCCGGACTGGCGGGACGGTTCTCGGACTCCTGTTTCACCCTCCTGCCCGGGCGCCCGCGGCGCATCGAGTTCCTGCCGGCCGCAGCCCCGCAAACGCCGAGCGTCGAGGCCTTCCAGCGCGCCCTGCAAATCAGGCACCTGCGCGGCAGCTACCGCTAGGCGGCCGCCTCTGAACGAACCGCGATTTCCGCCGGATTTCCTCTGGGGAGCGGCCACCTCGGCCTACCAGGTCGAAGGGGCGGTGGGCGAAGAGGGGCGGGGCCAGACGATCTGGGACCGCTTCTGCGCGACCCCCGGCAGGGTGCACGGCGGGCACAGCGGGGAGACCGCCTGCGATCACTATCACCGCTGGCGCGAGGACGTGGCCCTCATGCGGGAGCTGGGCCTGCGCTCCTACCGCTTCAGTGTGGCCTGGGCGCGCATCTTTCCCGACGGCAGCGGCCGGCTCAACCCGGGCGGCCTGGACTTCTACCAGCGCCTGGTCGACGAGCTGGCCGCCGCCGGTATCGTGTCCATAGCGACGCTCTACCACTGGGACCTGCCGCAGGCGCTGCAGGACCGCGGCGGCTGGGAGGCGCGCGACACCGCGTATCGCTTCGCGGACTACGCCGCGGTCCTGTTCGGCCGCCTCGGGGACCGCGTCAGGCTATGGATCACGCACAACGAGCCCTACGTGGCCGCCTTCCTGGGCTACAAGACCGGCGAACACGCCCCGGGTTTCCAGGACGAGGCGAAGGCCGTGCAGGTCGCCCACCACCTTCTTCTCTCCCACGCCCTGGCCGTCAAGGTCTACCGGGAACACAGGGGCAACGGGGGAAAAATCGGCATCAGCCTGGACCTGCCTTTCGTCGAGGCCGCTTCGGATCATCCGGAGGACCGCGCGGCCGCTGACCTGTTCGACGCCTGCCACAACCGCTGGTTCCTCGATCCGGTCTTCTGCGGCAGGTATCCCGAGGAGCTCCTGGAGACCTATCGGCGCCGTCATGGAGCGCCGCGAATGCAGGCGGGGGACCTGGAGGCCTTCGCGGCCGCGCCCATCGACTTCCTGGGTGTGAACTACTACTTCCGCCAAGTGGTTCGCCGGCCCGAGCACCGGGGGGAGCTGTTCGAGGTGACGCAAGCCCACTACCCCGGGGGGAGCTTCACCTCGATGGGCTGGGAGATATGGCCCGATGGTCTGTACCGGATGCTCACCCGCCTCCACCGGGAGTATGGGCAGCCGGAGCTGATCGTGACCGAGAACGGGGCCGCCTTCCCGGACGACCGCAGACACGACGGGAGGATCGACGACCAGGACCGGGTGGAATACCTGCGGGCACATTTCACGGCCGCCGGCCGGGCCATGGCGGAAGGGGTGCGCCTCAGGGGCTACCAGGTCTGGTCGCTGCTGGACAACTTCGAGTGGGCGTTCGGCTACGACAGGCGCTTCGGCCTGGTGCACGTGGACTACCCCACCCAGAAGCGCACGCCCAAGTCCAGCGCCCTCTGGTACCGCGGGGTGATCGAACAGGGCGGGGTGTGAACGGGGACACGATGATCGAGGCGGTGATCCCGCGGGCGGCCGCGGAGCTGGGCACCGTGTAGTAGCGGATGAGGATGTGCGGCAAGGCGGCCATGCCGAAGAACAGGGCGATCATTAGGGAGGCGAAGTCGATGCGCTCCAGCGGCGTGCCTTCGACCTTGAACTGCAGGACGGGGCGCAGGATGCGGCAACCTCGTCGACGCATCCGCGCTTCCCCACGGGGAGCAAACCACCCTGAAAGCGCTCACGGAGTAGGGCCTCCAGCTCGTGCTGTCCCGGCGCTGCGCCATCTGGTGGCTCTGGCTGAGGACGGCCGCAGCGGGCGGCCTGATCCAGGACACGCGGAGTTGAGGTCGCTCAAGCCGTTGATAAGCTCAAAAAGATACCCGGCGATCTAGCGTGACGGCTTCTCCAGCTCCCGGCGATCGTCGAACCCCGCGCGAAGAGCCCGCTGCGCCTCGATCATTACCTTTGCAAGGCGTATCTTTTCCGCCCAAGGCAGAGCGGCCCGGCTGCGCTGCCAAGCGGATTGTCGCGCGAGCAATTCTTTAAGGTATCGCTCCATACCCTCACCCCAGGAATCTTCGGCGGAAGCGCTGCCATTCGGCGGCCAAGCCATGGCGGGCAGAAAGTTTTGCCAGCTCTTCGACTGTGATGGCTTTCGCTTCGAGAAGCAAAAGGATGCGGGCAAAATCCTTCGGCCGCGCGGTGCTTAAAGCTATCAAGGCCAGGTGATCCGCCCTGACGACCCGCAGAGGTA
>Ga0315284_10010076_pt1 | contig 13453 bp, 21 predicted proteins | sample YL17G09_16_MG_FD_203696 | JGI IMG/M metagenome (GOLD analysis project Ga0315284, IMG submission 203696) | Sediment microbial communities from Yellowstone Lake, YNP, Wyoming, USA - YL17G09_16 | ecosystem: Environmental > Aquatic > Freshwater > Lake > Sediment | place: USA: Wyoming | collected...
CGGCGTTATCGCTCCACAGATGAAAATTCGGTGCATCGTTTTCCCCCTCACTTTTCCTCCTTCTTATTCCAGTTATCTGTCAGCCACATTCTAATTGAAAGAACAATAAAGAAGGAATTCTCGGCGAGGAAATAAAAGAAGATCGTCCAAAACCAAGATGTCGGTTTTAATCCCCAGCCATAAAGCATGGCCAGAATTACCATGAGATAGCCAAACATCCCAACAATATTAAGCCAAATCCATCCCTTTAAAATTACCATCATTTTCCCCCCGTAAGTTTTTCAAGACACTGTTCCAGGATATAGTCGAAGTAATATGCAAAAGATTCATAGTTTATTCCCGGTTCAACTCCGGCATCCGAAAAATGATTATTTACCAAGTGGATAACTTCGTGGCCTAGAATGCAAACCTCATCAACCGATCCGTGAAAAACTGGAACCCATATCCAGTAAACCTTTTTTTCACTTGCAACATGACGAATCCACGAACAACACGAATCACCACCAATCATATCGTCTGCTTCTTCTTTGGTGATTTTTAATTTATTTTTTAAATACGCCCGGGCTACATCCTTATTCTTTTCGAGCATCAAATATGTGGTGATGTGGTATATATCATTGCGAAGCTGCCAGATTTTCACCCGATCACCGCCTTCCGGATATTGGCGATCTTCCCGCCCCGGCATTCGATCACGGCATAGCCGAGTTCGACTGGATCATAACCAAAACGCTCGGAGTATCCGGAAACATGCTCACCATAGAGTTTGAGAAAAGATCCGGTGTTGACGTAATACCTGTGGTCTGGATGGATCCACTGACCTTCTCCGGTTCTTATCCCGGTATAGGCAGAACGAATCTTTTTTCCGTCATCGTGAAGATAAAGGCCCGATATTGGAGGGCATACCAATAATTTATGAGTATGCGCCATAGCCATGACTTCACAATCCCCGGCCTTCATAGCCAGTCGGCGTTTGAGTTGGAGAAGCATATTTGCATCGCGCCGGATCGGATCATCGGCTGTGGAGGAAATAGACCTCGCTCCGTGGGTGTAAAAGAGTTTATACATCTGCCGGCCCTTTTTATCTTTCACGGAGAGCTTCGTCGTGTAGGTGCCGTATGGAATCTTCAAATCCGGGCAAAGTTCGGTCTGGAGATAATTGCCATACCTGACCGAAACCATCCAATCGTGATTCCCCAGGAGAGCAAACAGGGTTTTGTTGGCAATCGGCTCGAAGAAATCCTTCGTCCTTCGATATTGACGAAGCGGTGTCGGAGTGTTCGGATCTTCCGTGTCTCTGGAATACCTTTTATCGTCAACCGATATGGCCTCGACGGCATCTCCGCCAAATGCCAAAAATGTATTTTTTTGGCATTTCACCAAGTTACGCATTTCAAAGAGCCCGCGAACTTCCTGGAGAATCGTCCCCTCATGGAAATCACTTGCCAGGATCAAATCGTGATCGGCTGGCAATTCTCTGGACAAGATTTCCACAATTTTCCCCCTCTAATATATTCCCTACATGCAAGACATTTTATATGGCCAGCATCCATCTCTGGATGAAGAATCGATCCGCACGATGGACACCTTCCTGTGGCCCTACATTCATTCTTAACTGCATTAGAGTGTTGCTTAATATCGTTCAGGTGCTTTCCACATCGAAGATGACCTGGAATGACTTTATGACAGCAATCGCAACACAGACCAAGAAAACGATGCCTTTCCTTATACCGACTTTGTTTCGTCATTAAGCAATCGATATTGAAGCCGTTAAAGATTCCGCCGCCGTGAATGGGGCATTTGAGGCATTCATGGTCACATCCGGCATGATTTTCTGAGCTATGACGTACTGGTAAAACTGCTGATCGGGACTCTTAACTATCTTTCGGACCATGGCCGCTCCGGCATATTCAAGTTCTGGCCGGAAAAAAGGATTGATCTTGACAACCTGGCCACCGGCGGGGCCCACAACCATTCCGGTCTTCGTCATCCACACGATCACCCAACCCGGGAATCCCTTTCCACCGACTAATTCACCGTCAACTCGGGCATCTGTTCCCATAATCGCCGGGTGTTCGTCGGCATTGGTGCGCGTCATCTCCGTGAACTCTCCGGCCAGCCAGAAGGTCTTGTCGCCATTAGAAACGTAAAGGCCATCCTGGACGGCGCGTATCATGGTCAGATAGCCTCCAAGCTGTTTGAACCCGCTCCTGGTGTCCGTCTGGTGGGGAGCCATAGGATCAGATGCCAACAAGTCACCTCCGCGTGCCACATAAAGCCGGCCCTGAAACCACTCGATCAAGTGCCCTGGGACCATCTTGGATTTATAAGTTTGCGTGACTTCCGCAAACTGCACAGCTTGATGTGTTTTTACGTCGTAATATTCTATGATGGAGTCGTTTGTGTAGTAGATTCGGTCCTGCACGCCGACATAGTTCATTCGTGCGTTTCCGGCATTTGGTCGGATGATTTCGGATGAATAATCCGGCTTCAACCTTTTAAGATTTACCCCCTCCACAAACAGACCCACATCCAGATAAGAAAACATGCTATGGATATTGCTGCCACGATATGTCGGATCGGCATAACCACCCCTTATGGTCCCCTTGTGGGCGTCGTCAATGTCAAGATTCTGGGCCACGGTAAGAAACGCCTTTTCGCCCGGGGGAATGCGCTCGGGGGGAAGGACATTATTTAGGCCAAGAAGCTCTTTGACTGTGAGGATTTTTTGGTACATTAACAAAACGCCTTATTCACTCCAACGGTTTCGGCTGTCTGAATTGCAAGCTGGGTTAGGTTGAATACCCTCTTCACGTCACCTTCAATTTTGCCGTCATCGGAGCCCTCAAAGAGATTTCGATGGTATTCCGCCTTCTGGATGTCGTAAGCCTCGTTGTCTTGTTTCAGGTACGCCCGAGCAAGAATACCGTGTTTCAAGTACCTGTGGTACTTGGATTCGAACTCTGGGCTCGCCGTAAGGTCGGAAAGGGACATGGGCGCAAGTGGCATTCTGTAGACCACAAGCCGCATGGTGTCGTTGACCAGCGGGGTGGGGATCAGTCGGATATATCCAGTACGGATATTTTCACAATAAATTTGGGGAGTACCAGCGGTAGCCGATGTCCATGTCGGATAATGATGTTCAAGCCAACTCCTGGTCCTGGCCGTCAGGGGATATGTCTGAAGGGCCATACGGACCTCGCGGACACGGATAATCCGGCTGTCTTTGGCATAATAATAAATGCCGGCTGTCACCGGAATGGTCACGATCGCGGCTGTGTAGTCATCGTACAGAAGGTACGCATCTTGGCATATCCTCTCGATGGAAGGATTGATGTAGGATAAGAGATCTGCATCGGCCCAAAGATAGGGGACGATCAAATCATCAAGATTCGTTCGGGCTTCCAAGATCAAGTCGGCTAAAGTCATCGCTACCTCTTATTACGCGTTGAACATGAATGGATTGATTACGGGAATATTCGTGTCTGCGTAGGCCATGCCGGATACTTTCACATCGATATGATACCCGTTATTGTCGAGTCTCAAAGACGGGGTATAGACGCAATTAAATTTCTTTAAAATTTCATTTAATTCTGATGCGCAAAGATGGGATCGAACATTGCTATCCAATTCCTTGATCTTCTCCGGAGTCAATTGATCAGACACCGCCTGATCTTTTTTTTCTTCCGGCTTCTCTTCCAATTGTGCAACTGGTACTTGCACAATTGGTTTCTCTTCCGGCTTATTCCCGTTCTCGCTCATTCGTCACCCCCTCTGTGATCATTTACTAGATAATATAATACACCAAACATGAATTGTCAATGGTTTTTTAAACCAAACGTGAAAAGAAATTCAGGGGGGCCGAAACCCCCCTGAATAATTACTGTTTCACCAGTCGGATGTTCGCTTCCGGGGACTGATTAGATGACCAACTTTGTCGCAAGCAGGGCAGTGTTATCTACGCCTGCGGTTCCCACAACGGGGGCAGCCGGCATCCAAACGAACTGATCCTTGGCCGTATCAATATGCGCTGTCACATTGTAAAACTGGCATTGTGGATCCAGGAGAATGCCACATGTGTAATCACCGTTAATCTGGAACGCCACTGTCATTGCCGTCGCCCAATTGGAATTGAAAGCGATAAACATACACCGTTTGAAAACGGCTAGCCCGGTGGAGGCCGTATTGGCAATCTCCAAGAAGGTGGGATCCCCATCACCGAGACATACTTGGAATACGCAATCTTCAAAGTATTGATCTCCAACACCGGCGATCATCTTGACATTGGGAGCAGGTTGAGTTCTGCCAAGCGTTCTGGCGCCGAAAATACAATGATTGAAGTAATTTTCCGAACCGGCAATGCTCACTCCAACATATTCAGTTGCCGTCGCAAGATCGGTATTGAGCGGACCATTGAAATGGCATCCGAAGAATGCGTTTCTTGTTCCTGTAATGCTTACGCCGACATGGGCAACGTGCCCAGATGAAAAACCGTGCATGAAATCGATGTTGGAAAAACGATTATTGTGTCCGCTGATCGTGATGGCAGGAGTACCGTAATCGCTGGCCATACCGATCCTGGACCGGCCTCCATAGATACAACCGGAATCCAGGCCAATGAGATCGGTTCCGTTATATGTCCAAGCCGGATCCGCACTCAGGCTGAGTCCACTTGAACTTTTCCCGATCAGATAAATGCTGTCCCGCTTGTCAGTGTTAATTTTCGCGAGGGCCGCCGCTAGGGTCTTTTTAGCCCGATCAAAAGCAAGACCATCATTCCCGTCACTACCGCTGGTAGCATCGAGAAAGATTTTTCTCCGGCTAAAGGGAGGCATCCCCGCACCGGTAATGCGGTCCACATTCAACTCTCCAATACTGTACCTTTCTTTTCTCATCGAAATTTTCTCCTTCGGTTAAATCGGCGCGTCTGTGCTTCCCGGCCGCCTACGGTTTAAGAAATCTACTCCCCGGGCCTGTCTTATGTGGGCTTATTTGCCACGCCTGGGCAACCGGGGAGTGTGAAATGGAGCCGGGGGTCTGATTCGAACAGACGTACAGGAGCTTACAAAACTCCCTCTCTACCAACTGAGATACCCCGACAATCCGAAATTACGTGGTGTAGCTTCCAGTTCCGCCAGTGGTGATCTGGGAGTACCCGCTCACGTCCACCAGGACCGCGAAGAAATCGACTACGGCTGCGTTGACCGTGTCGGTATCGATATTGGTAAAGGTAAGGACCGAATCGGCCGCCAGGGGGTGGAAAGGATCTGCCCCACCGGCATTAAAGGCGGCGTCAACATCACCAACCACATAGCCAAGAACGTTCATAACTTGTCCGGTAACGGCGTATCCATCAGCATCGACTTCGGTAATGACTCCCGCGGCGGTTTCGGTATAAACACCTAAATAACCGCTCGTAGTGATGTCGGCATCCACCGTGACTACTTTCATGCCGAATTTCAGCACGATGACATCGGCCGGAACCTTAAGGATACCCATGATTCCATTCTGGATCAGGTTATTCGCGGCTACACTGAAATCAACCCTCTTACGAAGGACGGTTACTTTGTTCCCAGGCCAACTTAGGCCATAATTGTCGTTTGCAACCTTGCTAACAGTAAAAGCTGCCATTAGAAAATCTCCTTTCCTATGCGAGGAAGTGAACCCCTCCGTAGGGGCCGAAAATTGTATGGTTAAACCATGCAATCGCGCGGTTTAACCATACAAAAGGTTAATGTTATTTGGTCAGGTATAGCTCGCCCATGGCCGCAGTCTTCAGGACTTTGTATCCGTACACGTTCAGGCCACGGATCAGATCGCCGAAGGTGCTCTCCGCCCGGAAGCTTTCCATCTTGGTCAACTGAGCCGCGAAGGACAGGGCGGACTTGTGGCCAAAGTAGCCATACCAACAGGTCGTGCTGGTCCCGCTATCCGTCACCGAATAGAGCAGGTTGCTGGAGTAGATCGTGAAGTTGTCGATCTGACCGATTCTTCCATTTCGGAGAACGGATTTCCCGTCCCCGGTCAGGGAAGCGTCTTTCAGGTCGGATTTCTTGATCCGGCCAACCGCCCAAGCGGGCAACACCATCCACAGGTCTTCCGTGGGGATGTTCTGCTCTTCCATAACGGTCCGAGCATCGATGATCGTGTCCAGGACGTTCTCCTTAGTCAACTGTAGAGGGGCCGTGGATGCGCCCAAGGCGAAGTCGGCGGAAATACGGCCGGCGGAATTGCCCTTGTTCTGGGTGTGGGCCTGACCCACCATGCCAGTCAGCACATCGCGGTCAACCGCGATCTTCATCTGGAAGCCAGCATCGTTTGACCAATCATCTATCAGCCGAATGTCGGTCTGGCGGAGAACGATGTCATCACAGACACACGCGAAATACTTGCCTTTGTCGATGGTCAACTCGACAGAAGGGCTCTCGGGGCGCTGATAGGTCAAATTCTGACCTATCGCGTAGTCGTTAATGGTTATGTCAGGGGTCGTGCGGATATGGACCTTATCGCCTACATTCCGGATGTCCAGGGGTGTTATCGGTAGGCTCTTTATCCCACCTTCTTATTCTTTCGAATAAGCTCAGACTATATCTTAAAGAGTAACTTGCAGAATGGGATTGGGGCGCCGCCCAATTTTTCCTTTGTGGTGTAAGCTGGTGTGATCTTTGAGAGACATCAGTTGAAGATTTTCAAGGCGATTGTCCTTTTTGTCTCCATTGATGTGATGAATGATCTCGTCTGGCTCAAGATAACGACCAAGAATATCTTCCATCTCCAACCGGTGTTCCATCACCGATCCGTTTGCGTTGGCAAAAGGATGATTGGGACGATAGAGCATGATATATCCGTTTTGTTTGGAAATGAACCCGGGATGGTAATTGTCGGGTATCGTAAACCCATTTTGCTTGGCCACGATCCTGGTCCAGGTAGGACTGATTTTTAATTGCTCAGAAATTTCCATCGAAGTCATTCCCTGGTTGGCCATATCACGAATCTCATCCACGGGAGCTATTCTTTTGTTGGTCTCAATACCAAAGCGGTGCATATATCTCAGAACCAGCTTTTTACTTACACCGTATTTTTCGGCAACCCTATCCGAAGATCCAAGATCTTCATAATCTTTCTTGAGTTGCCAATCATTGATGAAAAATTTCTGGTCGTACATTTTAAACCTCTTGTTTTATTTTTTCCAGATTATATCATCAATGGTTTATTTCTGCAATGGTTTCTTTCTCCCTGTTCTTGGAAATTTCACCATTTGTTTAGGTTACTTTTTCTAGTCGTTGAACCTTCATTCGGTTTCCCGAATGCTTGGCTGCTGATTGCCCATTGTTTCATCCTTTGAATTATCACCCCTTGGGGTATCATTGGCTTTAGGGTGTTCCAGCAATTTAGGGAGTTTAATGAGGGCAAAATTATTTACCCTCGTAATCCGTATTTGAAATATCTGCCAGAACACAAGCAGAATAGAATTTAATCAGCAGCTTAGATGCCCAAGCTTCAGGAATAAATTGAGATGTCCCTGAAACATTATAAACAGGATGTCCACCAACAACGGGGTACATTGAGAATCCTCCTTAAGGAATTAGGAGGAGCTTATTTATTAAGAACCTTACCGGCCGATACGGCGGCGTCAATCTTGGCCTGAGTGGCGTTCATTTCGGCCTCTTTGCCTCGATATCTGCCGGTCGCAACGTCCTGGGCAAACTTCATAATAAAGCTCCTGGCAACGGGCTCAGGGCCAGCGCCCGGGGTGCTTAACGCCCCGGGGCCTGATGGGCCACTACCGGGGGCGACGTACCGAGCGTTTGGATTTTGAGCCGGAGTTAATGGTTGCGCAGGGGCCGCGGCGGTTTCTTTCTTGAAATCGGATAGCAGATTGATCACTACCTGGGAATCGTACTTTGCGCTTGCAGTTCGAAGGGCCATCAGTTTTGATAGCCCATAGGAGTCGGCCTTGCTTAACCAGACTGGCCATCTTGGATCCCCCTGGCAAACTGTCTGCCAGTCGGGATGCTCTTTGACGATGGCGCCGGAGAAGACTTCCTGCTTCGATTGGGCCGTATTGACCTCAATCGCAGCAATTCGGTCTTCTGCCTTCTTAGAAATCTGGTTGCCGAAATCGTCCAGGATCTTCGACATGGGGCCAAAAACGTCCGGGAAGTTCTCCCTGAAATTCTTGATTGCCTCGTCGTTGCTGGACTTTAACGCCTCACTGAAAACCGACGTTGCCGGGGTTGCCGGCGTGGTAACGGTTGAAGATGTGACCGGCGATGCGGTCACTCTCTCGATCTGCGCATTCAGATCGGCGATCTGGTTCTCCAGGTATTGAATCCGATAAGTTTGCCGTGGAACCTCTGCGTCATACTTCCCCTGCAGCACGCTGTACCGCTGCTTATTCTTCTCGCATTCGGGACAGGCTGGAGGGGCCGGTATAGGCGGTACTGGCGTCACTGGCTCCGGTGGCACTTGCAACGCTGGAGCCGGGGGAAGATCGTCTTGATTGACATTGACGTATTCCGCCGGGTCCGGGGTAACAGGAGCGGGTGGGGGCGCTATGGGGGGAGCCGCCAGGGGGTCGGTGATCCCAAGAGGTGTCACAGCCAATGGTTGGTTTTGCGACACTCTAAACTTCTTAAGTAATTCGTCTGCCCGTCTTCCTTGTTCTTCAACTGCTCTGGGTAATCTTGCCATTTTGACTTTCCTTTCTGCGAGTCCTTGCGGGTGTTCGCCGGGAATGCCCGGAAGAGCCCTGGCGCTGGTCTTCTTCTCGGGGTTGGAGTTGTTAAATATTTTGGGCAATAAAAAAGGGCAGACGTACAGTGGAGTAGGCACCGTACTCTGCCCCTTTTTATTCTTGCGTCCCCTATGCCTGGCCTGGCTTCGGAGAACCCGAGCAACACGATTATGAGATTGTCAAAGAACTTGGTTGCGGGAGATGGAGTTGAACCATCTACTGCGGGGTATGGGCCCGCCGTTTTACCGTTCCACTATCCCGCGATAATTTTTATTTCATTACTTTCCTTTATCCACTTTTCGCGACGCCATTCTTGGTCTTGTCATAGCTTCTCAAAGCCCCAAGGCCCAACATGCCAAGCAACAGCGTCATTAACTCGCCCATGTCGAGGGCGGGCATATTGTTGACGACGCCGACAACATTCAGCAACCAAGCGAGGAAAGGTTGAAGGACGTAGTTGTAAGCTAGGGAGGCTCCGCAAACCCAGCCGATAGCCGGTCGCCAGCCTGCCACAAACACCGACTCGTGTTTGGCTTCCTCGATGTTTACTTCGATCTGCTTCACCACTACCTGGAAGCTCTGTGTAAGCTCCTGGGTTAGCAGCAGAAACTTATTCTTTTCCGCCTCGGTTTTGTCCGGCCAAATCTTGTTGATTGCTGATTCGGCCAGATTGGCAATCGATCCAATTCCCGTAAGATCTAGTCCCATCATATCACCCCATCGGCGAAGCCATACTGGATAGCTTCCGCGGAAGTCAACCAAAATTCTTTGCTGCGAATCCTCGTATTCAATTCTTCCTTGGAAATTTTGCTCTTCGCCACGATGTAAGAGTTTACGTTGTCTTGAATTTTTCTAAAGATCACGGCCTCCTCTTCTTTAGAAGAAGGTGTCTCGATTGCTAAAAATTTGAGTGACCACATCTCATGAAACATCACGATAGCGTACTTATCAATGAAGCGATGTCCCGGGGATCCACTCAGCATAACAAGAAGCCCCGCCGATGCAATAATGCTGTGGGCTCGCATCTCTACAATTTTTCCTTCATTCTGGACAATATTAAAAAGGGAGATAATCCCCATGGCGTCGAACAGACTTCCCCCAAAGGAATACAAGTCCACTACCAGAGTGTCATAAGCATACCGGTCGAGAATTTGCAGATCCCGGCGAGTGCTTTCGTAATCCATTTTTTGGATAGAGATGTTAGCAACTTTTCCGTCAAGGCGGATGTGATTTGGAAGAATGACGCTTCCGTATTTTGGAGGAGGAGCGGACTTCTCCTGTGCCCAAGTCCAATTAAACGAACCCCCGCACAACACAAACACCAGAATCAAAATCACGGACAAAAATCTTTTCATGGTCTTCCCTCCCTTGTTATTTTAAGAACACCACTTGTTGCGGATGATTCTCGTCTCTGGCCACATCTGCGTGGAGCCAGCCCGGGGCCACCTCAAGACGGTTAAATTGCCCCAGCAAGAGGCCCAGCAAAACGAATCGTTTATGAGAATCCGTACAAGAAATATCAGCAGCCTCGCCCACTTTCTTTTCGGTGGTTATGTGTGCCGAATTCCACCTACCCCCGATATCGACATTGTGTTTGGGGCATCGGCATACACAATTCAAAATTAGACCTTCTTTAAAAACAGCAGAATATTGATCCCGGACTACCTGGAGTTTACACATAAGTTCAAGGCTCACAAAGTCAATACCGCATCCGCACTTGCAGGCCACCTCCGACCTATTAAAATTCGCTGTGATCATGTCACTTGGTTGTTCCGTGCCCATCTTTTCCCCCTCCCCCTTCTTTTTCGATCTTAAGTTTCATAAGATTGTTGGCATCTCGAATGGCCAGGCTTGCTTCGGCCAGGGCCCGGTTGCCTCTTGCGCACATGAGATCATAGCCGGGAATATCCCGGTACTTGGCCATAGCCCGGTTCAACCACAAAGACGCGGCAATTAATTTATCTGCAAGGCGCCAATCCAGATCGTCCACCGGATACCTCGTTAAAATTTAACTTTTATTCCCATCCATCCCATCACGATAATAATAGCAGTCACAATACCGCGCATCGCCCAGAGCCATCTATCATGAGAAATTACCGTGTGTGTAAGATTCTCTATAGCCTTGTCGGTTACGACATTTTTATCGTCTATCGACTTGAAACACGTTGTTAGGTTTTTATTGAGGTCTTCAAAGCGTTGATCAATAACCTGGCGCAACTCATGAATTTCCATCATCGGACCTCGGTTTTATTTTATAACCCATATCTTGTTTGAGCATAAGAAATTAATTTAGCCCTATTAGCAATAGAAATGTTGGCAGCGTAAAAAGCCACTTCTACTAAATCTACACCAGCAAGTCCAGCAAAGTTCCCTGGAGAACTGTATTCCAAAACTCCGATACGAAAGTTTTCTAATGGGGCATCAAATGCTCCAGGAGCAAAACTTGCATCATCCAATTGGACTGTTCCATCTTTGCTGACATTCACCGTTGATCCGCCAAAAACACCAACATAGTAATGATAGGCGGTTCCTGTGTCCGCAAAAGTTTGCGAAATGCCTACGGCACCACTATTATAACGTACAGCGCAATTCCCGTCCCATACAGCATATTGATAAATGGGCCGGTTAACCGATGTAACCGAAGATGTGAGAACTCTTTCATCTGTATTTCTATTTCTCTTTAGTACCAAGAAAAAAGACCAAGGAGTCGTGCTGAGAGGAAATGAACTTATTACCCCATCAGCAAGCATATAACTTGACGTTCCATTGAACCTAATCGCTGGATGTGTAACTAATTGATTATCAACCCAAAGTGGTTTGTTGCCTTCTATAGATTGAACAGCATCATTCCCACTCAAAGACTGATCAGCCCATTTACTCACGGTATCCACAACTGCATCCTTCGTCACACCCAAATCCGAACGCAGCCACAGCTTACAACCATCAATGTCGGTTGGAACAAAGAGGGCTTTGAGAAAGGTCGCGGCGGCTCCGGTAATCCCATAACTTCCCGCGGCAGCATTCAGCAAATGCTCCCGCTTGTCTTCTGGCCACCAGATCGAAGGGCTCCTATATTTTCCGAAAACCGATTGCATTATTTCCCTCTATTCATTACGGAAATCTACAACGGCCGAAGAAGCTGTTCCACCGGTATATGTCAGAGTAGCCTTGACCGTTGTTTCGCCCCGAGCAAGGGGAACTGGAATTCGATAATTCCCGGATTCCGAGAAGACATGAGTAAGAACGGTCGGTACGCCCGCGGCAAGATAAATCGGCACGTATTCATCGCTTGAGCTTAATAGGCGGCAGATGAAGGTAAACTGAATCGAAACGTTCGTCCCGCCGCTTCCTTTGGTGTATTTCACATAGCATTGGACTCCATCTTTCGATCCGCCCACGATATGGGTCACGACATCGGCGGCCACAAGACTCGTTCTTGAAGTTGTGGTGTTAGCCATGATTTATTCTCCTTTACGAAATTCTGATATAAATTCTTCCATCAAGACTCATGATCGTATCGGCAAATCCGATGCCCTGCGCCATGATCCAAAATTTCTCCAATCGTCGGAGGTCATTTAAAGCTTTAATCCTTCGATAGTCATTCCCGGAATCAACCCCTGGCCAGTCATCCCGATGATCCCGGGCTCCATGGTAAGCTCAAAATGCCGGCAATTACAGATCCGACATTTCCGTATCACAAGCTCGGGTTTATCGCTCGGCTGGAGTTCAAGATTCTCCTCCAGCTTGCAGCAATCCTTCTTTTCGCCTGACATGATCTTCCCCCTTTTTTTGTTAGGCTAAAGTGAGTATGGTGCCCGTCGTGGCGCCGTTATTAAATTTTACCGTGAACGTCTCGCCCACCGCGAGGGTCAAAGGTGTACCGTAATTCCAGCACCCAATCAGTGGATCGGCAGGTGACGTGGGGGTGTCGTTATACAGAATCACATACTGGAATTCCGCCATGCCCGCTCCGGATGATGTCCAGACTTGATTGGTTCCGGTCAATGTAAAAGTGCCTGATGCAGCCGCACCAGAATTAAGTCCACCACTTGCAGGAAGACCCCCGGTAGCATATCCATTTCCGTTTGCGATTTCGGTTATCTGAGATCTTGTTGCCTTGGTCACTCCTATGTCGGCCACGGTGTCCGATAACATAATCTTGAGAGCGTCGCAATCCGATGTCGGAGTAGTCCCAAGAATGTCATGAACCTTACCGCAAAGGTCCGCAACGAAAGTGTCATACTTGATATAGATTGCCACTTACTTCCTCCTTACGAGTAATTTAGGTCTAAATGATCAGACCAGATTTGATTGAAAAGATCCTTACCGCCAGCGAAAAGGATGGTCATCACATCGCCGGAATTATTTACTTTTTTAATTCTCCACACCGGAGAACTTTCATCCGAATCTGGTTGAGCTTCCCCCACATAGTAAATCGGTGCATAAGTTTTATCGAAACGAACAATCAGACTTCCGTATGTATCTCCCGCGAGTCCCGTGGCCCCTATTGGTCCTGGTTCGCCGTGGCAAAAAAAGCTTGCTGATATATATCAGAAGCGTGGACCTTCGGATTAACAAAACCTATGGTCATTGTTGGGTTGGCTCCGTTACCCTTGGTATAGTCAACATACAAGAATATCGCTTTTTGCAGATAGTGAATTTTGAATGTCGCCACAAGGGACGGATCAGTTCCAGAAACCACCCCAGTAGTTGAGGTTA
>Ga0315284_10010077_pt1 | contig 13453 bp, 16 predicted proteins | sample YL17G09_16_MG_FD_203696 | JGI IMG/M metagenome (GOLD analysis project Ga0315284, IMG submission 203696) | Sediment microbial communities from Yellowstone Lake, YNP, Wyoming, USA - YL17G09_16 | ecosystem: Environmental > Aquatic > Freshwater > Lake > Sediment | place: USA: Wyoming | collected...
GTTTTTTTGCAACTTTCCGGGATATTTTACGTAGAAATATGTGAAATCTAATCTGGTTCATCAAACCAGGAGGTGATTTGTCATGAGTACTGGTAAGCCATTACGTCGTTCACGCCATAACCGGATGGTAGCAGGGATTTGTGGCGGCTTGGGTGATTTTTTCGGGATCAACGCCGTATGGTTTCGGGTAGCGATGTTGATTTCCCTCATCCCTGGTGGGATTCCTGGCTTGCTTATATATTTCCTGATGTGGATTATTATTCCTCTGGAGTAAATTCCCTTTCACTCGGGTAGCTGGCGACGCACTTGTTGTAAGACTGTGTCGATCATAGGGATAGTTAACAAGCCAGTGTTCGTGTTACGCTGGCTGGGGTGGTAACAAGCCAACAGGGTGTATGGCTCAATTGTATATTGAGCACCATGTGCAAAATACGGGCGGGGGTTGGGGGGCTGGGTTTTAGCTGTTCTGGAACATTCCCTGAGCGCTATCAGGATGCTGTCGAAAGCCAGTTTTCCTAAAGCTAATATTACCTGTAAATCTGGTAATATTTCAATTTCAGTTACCAGGTAGGAACGGCAGTTGTCCAATTCCTGGGTTGAAGGTCTATTGCCAGGCGGCGCACAATGGACGACGTTGGTCATATACGTATCCACCAAAATCAAGCCGTCGTTTGGGGTGCGCCCTTCTGCTTGGTTAGCAAAGCCTGCTCGATATAGAGCAGGGTAGAGAAATTCCCCGGATTTATCACCCGTGAACATCCGCCCTGTCCGGTTGGCGCCATGAGCTCCGGGCGCCAATCCAACGATTAACAGGCGCGCGGCGGTATCCCCCCAACCTGGTACCGGTTTAGCCCAATAGGTCTCTGCCTGGTAAGCACGCCTTTTTTGTCGGGCAACCTCCTGGCGGTAGGTGATCAGACGGTGACATCTAGCACATGTGATGATCGTATTGTTAAGCTTTGAATGGGAAATGATTGTAATTTACTAATTAATCGCTATCATTTGTCTTGGTATTTTCTGTGGTATCGGATTTGGTGTCCGATTTTGTCTCCGTATTTTCTTCAGATTTCGAGCTAAGGTTTTTGCCGTTAGCCCCTGATGGGGAACGGTGATCGGTTGCGTAAAAGCCAGAGCCTTTGAACACAATCCCTACCGGGGTATAGACTTTACGGAGCGTAATTTTATTGCACTCTGGACAGCGTGTTAAGGGCACATCGCTGAAATTCTGGTGGCGGTCAAATTGAATTCCGCAATTCTCACACCGGTACGTATAGAGTGGCATACACTATCTCCCAATTTTCAGACCATTAATCAAATACTTTATTAAAAGCAGACTGTATTATAGCGCGCTTCCAGGAAGCTCGCAAGGTAAATTATATATAATATATATTAATTATCCCCTGCTCAAGGGATCAGGGTGATTGTAACGCGAGGTGTTGGTGTGAACTTCGCCGGCTGGTGGAGCAGGCCCAGGGTTACGCTTTCTTCGGCGGTGAGGCTCTGCATGGCTTCCTGCACACCGATGGAGGAAACGAAAAAACTGGCAAAGGAATTGCGTGCGGCGGTTTCACCGACGGAGAATCCGCGCGTTTTGCGGATGGCAAGCAGGTCGGTGTCGGAAATGTCGGCGCACATGCTTTGAAGCAGTTGGTGAGTGAACATAGGTGGTTGTAAAGGAATGCCGGGGTTGTGTCAAATGAATAATTGCCCTTGATGTTGAAAACCACCTGGTTATTGGTCACAAAACTGGCATTGCAGTAGACCACTTTGATGTCTATTGTGCATTCTATGCTCAAAAAGTATCATCTCAATAATACAGGGAAAGAGGGATGTTCTCGTGCGGGCGAAGCCCGCACGAGAACATCCCTCTCCCATTTTTTGAGAAGGTACATCAAAAACTTATCTTGAAAGCAAATATGTTTTATAATCACCCTGTGTCCACCCCCGCATCCATTCTCAAAGACACCTTCGGCTACGATACCTTCCGCCCATTCCAGCACGATGTGATTCAAAACGTGCTCGCCCGGCGCGATACGCTGGCGATCATGCCCACCGGCGGAGGCAAGTCGCTGTGCTACCAAATCCCCGCACTCATGCTCGCTGGGCTCACCGTTGTCGTCTCACCGCTCATTGCGCTAATGAAAGAACAGGTGGAGCAATTGCGCGCCTACGGCGTCCCGGCGTTGTTTCTCAACAGTACGCTCTCACCCGATGTGTACCAGGAAAACATGGCATCCGTCCGGCGCGGAAATGTCAAACTGCTTTACGTCGCGCCCGAAACCCTGCTCACTCCACGCATCTTTACCCTGCTCGATTCGCTCCAGGTAGATTTGTTAACCATTGATGAAGCGCATTGCATCTCGGAATGGGGACACGATTTCCGCCCTGAATACCGCCAGTTGGTGAATGTGCGCCGCCGTTACCCCAAGGCAGTCTGCCTCGCTTTGACTGCGACGGCTACTCCAAGGGTGAGGTCGGACATAAAATCCACACTCGGTTTTTCTCAATCCAACGAGTTTATAGCCAGTTTCAACCGCGAGAATCTCTATCTTGAAGTCACCCCTAAGCATGATCCCGCTAAACAGACGTTGCGCTTTCTAGAGCGTTTCAAAGATCAGTCAGGCATAATCTACTGCTTCTCGCGCAAACAAGTGGACGAAATCGCCGCCTACCTCGTCCAAAATGGATACTCCGCCCGTCCCTATCACGCCGGGCTGGAGGACGCTGAACGTAAAGCCAACCAGGAGGCTTTCATCCGTGACGATGCGCAAATCATCGTGGCGACGATTGCTTTCGGTATGGGTATCAACAAGCCGAATGTGCGCTTTATCCTCCACTACGACCTGCCTAAGAGCATCGAAGGCTACTACCAGGAAATCGGGCGCGCCGGGCGCGATGGACTGCCCGCACATTGCTTGCTGCTTTACAGTTACTCCGATGTCGCCAAATTACGTTATTTCATTAGCCAGAAGGAAGGAGAGGAGCGCCGCGTAGCGACGCAGCATCTTGACACCATCACACGCTACGCAGAGGAAAAAACTATTTGCCGCCGCAAGCCGCTGTTGAACTATTTCGGTGAGGCCTACCCTTCGGCCCTCTTGCTGGAACAGGCCAGTCCCGGTCAAGACCCAAAATGCGACAACTGCGATAACTGCACTTCCGCCCGGCAGGTTTTTGCAGATATTACCATCCCCGCACAGAAATTTCTCTCGTGCGTCAAGCGCACTGGGGGATGCTTCGGTGTGGGGCATATCATTGACGTATTGCGCGGCTCAAAGGGCAAAAAAGTCCTGCAGCATGAGCACGACAAACTTTCAACCTATGGTATCGGCACCGATTGGACAGAAAACCAGTGGTTGAGCCTCGCGCGGCAGCTTGTCCAGATGGGCTATCTCAATCAAGACAGCGAATACCGCACCCTGAGCCTAACCAACAAAGCTGTGGATGACCTACGCAACCGTAACCTCATTATGGGGCGATTAGCGGCAGCGCAGGAAACCGAAGAGCGCCCATATAACGAAAAAGCTCGTAAAACAGAGTTGAAATTCAACAACGCCCTGTTCGCCATCCTGCGCCAGAAGCGTAAGGAACTTGCCGACAATGCCGGCGTGCCGCCCTATGTGATTTTCTCCGACAAAACGCTGGTGGAAATGAGCGCCTATTTCCCACAATCATTGGAGAGCTTACTTAACATCAGCGGCGTTGGACAAGTAAAATTGCGCCAGTACGGCGAAGCGTTTTTGGAGGTCATCAAGCCGTTTTGTGAAAAGTATGAGCACATAGAACAAGAGAAAGAGGCTAAGAAAAGCACAGGAGAAGACCGGCAGAGAGACAAAAGCGATGCAGGACGGCGGTACGTGTTTGTTAGTGAGGCGTACAACGCCGGGGAAAGTATCGAAGCGCTGATGGCTCGCTATCAGGTGACAATGAATACAATCTTAGATCATTTCTCGCGCTTTATCGCAGCCGGGAATATGCTGAGATGCGGCGACGACCTGCGGGTGCGGTCATACACATTGCCCGATGATCAAAAAGCCGTCTTTGATGCCTTTGACGAGCTCGGCACGGTGTTTCTCAAACCTATCTTTGATAAACTGGAAGGCAAGATTAACTATGATGAGTTGAAATTATTGCGACTCATTTACTTAACCACCAGAAATTGACCATACCAATTGAAGAATACGAACGCCCCACCCCCCCCTTCCCTTCCCTTTAGGGAGGGGTTAGGGGTAGGTCGGGGGGGGCTGGGCATAGATCGTATGCAACACGAAAACCATGACACATCAGGCGTGATATGCTAATTGGCGACAGGAGGTCGCTCCGTCTAATTGACCAGCAACTCTTCTTCCTCCATCAGGATATCCAAGCGACCTCCTGTCGCAATCTGCCAACCTTTCTGGTCCACCAGCGCCCGGTAAGCGCGCCGGTAGATCAGGCGCACCTTTACCAGAACTTCCCCCTGAGGCTGGGCGCTGAATGTATACTGACTGACATCGGTGGCGAAGGCCGCCGGCGGTTATCGCTCACCAGGCGAGTCGGATTCCAGTAAGCTCCCGTCGGGGTGATTTCCGTCCACATCTCCACCAATATCTTAGCAAAAGCCTTTCCGGGCAGTCCGGCGTAATATCCTTTCGAAGCGACTTCCTGTCGCCAGTCGCCTACGCCGCCCCACTGCGGTATGGTTTCGCCTTCAACCAGGTCCAGGCTGTTCCCAAGAGTGTCTTTGGCCTCCACCAGCAGGATCATATGCCGCAATGGAGAATCTGTGGGGATAAGGTGGCCGGTTTTATCGTTGGAGGCTCACGGTCACCAGGATGCAACTGCCTTCGCGGAGGGCTGAGGTTTTCAATGTGAGTGAGTTTTGCAGTAGTTCATTGTTTGCCGCGCCGGGGAAGGTGTGGGCGTGAATGGCCTGAGGATCGCGTTCCACGCCGCCCTTACCCGGGGCGACATTGGTGATGGCGCTGCCATCCCTCCCTCTCTCCACCCCCTTTATGGGGGGGAAGGGGGGGGTGTGGGGGCGGGGGTGTGGCACTGCTGGCATGTTTTGCCGCTCAGTGGGTCGCTGTAGGGTCTGGACAGCCATTCTCCAAACGAGTTGTACACGACAGTATCCCAGAACTTCCCATAATGGCATGGGGCGCAAAACTGACTCTGGGCAATGAGGGGTAATTTGATGTCCTCCTGTGGCACGTTGTCATCGTCGAAGGTGCCGAAGAATAGCTGGTAACGCTCCTTATCTTCTGGAAAAGGCCGGCGGATATCCATGGAAAGCACACTTGGCATATTGGGGTAAGGCAGGTTGGACTGCGGATCCAGGCTCACCGCCGCAACTTTATGGCAAAAGTCGCAGTGCACGCCAAATATATCAGCGACTTCCTGTCGCAGGCCGCTGATCTGGTTGGGATCCACCCCGTAGGGGTCTGCAATGGCAGCCCCGGGGATATGGCAGGCGCCGCAGTTCCCGGTAGTTTTGGGAAAATCCAGCTTGTAACTGGGGCCGAAATAAGCCTGTGTGAGATCGGGAGGAATGGGTATCCGTCCGTAGTCACGCGTCTGAATGAAGCGGGTGAGCGGGCTGCGTTTACCATTGATATCCGCACCGTTGTACATGGTGAGGAAACGCGGGTTGACCGCCGATTTGCTGTGGGCATCGTTCTCCAGCCACACCTGCGTGACACCGGGCTTGCAGGAATAGCAGGAGTTCTCGCCGGTTGGCGGAACCCAGCTATAGTTGGGGTTGTCGTTCGTCTGGTACAGCCGCAAGATGAGCTTGAGTTCTTTCGCGGGTTGTTTTACCGTTTCCTGTTTGGCGCAGTAATAGAGATCTTTCCAGGCGCTGACGGTCACGATTTTGCCGGGTTCCAGTCCGCACAGGCTGAACCGGCCCTGCTTGTTACTGCTGGTCAGGTTTCCGGTTGCCTGAATGCGTACGGTGGCTCTTTCAACCGGCCGGGCATTTTGATCCACAACCAAACCAGAGATGGTATCAACAGCCTCACTGGCAGGGAGGGAGGCTGTGCTGGTTGGCGGCATGGTGGTTTCATGTTGTTAAAGATCAGGATAGGAAACTGTCGAAAATTGCCCCTTGACACTGTATTTCATCAGTAGGTTGAATTTTACTTCGTTTAGACCGACACTGTTGTATAACGAGACAGCGAGAGGATTGGCCGAGTATCAATCACAATCAGTTGGAGGTACATTCTGATATTACTTCGAAAAGATTATTCAAGAATTTAGAAATTTCCTCTATCTTGTTACCCAATGCGAAAACGTACCGTCCACTGCGTTTTACGGAATGTTTTAAAGTGGCGGAAAATACGCATCCACCCCAATTTTTCCGTATCGGCGTCAAAGTAGCACCAGTCATCGATCAAATGCAGCTTTGGCGACCATGCTTCCAACTCGTCACTGTCCTTGATACCGCAATGATAGGTCATTGGCTCGCCAAAGCCCAATTGATACTTGAACTTGAAGGCAAGCAGCCACTGGTTGATTCCTCGCGTGTATTTTTCATTGACCATCTCGGCAACAAACTGCCCCGTCTTCACGCGTTGTCCCAATACTGAAAGCAGTGCCTTGACATCCTGCTTCGGCAGGTACATGAACAGTCCTTCAGCGAGAAATATTATAGGTTTTTCATCAGCCAGTATTGTATCCATCCATTCATGATCGAATACCGAACAGCCCAACATCTTATATCGATCAGTCTCCTGCACGAGGCTGCGCTTGAGCTCGATCACCTCCGGCAAATCCAGATCGAAAAACCATATAGCGCCATTGTCTATACGCCAGAATCGCGTATCCAAACCGCAGCCGAGATTAACGATCGTACATCCCGGGTATTCCTTCATGAATTCCAGTACATAAAAATCATATTGTTTCGCCCGCAATGCTGTGTGTACCGCTAGTTCTTTGCGCATCTTGAACTGTCCAAGTCGGCGGAGCAGCTTTTGCTCTGAATGAAGTAGGCTTTCGTTGATCCGCGAGACGATTTCTTCAGCCTTTGGATCATTCAGAAGCGGATCTTCCGAACGGCTCTCCAGCACCCGTCCATAGAGTGTCAGCAGCATGGTGCATGAAACATCTGTTAGCGGTATCCCATTAATCTGACCATACATTCGGGCTTCTCTCATGCGCAATCTCCTCACTTAGTGAAAGTATTTTATCTATTTTTGAGTATACATGAGATTTCCGGAAAGGCAAAGGAATTGGAAAAGGATTTATTAATAATCGATTCTCATGATCCATCTGTTACAATGGATCTAGAGAGGAGGAGCTATGTCCCCGTTTGCCGATATTCTCATTACCAATGCCCACCTCTTCTGCGCTCATCCGGAGAAACCATCTGCAGAAGCAATAGCAGTGAAGGGGAATCGCATCGTCTTTGTGGGGTCAACGAGAGAAGCCGCCGGCTGGCGCGGCCCGTCCACGCGGGAGATCAATGGTGGAGGGTGTACAGTAATGCCCGGTTTTATCGACAGCCACTTTCACATGCTATCTGGTTCCCTCAACCTCGACGATATCCACTTGGAAAATGTGACGTCTTATAAAGGATTCACTGCGACGGTTAAAGATTATGCCGCCCAGCACCCCCCTGCCCCCCTAAAGGGGGGTTACTGGCTGGCCGGGTACGGCCTGCGGTATTCTCTCGGCCCTGGCACCAAACCAATGGACCGACATCTTATTGATAATGTTGTCGCTGACCGGCCGGTCGTGATTAATGCCTATGATTATCACACCGCCTGGGCAAATACGCTTGCCTTGAAAGAGGTCGGCCTTTTCCATGGTGGTGATTGCAGCCTTAACGGTGAAATTGTGCTCGACGAGCACGGCGAGGCAACCGGCGAACTGCGTGAGAGTGCCAGCGATCCAATCGAGGCCCTTCTACCCCAGCCGGATTTAGTCCAAAAACGCTCACTGCTTCAAAAGGGACTAAAGCTCGCCTCGCAATTTGGCGTGACCAGCGTTCACGAAATGGAGGGGAATGACGAAAAGGCCGCCCTTTATGCAGCGCTTGAGCAGGCTGGTGAATTGACGGTGCGAGTCTATGCCTCCTACAGCATCACACCGGATTCACCGTTCGAAGCAATCGAGAAAGAAGCCGCGGTTCTAAAGAAGAAGTATCGATCCAATATGGTGCGCGGCGGGAGTGTCAAGTTGTTCATGGACGGTGTCATCGAATCCTACACCGGTCTGCTCGTAGACGAGTATGCTGATTCACCGGGCACGCATGGTGGCTCAAACTATGAAGTCGAACATTTTAACCGTACGGTGATTGAGGCCGACCGTCTCGGATTGCAGGTATGTGTCCATTCGGTGGGCGATTTGGGAGTCCGGCACGTTTTGGATGCTTATGAAGAGGCCTGCCAAAGAAGCGGGAAGCGCAACAGTCGCCACCGTGTCGAACACATCGAGGTTGTTCATCCTGATGATGTTCACCGCTTTGCCGAGCTCGGCGTGATCGCTTCTATGCAGCCTCTACATGCTCCCCTAAGCATGGACAGTGGTGACGTGTGGCTGAGGCGCGTTGGACTACAGCGCTGGCCGTTCTGCTTCGCCTGGGCGACGTTGCGTGAAGCCGGAGCGTTGCTGGCTTTTGGCTCCGATTGGCCGGTTGTTTCCCAGAATCCAATGCTTGGGGTCTCTGCAACCCAGAATCGGCAACCCTGGCAGGAGGGGAATCCCTGCCAATGCCAGAACCTGACCGATGCCTTGCTATCCTACACACGCCATGCTGCATTTGCCGAGTTTCAAGAGCAACAGAAAGGGCAACTCAAACCGGGTTTCCTGGCGGATATCGTCCTGCTCTCGGGTGACATTTTCCATACCCCGGCTGAAGACCTGGCAATGATCCACCCGCTAATAACGATGGTTGACGGGCGAGTAGTTTTTGAGGACTAGAGGGGAACGCCCGCTCGATGCCTCAGAACTTTACCCGGTAAGGCCCCGCTATGTTGTTCTCTGTCAACGACCATTACCCCGTTAACAAAGACGTAATCAATTCCCTCTGGATAGCAGTGCGGATAATTTTCAAAAGGATAGTGATGGGGAAAAAGATTGGTAGCCCGGTCATGGATGCGTTCCAGGTTAAAGACGACGATGTCGGCCCACGCGCCAGCTCGCAGCACGCCGCGATCCATTAGCCTAAGCCGTTGAGCGGGGAAAGAGGTCATTTTGCGAATGGCCTCCTGGAGGGTCAGCACTGGCTGGTTGCGTACGTAACGCTCCAGCACACCTGTGAATTCACCATAGCTGCATGGTGAATAGGGGGGTGGATCGTTTAGGAAGCCGTAGGGGGCTAAAGCCTCGCCATCAGAACAGATCATCACCGCCGGATGCTGAAGCAGAATGCGGATATTGGCCTCGTCAATGTAGTCAAAGATGGCTTCCGCTTCGTGGCCGTTTTCGATGATCAGGTCAAAGTAGACATCAAAAGGATCCCGACCCCATTCGCTGGCAATGGTTAAAAGAGTCTTGCCAATGACCTCTGGGGTCTTGGGAGCGTGCAGAAGGGTGATGCGATGCCATTGGCCGTGTCTCAAAAGCCCAGCCGGTCCAAAGGCAGGCTTACGGTCGAGGACGATCTCCTCTCGGATCTGGCAGCGCGCCTCAGAGGCTTGCAGTAAGGCGACGATCTCTATGATAGGCCGGTCCTGGATGTGTTGGGGTAAGCCGTCGGCTAGCGCAGGCGCCAGGTCGGTATGGATATCGTTATCCACAGTAACGTCCTGGCCTCGTGCCCGCGCTTCTTCAACCAGCCGCAGATTAGCAGTGGCATCGCATGGGGCACCAAACTTGGGTGCATTATGAGAGATTTGAACAGGGATACCAGCCTCGCGCCCGGTGGTTATGGCCTCGGCAACCGCTTCCAGGATGGTTTCCCGCTCTCCTCGGATGTGTGAAGCATACAATCCATGGTAGCGAGCGACAACCTGGCACAGGGCAATGATCTCATCGGTGCTGGCAAAGCAGCCTGGGGGATAGACCAGACCGGTAGATAATCCAAAGGCGCCGGCCTGCATTGCTTCGGCCAGGAGTTCTTTCATCTGGTCAAGTTCGGGTGGCGTGGGGGCGTGGTCATCCAGGTCCATGACGGCCATGCGCAGCGCGGCATGACCCGCCAGGGAAGCAATATTGATGGCTAGCCCACCGCTCTGGAGGACCTTCAGATATTGATCAAAGGTTCGCCACTCCCAGGTGACTTCAGACTGATCCGAGATGGGTCCCCAGTAGTAACGCATGTCGGTAAGGTAAGTCTCAGCCACTGGGGCCGGGGACATCCCGCAGTTTCCGATGACGTGGGTCGTGACACCCTGGCGTATGGCGCTCTCAGCGCGACGGTTGACAAGGATGGAAAGGTCAGAGTGAGTGTGGATGTCAATGAATCCCGGCGCGACAAACCTGCCGCCGATATCAAGAGTTTCCTTTCCCCGAAGGGTGCTGACCGGGGCGATTTCCACAATCCGGCCTCCCTGGATAGCAAGATCACCCCAGAACCAGGGATTCCCGCACCCGTCTAAAATTCGGCCATTTGTAATGACGAGATCGATAGGGGTCATGAAGTCACCTCTTTAGGGTAAGTATACAATCGATTATCGGGAACACAAAATAAAAGACCCTACCGTTTTCGCAGCATTGAGCGCCTTGAATACATGGATGGAGGGGCTGATGTCGAGCGTTACCTACGTTTCACACCGCGTCCGCGCGGGGTGAAACGAGGGTGTCCACGCTCTGGTTACGCCTCGTATTCTTCGAGTTCCTCTCGTAACGTCTTCACCTTGAAACCAGTGATCTTCGACAGTGCAAAGATGGCGTCTGAAAGTGAGTCCCCGTACTGCTTCAGCCAGTCGGGATGTTCCTCGACGCGAACGTCAATCCAAGCGGTGTCCGCCCCTTCCTGTCCGCCATGTTGACTCGATATCTTGTGCTCAACCTTCCAGAGTCGGATCACATCTTGCTTGGGAATGATCCAGCAGTGGGCATCGAACGGTGACACACCCAGGCAAATAGCCAACTCGTATCTCTGATCGCGCAGTTGCTGGAACTTGTAGCCGCCGTTCGCCCACAGGGTGCTGAACTTGATCTCAACTCGGTTGCCTTCAACTATCCGGTCCGCATCCGAGTTCCCCCCGCCCGAACGACATTGAAGCCACGAGCGGCAAGCCATCCGGCGACCAGTTTCTCACCTATCACCCCGACCTGTCGGGATGGGCGGGATTTGATCCACGCGAACGGGATTCCCTCCCACTCTCGATTCTCGCTCTGATACTCCGCTTGCAAAGCCTGACTGATGCCCGCCAGAATGCGGACATCCGGGTTCTTGATCGTCATGCGAACAGCCTCCTTTGTACCGGTGCATCTTGTCGCGTCTCCGGCGTCCAGTTCCTCCAATCTGCTTCTATCTCCGCGAAACGCGCCTCCATGACCTGCAATGCTTCCGGGTTGTTGTCCACCAGAATGCACTTACGCCCAAGTGCAATGGCGGCTTCGCCGAACGTTCCACTGCCAGCGAAGAAGTCCAAGAGTAAGTTGCCCGGTTGCGAGTGGACCTTCACTATTCGGTCCAGAACGCCCCTAGGCTTTTGGGTCGGATATCCGGTCTTCTCGTGCCCATTCGGACTGACGATGGTATGCCACCATGTGTCGGTCGGCGTCTTGCCGTTGGCGGCTTTCTCTGGCCCAACAAGACCCGGTGCCATGTAGGGGATGTGATCGCACTCCTCCAGATGGAACTGGTAATCCTCCGGGTTCTTGGTGTACCAAAGGATGTTGTCGTGCTTGGCGGGCCATTTCGACTTCGACCGGGCACCGTAGTCGTAGGCCCATATAATTTCGTTTTGGAAAGACTCGCGTCCGAAGATCATGTCAAGAAGCACCTTGCAGTAATGCGCCTCCCGGTAGTCTATGTGAAAGAAGAGACTTCCGTTGCCCTTGAGAGCGCGCCTCGCCTCCAAGAGGCGCGGCTCAAGGAATCCTAGGTAGTCGTCGAAAATGTCGGCGTATTCCTTCGTGCCGAGCTTCATGGTCTGGTAACGCTTCCCTTGGAACCCCGTTCGGTCGCCATTCTCGTCCCGGACGGTGGACAGTCGAGTCCTGCTCTGGACTTTGCCCGTGTTGAATGGGGGGTCGATGTAGATGAGGTCTACCGAGTCCGCAGGCAGACCCCGCAAGATCGGCAGGTTGTCCCCGAAGTAGATTGTCAAATCCGCCATATCGTTTTTTCCCTCTCCGGCTAAACGATTTAAGATACTATGTAAATAAGCAAAATATTCATAAAACAGAGCCATAAATGGTAACTTCATAATAACACAGAAGGAGAACGATTATGGATACTAAGACGGTTCAAAGCACCTTACAAAGCCCGATCTCGCAGCAACTGTATCTGGCCTTCGAGCTAAGTCAGAAGCAGTGGAAACTTGGCCTCACGGTCGACATGGATCAAAGACCACGTATACGCACGATCCAGGCGAGAGACCTGCAAGCGTTGCAATGGGAGGTTCAGGAGGCACGCCACCGATTTCGATTGCCGGGCCCGGTCACAACTCTGAGCTGCTATGAGGCCGGTCGGGATGGTTTGTGGCTACATTGCTATCTGCACGACCAGGGGATTGCCAACCTGGTGGTTGATTCCGCAAGCATAGAAGTCAACCGCCGCTCCAATCGGGCAAAGACAGACATGATCGATGTGGATAAGTTGTTGTTAAAGTCCAGACCACACAAATCAGGCTACGATTGCCCCTTGACACTGCAATTCATCGGTAGGCGGCCATTTTTGGTTACTCCAGGACAAATCGAAAGTCGCAAAGGGATGAGCCCTGCATAATGGTCTGAGTACGCAATAACTTCATTCGGGGATTGAACCCCTTGGTGAAAGGTTCATCCCGACAACAGGAAAGGCAAAAGCCAAGTTCCTTCATCTCTGCCTTCTCGTATAACTCGGCATAGCGGCAGCGAGTAACATCGAAACTGAGATTCTGCTCTGTCTCTTCCAGAACGTGGATTGTCATGGCATCGTCTTCGGCCCATATTTCTCTTACGACACGGCCCAACTCTTTCATCGTGTTGCTACCATACTTCTCAGCCATTATCTTGCCAGCCATCATTGCATCTGTCTGAACCGCTGCGGTGGCTACTTCCACGGCTTTGTCTTGTCCCATCACCCTGGCAAATCCTTTGATTAGACATGTGGCTATCGGTGCTTGAATCTCCCGGCGCTTTAGATGACTTATCTCAAGTGTTTGCTTATCTGTGCCTTGGCCTTCTGGGTGACGCTGATTTTCTCTATCCATCTCTCCTTTTTCTCCTTCCAGGCCTGCGAGCTGGCTAACGAACCTGTCGAAAAAGACAATTCAGACCTTGCATATTTTTCACAGATTAGGTTCTCAAAGTTCTGATGGGGCGTTATCGGTTTCTTGTTCTTGAGCGACAGATACAGCTTGATCCCGTAGTA
>Ga0315284_10010078_pt1 | contig 13453 bp, 18 predicted proteins | sample YL17G09_16_MG_FD_203696 | JGI IMG/M metagenome (GOLD analysis project Ga0315284, IMG submission 203696) | Sediment microbial communities from Yellowstone Lake, YNP, Wyoming, USA - YL17G09_16 | ecosystem: Environmental > Aquatic > Freshwater > Lake > Sediment | place: USA: Wyoming | collected...
GGGCCAGGCACTGATGAAGCTCCGTGAAGAGATTCGTGCCAATCTGCCGAAGAAAAAGCCAGGAATTGCAAAGCCAGGAATTGTAAAGTCAAAGGCGGCTGCTGCGGCTTCTGCACCTGCGGCTTCTGCACCTACGGCTTCCGCGGCCGCTGCTCCAAAACTGAAACGCCCTGGTATTGCATCCACTACATCCGTTCCAGCATCAACTGCGCCAGCCATAGAATCAGCAATTGCATCCTCCGTCGCAGCCGTGCAATCAGCAATCGCATCATCCGTCGCCGCCGTGCAATCAGCAGCATCAACAGCTGCCTCAACAGCGGCCTCAATCGTAGCACCAGCTGCACCAGCACCAGTAGCATCAACAGTAGCATCCTCAGCACCAGCCTCAGCACCAGTAGCAGCCTCAGCACCAGTAGCAGCCTCAGCACCAGCATCAGTAGCCTCAGCTTCTACAAGCATTCCATCGGTTACCGCACAACCAGTCGTATCTGTACCAAAACTGAAAAGGCCAGGAATAGCACCTGCGACATCCATCGCTAAGCCTCAGTGATTACTTGCTGATTACTTGCTGAGAGGGAAATCCTTCATCTTTGATTCATTCTTGTCACAATCCACCTTCTTTGCCACATATTGGTAACATACTTCATTTTTGTCCTTATAAATAAGTTTTTCCTTATTACCAGGATTCGGATATTTATACACCACCTCCTTCTCGGGTTTAATCATCAAAATCGCAACTACACCAACCGCCAACCCTACCAATAATGGAACAATCGAAATATGCTTAATCATCTTATTAGAAACTCAGAAAATATAATGATGATAAAACAGGAATCAATGGGCGTATTAGATTTTTTACAAGATAAAAAATTTAACGCATTTTTCAGTTTTGTGGTTGGTGTCGGTATCATTTGTATTTTTCGCCCACTGTGTTCCGGTTCAGATTGTAATGTGATGAAAGCACCTGCTGAAAAGGACTTTGATCAATATGTCTATCGAATGGGAACAGGGGAATGCTATGAGTTTAAAACAGAAATTGTAAAGTGCCCAGCATCGGGGGCTATTGAGGCGTTCCGAGATGATAATGTAAAGGGTCAATTCGCAACACGCCGATCTCCCATCCCAAACTGTGGGCGCGCGATTCAATGATCGTATAGGATTTCTGGCTTTTTCATAAGAAATGGCAAGCGCAGGTACACTATTAAGTGATCTCGATTCGAAGGCTCCGGTTATGAGCAAAGATGATGATCTTGTGAATAAGATCCTGGCTGATATGAACATTCCCAGTTCATCCAATCCTATTATGAATTCCCCTCCACCGCCTTCCGGTCATGGAAACCGAATGATCAACTCCCCTAATCCTAATACGACCTATCCGATGGCGACGGATCCGGCAACGGCAAATGCACATATGATTGGAAAGGAGTACCCGTCCATGGCTGATTTTGCGAATCTTGCGCATGCCCCCAGCTTCTCTCACGGTGGATCGGCATATGCAAATGTTGCCCCTCCACCACAGCAGTATGCCCCTCCACTTATCGATACGACAAAGGGCAATCTCTATGCGGATATCATGTCACAGGCCAAACAGCCCCTATTAGTCGCCATCATCATCTTTCTGGTTAGTCTCCCCATTATCAATGTACTCATTGGGCATTATCTTCCATCCCTCCTGCGAATGGGCGGTGATCTTACTACGGTAGGCATGGTTGTGAAGTCGTTGTTAGGTGGGTTTCTCTTTTGGTTTATTCAAAAAGTTCTTGTTCCTTTAATGACAGTCTAATATGAAAAACTTTCCTAAGAAGCATGTAGAGAATGAAGTTCAACGAATTGACATTTAATATTTCATTGGGAATGATGGCGATCGTTGGCCTCTATACCTTGGTTTATTCCGGTCTAACGGGACTTCTATTAGCTGCATCTGTTGCCTTGATCGCAGCCTCCATGCTTGATTCCTTTGAGCTCATCACGGTGGCAACGGTTCTGTTTGTCCTCTTCTATACTTATTTTCTAAAGGGATTGCTTCGTCGGTTTGAGCCATTCCAGAATCAGCAGGAGGAGGCGCGCGACATTGTCACGCTTTTGGCAAAGATGGAGAAAAATTACGACCAGGTTCAGCAATCGCCTGCGGGCCCGTGCCGCGCCCCAGCAGGTGTGTTTAATCCATCGGTGGAGGGATTTGCGAATGTGGATGGAAGCACGGAGACGGAAGGCTATCCATCTGCATCAAGTCCTGGTCTAAAGTCTGGTTTGCAGGATCAAGTGAAATCAGCTGATGTTGTAGGGGCTCTTAGTGAGAAAAAGAAAATGGAGAAAACGGAGAAAGGAGAAGTAAAGGCCAGTACAGCATCCACTGCAAAGAAATCAGGGAAACACACATCAAGTGAGGAGTTTCAATCCGCCACAGGCGGTCTCTTTAAATTAGGCGAGATGCCCTCTGAAAATAAGGATGGTCCTCATCTGGACGCTGGTCAGACCCTTGTTGCGGCCATGAAATCGCTCGATCCAAACACGGTGAGCGAGATGACAAGCGGAACGAAGCAATTGCTCGAAACCCAGAAGAATCTGATGGGTATGTTGAAGAGCATGACGCCTGTGCTGGCAGAGGGTCGCGAACTTCTCAGCACCTTCTCGGGTATGTTTGGAGGTGCGCCCAATAATGGCCCAGGACTGAAGTTCTAAGTGCTCTAAGCCACTGTGCTATAATTTACCCCTATCATAATAGATTAATGAAATCCTTCCTTTATTTGTCTATTATCATTGCAATATTATTCATATTATCTCATTATTTTATCCCCACATCAGAACGATTTGTTAATACCGATACGGGTATTGGAATTGGTCCATGGTGGGCAGAAGGCCCAGGATTGTCTCGAGGATTTCAGCGGTGCTCTTGTGACTCCTATCGCAATTGTTCTTGTCTCGACGGATCCGCTTTTTCTAAAAACATCATGTTTCCTCAGTATTATTTTAACTATTTATAAGTAGACCATGACTTACTTTCTATTAGGTATGTTAATTGCAATTGGAGCAATTGTCTTTCTCTCCAGTTGCAAAAATTGTATTGAGACATTTCAAGGGATGACCCCATGGTTTGGATATGAACCCGGCTATTATGGACCAGGATGGGGAAGAACAGGATGTGTCAAACCCTGTGATAAAGAGATACCCAAAGAGAATACCGCATAATATGATGGTATGATAGATGCCGCGTCTATCCCGTGCTTGTCCTCCTGGTGTATGGTGTATGTCAGGAGGTCTTATTGCAGCACTTCTTGTAACTGGAATCATTTTACTTGCTATTCTTTTTTATGTATTCAAACCAATGCTGATGCAAATGTCATCTATGTCGATGATGGGACCAATGGCACCGATGATGGCGCCAATGGCTCAGCCGATGGTCCCGCCTATCACCATGATTCAACAGGGTGGTGACTCACGCTACGATCGTGCTCCACAGCCATTACGTGATTGGATCGGTCGCCCTGAATTACCCCCCATCGGCGCACTTCCCATTAACATTCCGACACAAGGATTTCCCGAATCCTTTCAATCCGTGGGTGTGATTCAGGCAGGCGATCAGATTCTACCCCTGTATGGCCGACGAACACTGCGTGGTAGCGATCGTTGGAATTACTATACACGAACGGATACCTATAATCCTGTTCCTCTTCCCGTTCATTTTCAGCGCCGCGATTGCATGGATGATGTTGGATGTCAAGAAATCCTGTCAGGTGAAACAGTAAAGATTGACGCTCTTCACAAGGAGGGAAAAACAAATATCTATCGCTTTGATGGTCCTAAATATATTCCAGGACTCCTATAGAAATGGCAAAACGCGCATCCATTGGATTCGTTCTTCTGATTGTTCTAATTGTAGTCATTGCAGTTCATTCAGTTACCCGATCATCCACTCGTGCGCCTGATGTCTCCCTTCAAATCTCAACAGGAGAAGCGCGTTCTAAACGATTTGGGCTTATTTTAGATATGCGAAATGCGCGTGAGCGTGAAGAATTAGGATATTACCCCAATTCTATCCCCGTGTCGTTGGATCGACTCTCCAGCGAAGTCCCCTTCTTGAATTCCAATCGAGCAACATCCATCATGGTCTATTCCAATGGAGATAACCGAGCAAAAGTTGCAGCGCATGCTCTGTATCAAATGGGCTATCGTAATGTGCGCTATATTACAACATCATATTTGGCATTAATGCCCGGCAGTACCTAATCGGCAGTACCTAATCGGCAGTACCTAATCGGCAGTACCTAATCGGCAACAAATAATCGGCAGCAATGAATGAAAAGAGAGGGTAATCTTTTTTCTATCAAATGTCAGAGGATGTCATCATGTCCATCAAGCTCGAATAAAGGATTTATTAAATTACCTGACGGTAAGCCCGGCTCTATCCAAGAGGTAGTTAATAACCCTATTTCCACTATATTTGGTCCATTATCCACACCATTATCGCTTTATCAAAATAGTATCATTGACCAAAGTTCCAATTCATGTCAATATCGTGGCCATCGATATGATTTAAAGGATATTCAGATCTGCAAAACAATTCATAGTGGATACCAACTACTTGAAAGCATAAAAGAGACGCCCATTGCAGAGCTTGTACTTTCCTTTTCGATTAGTGCAAATCAAAATGATCAAAATGCACCCTCCACGCTTTTACTGTGTATGCTAATTTATAATACTGGCACTCCGAGTCATGATACCTATCTCACTCAACTCATTTCAGATTATTCCTCCTTAGCCGCCTGTAATTTTACAAATAATGAGCCAGGAATCTACTACACCATTGATCCGTCCCTACCATCGCAGCCACAGCCACAGACCCAGCCAAATTATATCGATTGTCTTTCGCAATGCTGCAATGATATGCAATGTTACGCCTACAATTATGATTCATCCTCGCAAATGTGTTCCATTTCTTATTCGAATCCTCCGCCGAAACAGACAAATGGAAGCAAGACGATGCAATCAGGTTCGATTAATCGCAACACCCTTCCATCTTGCGGAGGCATACAGACAACTACAAATGGAAATAAAACCGCACAATTTACGACAATCGAGTCACTGTTTGATACGGAAGGAAGCACGATTCAGTCATCTTATAGTTATATGATGTGTCTCGATTTATATGATAATGGTGATGATCAAATTGCATCATCGAATACGGTATATGTTTCCGTCTTTCCAAATGGAATCCATTTATCATCCAAAGTATGGGATCTTCTTTATGCGAAAATGAATAATACATTAATTGATTATCATATGCCCTATACAATGCGCAATAATATGCGCACAGTCGAATTCTATACCATTACGACAGAGGGGACAAGTATTATTCTATCCACCGATGGTGCTATCAATTCCACAGCACCATTTACAGGCTGTTCAAATACCATGCAATTTTCGATCGAAAAATCGGTACAACCCCCAAAGAAATTGACTGAGATGTCTCTTAAACGGTCATCAGATCGTCGCGACTTGATTCCTACTGAACAATACAAATGCTCACCTTTTCATCAAAAGACGGATCTGGACAAATCAGGCAAATATGTGAAAAGGGGTGGTGCAACATTAGCCGATATTGTAAAGGATGAAAATACGATTCTTACCGATGAGAATAATACGGCAACCGAAATGTTTCCAGACAAATTTGTAAATGCTATCTTGCCTGCTGCTGGTGTTCTTGTCATTGTCCTTCTTGTTGGGTATGGTGTAAAAAAAGCTATGGATTCCGCTTCTCAATAAATCATACTAGATCAATAAGATCCCTATACCGGTTTAAAATTACGGGTCTAAATTATTGTCTATCTAATAGAAAGATATGTTGGAAATAACATTTCTTATTGTTAGTGTATTGGTTGTATTATTCATTATTCATTATCAATCCAAGAAGACGGAACCATTTGAGGATTTTTATTTGCAGGCATGCCCCTCTGGATATGACACATTATTTTATGACGAAAATGATATTGCCAGTTGCTGCGATGGAGAGGTTAAGTTTTCAAAATGCCGCGGACAACGACAATGCAAATTAGGAGAGGGATCCGAAAATTGCGCTCATCTCATTTTGAAAGAATACAAAGAAAAGGGAAAGGAGAAATGCCCCAACGGATGGAATTACTATGAGGATTCGGTAACAAAAATGAAAGGATGTACCAAAGGTGCACTCAATAACAGGCTATCCGGTCCAAGAGTCCTTGATCCGATCCGTTTTCCCACTTGTACGATTTATTCCAATTCAGATGACAATAAAAATAAGACGGATAGTTGTGTCAATCAAAAGAAAATGGAAGAATATGTCTGTTTTGGAAGAGACTGTAAGAAATCTCTTCTTTCACTTGACCCTAAGGCTCCTCCTCTTCTCAAAATTGACACCATCGTTGATAATTATCGAAATGTGGTAAATGGGACACCCACTCCTGCGCCGATTACGGTTTATTCGCGAGAATCTGCGAATGCCTGGTCGGATGCAACACATATACCAATACCCAATCCTGACACAAATATGGATATTGACGATGTTGCGATTGCCTATTATCAAAATCGTGATATTAATATACCCAATAAGCCTTTGTTCTAATTTTATGAATCTCCCATCGTATGTACGCCGTCCACATGGCCAAATCCGAGTTTTTCATACAAATCCGTGGCGGCGGTACCTGATTCTGGGGCATCCATGGAGAGGGGGTAAATGGTGGAGAGTACCGCCTTTTGATTGATCGTCGGGGCAATCGGTTCAAACATGTCATTTGCACAACCGGCATCTTCAGGTACATAGGGTGATTCCTCGTTATTGGGGGTTGCAAATGAATTGACAGGCACGGTCTTCTGCGGAGTTCCCGCCTCTTCTACCGTGGCTTGCGCAGGGCGATAGACATCCATGCGATCCAACTTCTTGACAGCCACGGCTACCTTGCGGCGATTACGCTCCAAATAGAGCACACATACCACGATTAATCCAAAGATTCCCGCCGTAGGTCCAGTGCTAATCAAATAGAGTAGAAGGACAACCGCCGCCAGGCGAAACAGAATATGATCCAATAGCAATAGTACGCTGGTTGGAAAAAAGGGTGCAAATAAAATAATGAAAGTCAGAACGACAAAGTAAATAAGTTCCGTTCGATCCATTCCTCTGTATATTAGCAATAAATTGAACTCATTCGTATCGCATACTTAAGAGCAAGGCAGGGCCTAAGCATACATCGCGATACATATGATAGAAGATGTCCATAAACGATAAAAATCTTGTATTGACATCTAAGGGTTATGCCATTAAAAAGTCATTTTTGACAGAGTTACAAATTCAGAAACTACGATCGGATTTAACGATGTCGCCAAAGGTGCTGGATAAATTCCAAAAGATGGCCCCTCATTTTCCCATTTACTATGAATCGAAGACCCGATTCTATGTACCGCGAAACTGGGGCAAACAGCATTTTGGAGAACCGGAAGCGACGATTGTTTCGGAGGGTCTTCCTTTTTCTGATGCCATTACCTTTCGTACCACCTTTCCTCCTCACGACTTTCAAAAGGAAATCATGACGACCTTTTTGGAAAAGGGGGCGAATGGATTAATCTGTGTTCCATGTGGATATGGCAAAACCTTTATGGCCTTGAATCTGGCCGTTCAGCTCAAGCGTCGATTTTTAATCATCGTCGACAAAGAGTTCTTGATGAATCAATGGAAAGCAGAGATTGAGAATTTTATTGAGGGGGCGCGTGTGGGAATTCTTCAGGCGCAAACCGTTCAGACCGATGCCGAAAAATACGATGTCACCATTTGCATGATTCAAACCATTTGTCGCCGTGAATTTCCAGATGGATTTTTTGATCAATATGGATTTACCATTTTTGATGAATGCCATCATTTGGGCGCTTCTTATTTCTCCAAAGCGCTTCTCAAGATTCAAACCAAATGGATGCTCGGTCTATCGGCCACACCGGATCGCGAAGATGGTCTGACCTGTGTCTTTGAGTATTATTTGGGAGAGGCTGTCTATAAAAAGACGCAGCGCGCACCTGATAAAGAAGCCGTCGTGAAAGCCATCTGGTTCCGCTCAGAAGATCCTGCTTACGCCGAGATTCCCGTCAATTGGAGGGGGGAACCTGTCACGGCCAAACTCTTGAATCAAGTGGCCGATTTTGAGGCGCGCAATCAACTTATTTTCCAGAATATCCTCGAATATGCCAAAGATCCGCAGCGATTCATTTTAATTTTGAGTGATCGCATTTCTCAACTAGACTGGATCGCAAAGGCATTGGAGGGTACTTCGATTGTTCATGGGTATTACATTGGTGGAATGAAACAAAAGGTGCTAGATGAAAATGCAGACAAATGTCAAATTCTACTTGCGACCTATCAAATGGCGTCCGAGGCATTTTCAGTGAAAAAACTAAATACAGTTATTTTGGCAACGCCACGTAAAAATGTGCAACAGTCGACGGGGCGCATTTTTCGAGAGCGAATCGAAGAGAGAAAGGTTGCGCCGCATATTATTGATGTCATTGATTCGCATGAATGTCATGTGCGACGATGGTACATTCGCCAGCGATTTTATAAAGAATGTGAATATACCATTCAACATATCAATAAACCCAAAAAGCCGGTTGGAAATGTACAACCAAATGAGCATGGATCATTATTCAGGGATCTAAAATAAAATTATGATGGATGAGTAATGAGTTCACCCTCCACAAGTTCATTTCAATTATTGTATCAAATGCTGAGTAATCGACAAAAGGATAAGATTGATATGATTTTGGAGCCACTTCAAGCCATGATTCAACTCGCCCTCCTCAGCATTTGTCCGATTGGAACCAAGTTGCGTATTCAGGAAAACATTTTGTATCTTCAAACGCCTACCTTCACACAGCCCATTTCCAGATGGTACAACTCGGATAAGAAAGATGATTTGTATTTTTTGTACTCTGTTGTAAAACGCTATATGAAGTGGTATAATCCTGCAATAAATAAGAAGAGCCCACTTAGTGCAGATCTGTATCAACTGATTACAACGATGGCAAAAGAGGGATTCGATAATTTATTCAAGACCTATAGTTCATCTGATTCAAACACTGTCATTCATGTCATTCAAATGTATAAAAATTTATTGGAATACAACAATGATAAAATTCTGGTAGATGAATACATCGTCGATGTGGAAAAAAATAAGGTGAACATCGACGAAGTATTTGAACGTATTATTAGCATTTATGATCCGCACATTTTACAAATTATACAACACACCCTTCTCATGATGCAAGAGGAGAACGACCCCTCAAATCAAGGTCATCATTTGGATGGGTTAAATCAAATGTTCATGAAATACAACAAGGCAATCAAGGAATGGATCAAAGTTAATTTAATCCTATAAAGAAGAAATGTCGGTCTGTGATCATTATTATGGAAAGATCTTTGCTCATTTGGCGGGAGGGATGGGGATTACTGCGCTGAGTGCGGAATATTCCAATATAGGAATGAAACTAATACCAGGTTCTCCCATCGCAAGTACTTTTGTATTGTTTGGTATTACTATCGCTCTTATTTTTGGAATGAACCATGCACCGCCCGGTGGAATCCTCATTTATCTTTTATTTGCTGCATTTGCGTTTGCTTTGGGTCAAACGATTAAACCAATGGTACAGCGTGCCGAGCAGAATCATCAACTGGTACATATTTTGACCCTTGTCACAGGATTGTTTGTGGGAATGATGGCCATTGGTTTCTATGATAATCAGCATCTACTTGGATTTGGTCCCTATTTGCTGGTTGCACTTCTTGGCCTCATTGTCGCGGAAGTGGTATGGTTCTTTATTGCAACTCCTCAGCAATACAAACAGTCACAGTCCTATTCGGCTCTATTTGGTATTATTCTCTTTTCATTCTTTACCGTGTATCATACACAAGTGATTAAAGAAAGGGCTCAGATGTGTCGTGCCGAAGTACGCCGAGGAAATCATCCAAATTACCCAGTGTATTCCCTCTTATTTTTACTGGATTATGTCAATTTATTTACGGATATGTCCAGGTCTTAAATATATGGATAAAATATTAAAAATGTGATATATTCCCATTTTTAATTTTTATATTAACTTCCATGAACTTTAATATCTTCCTTTGGAGAAATCTGCCATTCAATAAGGGAATCATATACATTTTTGCGTTGATCGCCTTGTAGTTGAATAATTTCACCATAGGTTGGATCGGATCGAACATTTCCATTCGTGGAATATAATTTTTTCAGATATTTGAGGATCTTATGAAGATCTAGATCGTCTGCTATCCCTTGCACCAGCGTAATGCATTTTCTTCCATTTCGCTGCTGAATTCTAATATGAACAATGTTCTTTTCAGAGGTAAATAGGTCCTTCTGTCCTTCAGACAAAAAATCCATCCTCAAGGCACTCTACCTTATTATTTGCAAATCATCTTTATATTTATTTTCGGCACTTTCTCGATTTCTTTGAGCGGCTACGCTTACCGCCAAACTTAACAGGGAGTCCCTGGCGAGAACCATCAAAATCATAACGATTCTGAACTTCCTTCAAGGTAATATTTGAAAACTCACCTGCATCCTCCGCAACAGGGTTACCCGTTTCTCCAATGGAATGACCCGCCGCTCCGCCTTTACGCATATGTGTGCGTCGAGTGCTACGCTTACGACGTGTGCTACGCTTGCTTCGTTTGCCACCGCCCGTCTTAATGCATGCCTGGTTAAAGGCGCGGGCATCATAAGGAGTCTGAATGGTGAGGCCAGGGACCGCGCTCGGCGCACGAAAGGTCATAAAATCATTGCGATATCCTGCGGTAGGGGCATAGTAGCGCATCGAATCGGCGTCGCCGACGCGGACCACGGGGAAGTTCGCAGCAGAGAATCCAGAGGAACCCACCGAGGTCGGTGCGCCCATCAGTTCTGCGCCACCTTGCATGCGCGGTGCATTGCCTGTTACATAAGGTGGCAGAGGTGGCGCAGTAGTAAGACCCTGCACATTGTTAGGGTTGGCATTAAGCGCATCAAAGGTTCCGCGCTCGCAAGGAATGCGACCAAAGGGTGCAGGTGAGGTACCTACGCCATTCACTTCGTTCAAAGGGCCCATTCCTGGAAAGAATCCATAACGACCACCGTTCTGACCCGCGCCCTTCAGATTATTGGGATCAGCCGATGCATCCAGCTGAACCTTTGGCATGAGTGGCTGACCATTCACAGGAACACCTGGCATGCTCATCACAACGGGGAGTGCTGCCGGATTCGCTACCGTGCCGCCAACACCCTGTGTTGCGGGAAAATCAGCAGGTTTAGGGGTGAGGCAGCCGCTCACGGGTGCCATATTTGGATTCGTAACAGGGCCATACAATTGATTTGCTGCCACGCTTAGAGCACCACCCTTTGCACGCTTACCCTTACCCCGTTTGCGACCACCACGCGACCAGCCTGGACCATGGCCGGGTAGGCCTTCAGGCGTATAGTATGCAATGTATCCTGGACGCAGGGAGGCAGGGTTACCCGTACAATCTTTGCCAATGCCAGGATACTGATTGTGAATCAAATTACCAGGAGATACAAAATTGGGACCTTCGGACCAGCCACCACCTCTGGATACACGGTGAGTGCGCTTACGATGTGGCTTTTTAGCTCGTTTGGTATGTCGTCGTGCCATATCTCTATTCTTATGTTGTATAAAAATAAAGTTAGATGTGATAGAAAAAGGAAGATGGTGTGATGGTGCGATCCGCAGGCAAAATGCGCACAATCTGATACTTATGAAAGTTCTCATTCCACACCACCTCAACGGGCACACCTGCAACTTTCTCCACAGCTTTCTCCGCAAAGATCTTGCGAAGATCCATAGAGAGTGTCATACTAGCAATGGATGCAACACCAAGATCCAGGCCCTCCTGTGCGGCAAGAGAGTAGATATCGGGAAGAACAGCCTTGGTATAGGGTGTGCAATACGCACACAATGTCGTTGCAATCTCATTACTTCGCTTCAGTACAGGTGCAACATATTCAACGGGCTTATGTTCGGACATCGTTACCGTATCTTTCCAGTACCATCGAGGCTGGCGTGCATGATCGGGTTGGATGATCCAGTAAATCGACGGATTGTAGTGCTCCTGCCAGTCTGCCAGCGCAATGGGCTTTACCAAGCGCGGTGTAAAGGCAAGAAGGGGCTGATCAGGTGGGAGAGAAGCCCATACTTCCTGTAGGGTAGTCCAGCGCTCCGAAAAGATACGAGAGGACCACAGATCAGTCCCTTGATGAATAATAAGATCCTCAATTTGAAGCAGCGACTCGCCCGCCAGAATATTCGCAAGAAAGACAATGGGACCCGCCTGACAGAATGCAGGAGGCAGAAGCCAGCGAAAAGTCATTCCCTCTTGACGCTCAGGATACCAAATGCATGGGGCAAATCCATCCATGAAAATGAGATATCCAACGGGACGCTTGTCAAACTTCGGCCACATCCACACGGTTCCCGAGGAAAAAGTCGGCTTGGCGCGCGAAAAGGGCATGTGGATTTCTACGCGGTCTTTCAGAAACGGAAAGGATTGAAACAGAGATTCAATGGCCGAGATATGATCATTATCTAGGCGATGGAATCGTGCAACTTTCTTCTTCTCAAAATGTGGTGTAGTGCTATGAATAGATCGATTCATCCTATCTATGTAGAGTAACCAGTCTTTAGACTCATTAATGACATTAAAATGCGGAAAAGCTGTTGTCATTATAAGTGTCATTGGCAAAGATACCAGGCATAAATTCACCACCACCTTGAATGAATTCAGGCTGCATCTGCTGAGAATTATCCGATGACACTTGGAGGCGGTCACTGGCAATGCCCGCCTGAACGGCAATGGCAGTATTATCATTGTTAGGCGCTGGCCGGAAAGAATTCTCAGGATAACGAAGGTTCTCAGGGATATCCGAGCTTTCCTGAGGTTCATAGAGAGGATCCTTTGCACGAGGCTCTTGATAGATAATCTCCTGATTCGGACTGGCCTGGCTTGGTGGATTGGGACCGGAAGGTGCAATGACTCGTTTGGGATAGATAGGGGCTTGGCGGATCTCAATCGAAGCGGGGGCAGGGACTTCAAAGTATTCCACTGGGACAGGGATCTCTTCACCAAATAATTTATCTCGTAGCGCCAAATAGACTACAAATCCAACAATGATAATACCAAACAGAGCGATGTACGAGTTCATTCTTTTTGATCTCGTGAAAATCCAATATGAAATTCATCAGCGTGATGGAATGGCAATTCGAAGTGGTGCTGGTTTTCTATTCATGTGATGATTATGATGTTGATTACGAGGAAAATGTGATGGAGGTGCCACAAATGTGGGTGAAATGCGAATCATACAGGGTTCTTCTACATGTTTGTCGAAATGCTTTACCGAAGGTGTTAGCAAAGGTGTTGTCGATGGCCTTACCG